>JAEEGL017060471.1_pt1 | contig 11807 bp, 13 predicted proteins | sample 9134231 | NCBI WGS metagenome assembly JAEEGL01 (sample SAMN16246548, study PRJNA631951) | gut metagenome | biome: gut microbiome; feature: rumen; material: fiber-attached | host: Bos | place: Iran: Karaj | collected 2018-10 | reverse complement strand
TTTCCTTGTTGGAAAGAAGCAGCTTAAGCAGATCCTTGAGAGAGTCATCAACAACCACGGTGCATTTAAGACCGCTGAGGTTCTTGATGATGTTAAGGCTATCGGTTATAAGTATTCAACAAGAGCTGCTATGACCGTTTCCATTTCCGATATGACAGTGCCCGAGAGCAAGGCAGAGCTTCTTGCAAAGGCACAGAATACCGTTGACGAGATCGAGCAGGCTTACCGCATGGGTCTCTCCACCGAGGAAGAGAGATATCGTCTTGTTATCGATACTTGGAACGAGACCGACCAGGAACTCACAAAGAGACTTCTTAAAGGTCTTGATAAATATAACAACATATTCATGATGGCAGACTCCGGTGCCCGTGGATCCAACCAGCAGATCAAACAGCTGGCAGGTATGCGTGGACTTATGGCCGATACATCAGGTCACACCATCGAGCTCCCCATCAAGTCAAACTTCCGTGAGGGACTTGACGTTCTGGAGTACTTCCTCTCTGCACACGGTGCTCGTAAGGGACTTTCCGATACAGCGCTTCGTACAGCAGACTCCGGATACCTTACCCGTCGAATGGTAGACGTATCCCAGCAGCTGGTTATCCATGACGATGACTGCTCCGCAGGCAAGGAAGAACTTCCCGGAATGACCGTAAAGGCATTTATGGACGGAAAAGAGACCATCGAGAGCCTTAAGGATCGTATCACCGGAAGAACATCCTGCGAGGATATCTGTGACAAGGACGGAAATGTACTTGTTAAGAAGAATCATATGATCACACCTTCCCGCGCTAAGGCAATACTTGATAAGGGTGTTGACAAGGACGGAAATCCTATCTCTGTTGTAAACGAGGACGGAGAAAAGGTAGCAGTCGGAAAGGTTAGGATCCGTACCATCCTTACCTGCCGTTCCAAGAACGGTATCTGCTCCAAGTGCTATGGCGCGAACATGGCAACCGGCGAGCCCGTACAGGTTGGTGAAGCAGTCGGAATCATCGCTGCACAGTCCATCGGTGAGCCCGGTACACAGCTTACCATGAGAACATTCCACACCGGTGGTGTTGCGGGAGATAACATTACCCAGGGTCTTCCCCGTGTCGAGGAACTTTTCGAGGCAAGAAAACCGAAAGGACTTGCTATCATCTGTGACTTCGGCGGAACCGTAGAGATAAAGGATACCAAGAAGAAGCGTGAAGTTATTGTCTCCGGTGTTGACGAAGAAGGTCAGCCCAGAAGCAAGGCTTACACCATTCCTTACGGATCCAGGATCAAGGTATTTGAGGGACAGCAGCTTGAGGCAGGTGACGAGCTTACCGAAGGTTCCGTATATCCCCACGACCTTATGAATATCAAGGGTATCAGAGCCGTACAGGATTATCTCTTAAGAGAGGTACAGCGTGTATATCGTCTCCAGGGTGTTGATATCGCAGATAAGCATATCGAAGTTCTGGTTCGCCAGATGCTCAAGAAAGTTCGCGTAGATGAGAAGGGAGATTCTCCTTATCTTCCCGGATCACAGGTAGACTTCGTAGAGTTCGAAGATACCAACGAGGAACTCATCGCACAGGGCAAGCGCCCCGCAGAAGGAAAGCGTATCATCCTCGGTATCACCAAGGCTGCACTCGCTACAGATTCCTTCATGTCTGCAGCATCCTTCCAGGAGACCACAAAGGTTCTCACCGATGCAGCAATCAAGGGACGTATCGATCCTCTTGTAGGACTCAAGGAGAACGTTATCATCGGTAAGTTGATCCCTGCAGGTACAGGACTCAGAAGGTACAGAAACACTGCACTTTCTACAGACAACAAGCTTGATGAGATCGACTTTGACGAGTTTGAGGAGTTTACTGACGGCGATGCAGAGGCAGAAACCATCACCATCTCAGATGAACCCGATGAAGAGTAATACAAAATAAATACTTCGCCGTACGGCGTTTAAAGGACAGGGAGCAATGCTTCCTGTCCTTTGATGTGGAAAGAAACATTTTTATGTATATTTAATCGTTCATACATTTGATTAAAATCAGTTTTCATTCAATTGTTTTTTGGGACGGATATGAGATATTACAGCGGATCAAGAATCAATTTAATAAAGAAAGCCGCACCGGTCCTGGCTGCACTTTTATTGTTCGTATATTTGGTAGCGTCGGCATTTCCCGTGATAGAGCAGCACCATGCCTGCCATGGTGATGAGTGCCCCATATGCGAAATGATAGAACTCTGTGAAGGCCTGGCGGCAATGTTCGGAACGGGCCTGGCAGTTACGGCAGCTGCATTTGCCATTATATCAGCGGTCTTTGCTGTAAAGGGATATGTTGAAAACATCGTTATCCGCAGGAGCCCTGTAGAAGAAAAAGTGAGACTTAACGATTGATGTATCTTCCGATAAGAATGGACTTTACGATAATAATACAAATATGAGCGGGATAAACCTGCTTCAAACGGAGGATATTAAGAAAATGAAAAGATTTATAAAAGCATTTGCTGCTTTGTTTTTTGCAACTTGTATGTTGGCAGGATGTGCCAATGCAGCGGCCGGAACTCCTTCCGGAAAAGCTGATGGCTCTGCCGGTAAGAAGAGCATTGTCGTGACCATATTCCCTGAGTATGACTGGGTACTTAATATATTGGGCGACAAGGCCGCTGATTATGATATTACTATGCTTCTTGACAATGGGGTGGATCTTCACAACTATCAGCCTACTGCTATTGACATCGCAAAGGTAGCCGAGTGCGATATGTTTATCTATGTGGGCGGAGAGTCCGATGAATGGGTGGAAGATGCCCTTACCGAGGCAGTGAATAAAGATATGCAGGTTCTGAATCTCCTGGAGACCCTTGGCGATTCCGTAAAGGAAGAGGAGATTAAGGAAGGAATGGAGCACGATCACGATCACGAAGACGGTGATGAGGAGCATGATCACGATCACGAAGACGGCGATGAGGAGCATGACCACGATCACGATCATGAGCATGGTGAGGAACCCGAGATGGATGAGCACGTATGGCTTTCTCTCAAGAATGCTTCGGCTATCTGCGCTTCCATAGAGAAGTCTCTTGAGATCATAGATCCTGCAAATGCCGATACATTTAAGGCAAACCTTACCGCATATCAGGATAAATTAAATTCTCTTGACGGCAAATACGCAGAGGCAGTTTCCGATGCGTCCGTAAAGACTCTTCTCTTCGGAGACAGATTTCCCTTCAGATATCTGGTGGATGACTACGGACTGGACTATTTTGCCGCATTTGTCGGATGCTCAGCTGAATCGGAAGCCAGCTTCGAAACCATAGTATTTCTTTCCGAAAAAGTTGATGAGCTTGGTCTTAAACATGTTATGAAGATTGAGAGCTCCGATGGAAAGATTGCACAGACTGTTATTGACAATACTGCTGCAAAGGATCAGGATGTTCTGACGCTTGATTCAATGCAGTCCACAACTTCAAAGAATGTATCGGAAGGTGCAACATACCTTTCCATCATGGAGAGCAATCTTGAAGTATTAAAGAACGCTCTGAACTAACAGGAGGAATTTGAAATGGCTCTGCTAAAGGCGGAAAACCTGACACTTGGATATGACAATCAGGCCATAATAACCGATCTTAATTTTGAGATAAATGCCGGAGATTATCTCTGTATAGTGGGAGAAAACGGATCCGGTAAATCAACATTAATGAAAACTCTGCTGCATCTTCAGAATGCATACGGAGGAAATATCATATTCGGAGACGGACTTACCAAAAAAGAGATCGGTTATCTTCCCCAGCAGACTCAGGTTCAAAGAGATTTCCCTGCAAGCGTATGGGAGATAGTGCTTTCCGGCTGTCAGGCGAGGAACGGACTTCGCCCATTCTACAGCATAAAAGAAAAGAAGCTTGCGGAGGATGCCATAAATCGGATGGGTATCGACCATCTGAAAAACAGATGTTACCGGGAATTGTCGGGGGGACAGCAGCAGCGCGTCCTTCTGGCAAGGGCGCTCTGTGCCACCAGAAAGTTAATACTTCTGGATGAGCCGGTGGCGGGACTGGATCCAATAGTGACTGCGGAGATGTACTCTGTCATCAAGGGTCTTAATGATGAAGGTATCACCATCATCATGATATCCCATGATATTTCTGCGGCCCTTAAATATGCATCACATATTCTTCATATCGGCGAGAATATATTCTTCGGCACCAAAAACGATTATCTTCAGAGCGCTATGGGCCGTATGTTTGTAGGGAAGGAGGTATAAAGACATGGAAATGATAGAAAAGCTTGTCAGATACCTTCAGTATCCTTTTGTAAGATATGCCATTATCGTTGCGGTGCTGGTTGCTCTCTGCTCATCACTTCTGGGGGTTACACTGGTGCTTAAAAGGTTTTCGTACATCGGTGACGGACTATCACATGTGGCCTTCGGCGCAATGGCTGTAGCCACAGTACTAAAGCTTACAAACAATATGCTGCTGATACTGCCGGTTACCATCGCAGCAGCCGTCTTGCTGCTCAGGAAGGGCAATAATGCCCGTATAAAGGGTGATGCCGCCATAGCAATGATAAGCGTTGGTGCTTTGGCATTCGGATATCTTGTAATGAATGTCTTTTCCACTTCTTCGAATCTTTCGGGAGATGTATGCAGTACTCTGTTTGGTGCCACATCCATACTCACCTTGAATACAAAAGAGGTGATACTGTGTATTGTACTGTCGGTATTGGTGGTATTGATCTTCATATTTTTCTACAACAAAATATTTGCCGTTACCTTTGATGAGGACTTTTCAAAGGCCAGCGGTGTAAATTCAAATGCATATAATCTATTGATAGCTGTGGTGATCGCTATTATAATTGTATTGGCGATGAACCTTGTGGGATCGCTTCTCATTTCCGCGCTGGTTATCTTCCCTGCGCTGTCGGCAATGAGACTGTTCAAGAATTTTAAGTCGGTTACGATCTTTGCTGCTATCATTTCCGTGGTATGTGCACTGCTTGGACTTCTTATTTCCATTCTGGCAGAGACGCCCATCGGATCTACCATCGTGGCGGTTGATGTTGCGGGATTTTTCGTTTGCTGGCTTATCGGAAAGATTCGGGGAGGCAGATAAGAAAATGAAAAGAAGTAAGGCATTGACCGCTGCTGTTTTGGCGGGATTAATGATCTTTGGCACAGCTTGCGCAAAGGAGAGCGTTGGGTCTCACAATACCACAAACACTTCGGGAATAGCGCAGGTTCTTCAGTCAGAGATAGAAAAGGAAGATGCGAAGAACGAAGTAAAGAATGATACTTCCGGTGTTGATGACGGAACGTCAGAAACGGGATCTGATACAGATGCAAGTCTGCAGGGCAGTTCAGAAACAGATGATCCCATCATCATGGACGACAGCGAGTTAGACGATAATTCCAATCTGTATACTACGCAGAATGCCAATGATCAGAGCAATCAGTATCTTGGAAATGTGGGTTCGGTTGCGGAAGAGGATTATATAGACTTGACCGGAATGTCAGCCGACATGGTATATGCCGTAGTGTATGATATGATGAGCAGACCGAATAACTATATCGGAAAAACCATAAAGATCGAAGGCCTGTTCAGTTATTATCTGGATAGCAGTACGGGCAATGAGTATTATGCCTGCATCATAGAGGACGCAAGAGCGTGCTGTGCACAGGGTATGGAATTTGTGCCACAGGATCAGTACAACTATCCGGCAGATTATCCGGAAATGTTTGATTCAATCTCAGTTACGGGAACCTTTGATGTGTATTATGAAGGGGAGCAGCAGGAATATGTTTATATGACACTCAGGGATGCTGTTCTTGGATAAAAAAACAGCTCCGGTATAAACCATAGCGTTTATACCGGAGTTTATTTATTCAATGGTAAGTGTTCCTGCAATGCTTGTGCTTCCGTTTCCGACTCTCCAGGAGGAAATGTGATACAAAGGAGTCTCATCACAGGGGGGGACGGGATAATCCAGAGCGACTTCTACGTAGAGCTTTTGTTTCTCATCGATGTCGATAACGAATGTACGCGAAGCACCGCCAAGAGCATTGTAGTATTCTTTGCTGCTTCCGTGGGATTTGTAATAAGCATTGTAAAGCTCGTCATCTATCTGGGCGATAAGGGTCTGAGCTTTATTGCATGCTTCATAATACTCACTTGTTCTTGCAATGACCTTGTTACCCAGTTTCCTGTCGGAATTTGAACTTACTACACAGAGCACCGCGAAAGCTACAAGACAGAGGGTGACAAATATCAAAAGAATCGATGTGGAGCCGGGGTTCAGTTTAAACTCCGGCGCATTTTTTGGTGTATCATTAAGGTTTACCGTTTTCTTTGCCATTTTATTATCTCACTTAAAAATCTGAAGGAACCGTGTGAGGAACATTGACGGTCACATTGAGGGAATAAATCTCTGATACTCCGTCCTCTTTGAGCTCGTAAAAGGTTATGGTGCCGTCCTTCATTCCTTCCGTTTCGGAATCTTTTACAACAAGCTGAGCTTCATATTGTACTCCGTTTTCTTCGCCGGATACGAGCTTGAAGTCCTTGTCGAAATAAACTCCCAGGATGTCCGATGCAAGTAAGGTGTTACCTGCGTAGAACTTTTCGGAGATGGCCCGGATGTCGCCGTGCTCGGCATAAAAAGCTTCGGCCAGATTATTCACTTCTATAACCGCGTGATTTTCGTCTATCGCGGCCTGACTGATCACGTGTGACTTTGCAAACATCTGGGCACTTACTGCTGCACTCAGTGAAAAGAAAAGTATGCACACGATCATTTCCATAAGGAAAAGTCCGGATTTTGAGTGTTTCATTAATTTGCTCCGTTATCTTCGATAATTTGATAAGAGAAGTCTGTTTTGTGCTCCGCTTTCATGACTTAGCAGAACTTCGATGACAGTGTCCGACTCGGTGGGTGAGGCGGTCAGGGAGGAAAGCTCCGTGATCTTCTGGCCCGCAGCCAGCATTCCGTCGGTGAGCTCGGTATCGGAAGCCGAATAAAGCTCACAGAGGTAACCGTCTCTGCAGTACAGGTATGTGGAATAATCACGCTTTCCAACCTGCCTTTTTACAGAGAGGATGTCCCCGGCGCTGTCACTGTGAAGGATATCAAGCTCACCTCCCTGGCGGATCTTTTCGCTGATGTAGGAGGATGAGGTCCTTGTTTCAAAATTTGACTGCATATTATTGATGGTATTCTTGTAGATGGTGGAACCTGCGATGATCAGCATTACTGCCGAAAACGCGAAGGCTCCGAACAGTGCCAGTACGAATATGACATCAATTATATGTGGCTGTTGTTTCTGCTGCATATTACTTCCTCAAAAATAGGATCAATAGAAATGAACACCTGACTTGCGGGTAACAACGCAGTCGGGATAAAGGTTCTCACCGTAGAATGTGTACTGCACAACAAATGCATTGTGGTCGAAGGTGAGTCCGTAGTGATCTATAAGATAATCAACGCTTTCCGGATAACGTCCCTCAAGAGCATAGCACTGGGCGATATCATGTTCGAGGGCGGTTTCAAGGCTCTGCTTTTGCCTGTCGGCGGTATCATCCGATACATTGCCCAGCAGAATGAAGAATACCACCACGATGACCACGAAGAACACTATCGGGAGGATCCTTGCGACATATTTAATTGGAGCAGGAGATGCCTGTTCAAATCTGTTCATAGTTTAATTCTCTGTTTAATTCTCTTTTATCCGATGCTTGACATGATACCCATAAGAGGAAGGATTACCGACAAGAGGATCATTCCTACGATAAGGGAAAGGATGATTACAAGTGTGGGCTCAAGTACAGACAGGATGGACTGGATCTTCTTGGACGACTGTTTTTCATAGGAATCCGCGATCTGCAGGAGCACTGTGTCGGGATTACCGCTGGTGAATCCGACGGATACCATCTGTGAGTAAAGGTTACTGAAAATCTCTGCGGAGGAAAGTGCCTCGGAGAAGTTTGAACCTTCACGGATCATTTCTTTACAGGTATCGATCTTCTGAGCCATCTTGGGATGCTCAACCATCTTCTTTGCCATATCCAGTCCGGAATATGTATCCATACCACTGGAGATGGCGATGGCAAGTGAACTTGCGAATCTCTCGCATGCTACGCTGTCATAAAAGCTCTTGGTGAGAGGGAAATTTAAGAGGAATGCATGGCTCATTTTCTTTCCTGCGGGTGTATGGTTTGCAAAAACATAAAACAGAACCAGAACACCGAGTATGCACAGGAAAACGATAGAGTAATTGTTAAGAGCCTGGCCGACTTTAAGCATTGTTCCCGCGATACCTGTCATGTCTGTACCCAGCTCGTTAAATACCTGCTGGAAGATAGGCATTACCTTTCCTACGAGTACGATGATAACAACCAGCATCATAACCAGCATTACCACGGGATATGTAAGGGCGCCGCGGAGGCTTTCGGATATTGCCTGTTCCTTTTCGTAGAACTCGGCAAGAGCGTTCATACAGGTGTCGGTCTTACCGGATTCTTCACCGAGAGATATCATGTTGATAACATACTCGGGAAAAACCCCTGTCTCGGAGAGCGCTGTGGAGAAGGTCTCACCTTTACGGCAGGTATCCCTGATCTGGGTGATGAGTTCTTTGCCCTTTTCGTTCTTGCTGTCGTTTAAAAGGATCTGCATGGCATCCCTGGGACCTATGCCCGCTGTAAAGAGCATGGAGGTCTGTCTGAAAAAGGATGCAATTTCTTCGTTTGAAAGACTTTTTTGATTCGCCATTTTCATTTCCTCAATATATTTTCTGAAGTGTATAATTGGTGCCATCACCAATGAATTTCTTAAGTGCTTCGTCGTTTGTGCTGGCTCCGAAGGTCGGATCCATAAGCTGCCATGTGTCGCCGGTAAATTCTATGATGCCGTTTACCCAGCCCTTGTCCTCTATATGAACGCTTATCCAGGCATGATATGCATCTGCGGCATATCCGATTTCCAATCTGGTGGGAATGCCCTGACTTCTTAACATAGAACACATCAGCGCTGCATAGTCCAGACAGATACCCTTTTTGGTGCTTAGGGTGGTGTCAATGTTAGGCACATAGTTTGTGGGTTTTGATTCCGCAAAAGCCTTATCGTATGTGATGTTGTTCACTATAAAATCGTAGACGAGTTCGACGGCTTCGATGTCATTGTTTGCGGGCATTACAAGTTCCGAAGCATATTTGACCGCTTCGCTGTCCTTGGTGAAGTTCACGTATTGATTGGGGTATAGATAAGGAGTAAGTTCATCCGAAATCTGAACATCTATAAGTTCTGACATTGCCACGGCGTATTGGGTTCCTTCGATGTTCTCGTATACGGCTATGGTGTATTGACCGTTTCCGCCGGTGAGAGGGAAGACCTCGTAGTCGTTGGTCTTTAGGTCGTAGGTGTAAACCTCTTCGTCCGGTCCCGTGACTCTTAGCTTTATGATGGGGACGGTTCCGATGTATCTGACGCTCACATATCCGTCTTCTGTGTGAGAATAATCTATTTCAGCCACGTCGTTGCTTAAAAGAAGGGTTCCGTCTGCCTCGGGAACGAGACATCTGATGGAATTGTCCCTGGATCCCTTGACGGGTTCTGCGGGTTTTTCGGACGCAGTATCATCAGGGGCTGCGGCGCTTTCACTACCACTGCCCTGAGAAGAATTCTGTGTGCTCGATGTGCCGTTTGAATATGCCGAATATTGTGAAGGGCTGGGGGCTGAGCCTGAGCAGCCGGGCAAGATCAGTACGGCAGAGAGGGCCGCAAGCAAATATGAAATTTTCCTGGTCTCTCTTTTTCGCATATAAATAATGTAACATATATATTAGAAAATTTTAATACTTCAATGAAGTTTTTTGATAATTTATATGATATACTTTTGTTTTATGGAGGATTATAGCTATGAAAGTACTTGTTACGGGAGTTGCGGGACAACTCGGACATGATGTTATGAATGAACTGGCTAAGCGCGGTATCGAAGGAATAGGAAGCGATCTTGCACCGGAGTATTCGGGTGAACAGGATGGAAGCGCTGTGACCAAGATGCCTTACCGCAGCCTTGATATAACGGATGACGGAGCAGTAAAGGCTTTGATCAAAGAGATCTCACCGGATGCGGTGATACACTGTGCCGCATGGACGGCCGTGGATCTGGCGGAGGATGAGGACAAGCAGGACAAGGTCCGCGCCATAAACGCCGGGGGAAGCAAAAGTATTGCAGAGGCCGCTAAATCAGTGGATGCTAAGATGATCTATATTTCCACGGACTACGTGTTTAACGGACAGGGAGAAAAGCCCTGGGAGCCGGACTGTAAGGACTATGCGCCCCTTAATGTATACGGACAGACAAAGCTTGAAGGCGAGCTGGCTGTTTCGGGGACTTTGGATAAATACTTTATCGTTAGAATAGCTTGGGTTTTTGGAAAGAACGGAAAGAATTTTGTTAAGACCATGCTTAATGTGGGAAAAACACACGATGAAGTGAGGGTGGTTTCGGATCAGGTAGGAACACCTACATACACTTTGGACCTGGCAAGACTTCTTGTGGATATGGTACAGAGTGATAAATACGGATATTATCATGCTACCAACGAGGGCGGATACATTTCCTGGTATGATTTCACAAAAGAGATTTACAGGATCGCAGGTCTGTCCACAAAGGTCACCCCTGTGACCACAGCGGAGTACGGCCTTTCAAAGGCTGCAAGACCATACAATTCAAGATTGGATAAGAGCAAACTTAAAGAGAACGGCTTCGAGCCCCTTCCCACCTGGGTGGATGCGCTGGAAAGATACATTCCTCTTATCGAATCGCAGAATTGAACATAAATCAATAATTTCGGGAGATTATTAACATGAGTGAAAGTTACGTAGAGTGTCTCGTAAAGGGACGACAGAATACCGGTGCAAAGGTGCTGATGATATTTCTTATCATTCTGGCAGCAGGCCTTGTGGGAGTTGCCCTCCTTCTGGGTATTTTCTGGCTCATCATATTGGCCATCGGAGCAGGTGTCGGAGCATATTTTGCAGGTCAGTACGTATATGTAGAATATGAATATCTTTATATTGACAAAGAGTTGGTGATCGACAAGATCTACAATCAGGCAAAGAGAAAGAGAATTGCAACCTATAGTTTTGACAAGGTTCAGGTTATCGCACCCATCAAGTCTTACCACCTGGATAACTTCGGAAAACTTTCCGATAAGCCCAAGGACTACAGCATAGGTTTTGAGGATCAGCCCGATCTTCGCTATGTTATGTTCTATGAAGGAAAAGAGCAGGTGCTTCTCTCACCGAATGAAGATCTGGTGAAAATAATGAAGAATGCCGCACCCAGAAAAGTATTCTCAGATTAATTCGGAAACCGCTTTATCGCTTTATCAGAGTAAAAAAATTCGTACTTGATAAAAGGGATAAAATGAGATATATTAGTAAAAATTTTGATTCGAGAAAACATTCATTTAAGGAGGCAGAAGATGGCACAGATTATCGCTGAAGGCATCACATTTGACGATGTGCTGCTGGTACCGGCTTATTCCCAGGTTATTCCCAACCAGGTTGACGTTTCCACATGGCTTACAAAAAAGATCAGACTTAACATCCCGCTTATGAGTGCGGGCATGGATACCGTCACCGAGCACCGCATGGCAATTGCTATGGCAAGACAGGGCGGTATCGGAATCATTCATAAGAATATGTCGATACAGGCGCAGGCTGATGAAGTAGATAAGGTTAAGCGCTCAGAGAACGGTGTCATCACCGATCCTTTTTCACTTTCTCCCGACCACACTCTTGCCGATGCAGATTCACTTATGGCAAAGTT
>JAEEGL015711660.1_pt1 | contig 11807 bp, 8 predicted proteins | sample 9134231 | NCBI WGS metagenome assembly JAEEGL01 (sample SAMN16246548, study PRJNA631951) | gut metagenome | biome: gut microbiome; feature: rumen; material: fiber-attached | host: Bos | place: Iran: Karaj | collected 2018-10 | reverse complement strand
GGATATCTATCTCGTGCTCGACGAGCTGTTCCCATATGTCGCTCATCTCGTCCTCGCTCATCTGACCGTGCGCATAGGCGATACGCGCGTCGGGGAGGAATTCCTGCAAGCGGGCAGCGCACGCCTGTATAGTCTCAACGCGGTTGTGGATATAGTAGACCTGACCGCCGCGGCGGAGCTCGCGGACGATAGCCTGAACTATCGTGCCGGCGTTGTATTCGATAACATAGGTCTGAACGGGATATCTGTCCTGCGGAGGCTCTTCAAGCACCGACATATCGCGTATGCCGCTCATTGCCATGTTGAGAGTTCGCGGGATAGGCGTTGCCGAGAGCATAAGGACGTCCACGCCGGTGAAGCTCTCCTTGAATTTTTCCTTGTGAGCAACGCCGAAGCGCTGTTCCTCGTCGATTATAGCGAGTCCGAGGTCGCGGAAAACGACGCTCTTCTGGATTATCTTGTGGGTGCCGATAAGGAGGTCAATTTTGCCCTGTTTCAGCTTTTTGACTATCTCCGCCTGCTGACGCGGACTGCGGTAGCGGCTGAGCAGCTCCACATTGACGGGGAAGTGCTCGAAACGGCGCAGAGCCGTCTGATAATGCTGATACGCGAGGACAGTCGTAGGCGCGAGCAGAGCGCACTGCTTGCCTGCGAGTATGCACTTCATAGCCGCGCGGAGCGCTACCTCGGTCTTGCCGAAGCCGACGTCTCCGCAGAGGAGACGCTCCATAGGTCTGCCGCGCTCCATATCGGCTTTTATCTCGGATATAGCGGTAAGCTGGTCATCGGTCTCGACGTATGGGAAGCGCTCCTCGAAATCGCGCTGTATCTCGTCATCGGGGTAGAATGCGAATCCGACGCTCTTTTCGCGCTTGGCGTAGAGGGCTATCAGCTCGTGAGCCATGTCCTTGACCGCTCTCTTGACGTTGGAGCGGGTACGCTGCCACTCGCCGGAGCTGAGCTTGTTCAGCTTAACGCCGCTGTCGTCGCGCGGACCGATGTACTTCGACACCATATCGAGCTGAGTTACCGGAATATAGAGCTTATCCGTGCCCGCGTACTGAATGGTTATGTAGTCCTTGGTAACGCCGTCGAATTCGAGCTTGCGTATACCGATAAAGCGTCCGATACCGTGGCTGGAATGTACAACGAGGTCGCCCTCGGTGATATCAGCGAGACTGCGTATCTCCTCCGCCTTGTTTTTCTTCTTGTGCTTTTTCTTGCGGACAGAATCCATAGACCTGCCCTGCGTGATGAGGACAGTCTTATTCTCGGGATATTCAAAGCCGCCGCTGAGGCTTCCCGACATCAGGCATACCCTGCCATATCCGGCTTCAAGGCTGTCGGAGGCAAGGTCACAGGGAATGCCGTTATCGGCAAGGTCCTGCTGAATTATGGGGAGGGTCTTTTCGCTTCCGGCGCAGAGGATAATGCGGTATTTGCGGCTTATGTAGTCGGAAACGTCCTCGATTAGCTGTTTCAGCTCGCCGCCCCAGGCGGCAGTCTGCATAGCCTCAAAGCTGACGAGCCTGCGGTAGTCGATGCGCTCGCCGCCCTGTAAAAAGTTGCTGAGGTATAGGCAGTTCCTTTTCTCGGCGATGAGCTGTATCCTCGCGAGCTCGATGCAGTAGCCGTCGAGCCCCTTGCAGAGCTGACCGTCCTCCATGAGTATCTTCACGTCCTCGTTATAGCGAGACATAACTCCCGAGGCAGTGTCCATGATACCCGAATAATCGCTGAATACGACAGTCCCGTCAACATAGTCGAAAACGGTGGAAGCCTCGCCGTAAACGAGCGGGTAATACTTCATTCCGTGAGCGAGTATCTCCCCCGCCCTGAGCCTGTTCACGTCGGCGCCGAGATGCTCGCGGACGAGCTCCATACGCTTGCCGCGCACTCGCTTGCAGAGCTCCTCTATTTTGCCGGCGAGCTCTTCCCCGTCGTAGAGTATCTCTCCGGCGGGCGAAATTTCGGCTTTTTCGGGATGTACATCGGTACGGCGCTGAGAGTCGGTCTCGAACTCGGATATAGTCTCTATCTCGTCGCCCCACAGCTCGATACGCAGGGGCTTATCCGCCTGCACGGGGAAGATATCGATGATATCGCCGCGGACGGAGAACTGCGAAGCTCCCTCGACCTTTTCACTGCGCTGATAGCCGCTCCGCGTGAGAGCGAGACAGAGCTTGTCGCGGTCAACGGTATCGCCGACAGAGAGCTCTATCCCCGCCGCAATAAGGACTCCGACCGGAATTACCGGCTGCATGACAGCTTCAATGCTCGCGCAGATAGTACGGCACTCGCCCTTCACGGCGCGCGCAAGAGCCGATACGCGCATATACTCATACTCGCGGTTAGCGCTGTCAACAGGAGTGAAAACGAGCTCCTTCGAGGGGAAAAGCACGGCAGTCTCGCTTCCGGACATCATATTGATATCGTCGCAGAGCTTCTTTGCCTCGGCTTCGCTTCCGGTGACAACGAGGTCAACTTTTCCCGAGATGACGGCGTTTATGAGCTGAGCCCTGTGTATATGCGAAAGACCCGTCACGGAGACGGGTGAGATGTTTTTATCAAGAGCCTCGCGGATACTTTTGTATCCGGAGAGCTCGCAAAAGGTTTCCTTGAAGATCTTCATACCACACCAACTGTTAGCTCCGCAATGCGCGATGCATTACGAATTGTATTTGTTCATTGCCTCGTCGGTCTTGCCCTGAACCATGAGCTTCACGCACTCGCAGGCGTTATCGGCGGCTTCTTTGAGCTTAGCGGCGTCGTCCTTGCCGAACTTGCCGAGCACCCACTTCGCGAGGTCGTAATCGGGGTGAGGCTTTTTGCCGACTCCCATTTTGATACGCTCGAAGTCGTCTCTGCCGGTGAGCTCGATAATGCTCCTCATGCCGTTGTGACCGCCGTGACTGCCCTTTCTCCTGATGCGGAGCTTTCCGGGGTCGAGGGAGATATCGTCGTAAATGACGATGAGGTTCGAGGCGTCTATCTTGTAGAACTCGAGTGCCTGCACGACTGATTCGCCGCTGTTGTTCATATAGGTAGTGGGCTTGAGAAGCAGACAGCGCTTGCCGCCGATAGTCGCCTCAGCGGTCTTGCCCTTAAAGCGGAGGCGGTCTATCTTCACGCCAGCCTGTTCCGCGAGGGCGTCTATAGTGAAGAAGCCCGCATTATGGCGTGTGCCCTCATATTCCAAACCGGGATTGCCGAGACCGGCTATCACATATTCTATTTTACCCCCTGCGGCTGTCGAACCGGAGGAAATGCGGTCGAACACATCAAAAATACTCATTAAAAACGCTCCTTAAAAATAAATGCGAATCTATTATACCACAAAAAAGAAAAAAAGGCAAATGAAAAGACGTCCTTCGCTGACACCCTCTCAATAGTCAGTGAAGAACGTCTCTCATAACCGAATATACGCACCCTCTATACGTATAAACAGCTTGCAGCAGGTACAAAACCGTAGTACCCCAATATAGTCGCATGCTAAAGCGTAACGTATCCATAACGTTTAAACTGTTTAAGCTGAATTTAGGCGATTAAACATATTATAGGCATTAATGTTTAATAAACAGCTATATTGCTTAGATGTTTGCTGCGGCTCGAACTGTGTTCACATCCGGCGGAGTTTAAAAACCGGAAAGCATTGCCGAACTATACTTGCTGCAGATCACAGGACACAATAAATATATCTTTATTATTGTGTTTCGGAGCGGATATTGACCTCTCCGATATTTGTATTATAGAATAAACCCGTGAAATAATCAACTGATTATATTGCCGGATTTTAGCACTATATTGCTCTTGATTCAGAGCTTTAAAATTGTTGCCGTTTTATAAATAAATAACATTTTATATTTTATACACAAATTGATAATATCTTTGTATTTTGTACTAATTATATATAAATTAAAATATAGTCTCATTTCTGCGACCGACGTATTACCGGAGAATTCAAGGTCAGCGAAATACTTCTGCCGCTCATTTATATATTTAACATCAAGGTATTTGAAGCCTGACTTACAGTCATCACAGACATTGTTAAATATAGGAACAATAATACTATACAAACAAAAATCGCCTTATTTTTGAACTTTTTGTTAATAAAGCGATAAAAATAATTGCAGGAACACAGCCGCTCCTGCAATATTATCCTATTCAGATTATACCCTCCGAGGCGTCCTTGATGCGCTGCTCGTAGTAGTCCTCGAGCCACGGATGCTCGTACTCGGTTATCAGGCGCATAGCTCCGTGAGCATTTGACACTGCATTGTAGACAGACCCCTCATTATCGGTCTGCGAGCAGATATAAATGCCGGTGATGAGGATATCAAGGAGCTTGAGGTCGTTCTTGCCCTTGGGCTTATAGCCGAATCCCATAAGGAGCTTGAAGCCCTGAGCGTAGTGCTTTGCGGCGCAGTCAGCGAGTGCAAGAGCGATATACAGGTCGGCGCGGAGGTCCATATCGACCTTTTCGGAATGCTTCTGAATAAAGTTGATATTCTCGGTGCGGAAGTCCTCGGCATCGCGCCAGTGACCCTGCTTGCTTTTAACGCTGAGACAGTTTATGCAGTAGATGAACTTATCATCGCCGCTAAGCTTTTTATCGGCGAGCATTTCAAGGTAGAATTCAGCCGTCTTATAATCGTGGACCTTTTCATAAAGGCGGGCTGTCTGAAGGATATCCTCAGGGAGCGGCTTTTTGCGGTCGTCAACAAAAGCCGCCGCATAGCTCTCAGCGAGTTCACGGCTGTATCCGTTCTGGCTGAAATCACCATACAGCTCGAGATATTTCTGCGTATCTGCATTTCCGCCCGAACGAAGCGCCTTGGCAAACACGCCTTTTTTCTTTTCACGTTCCTGTGGTGACAGCATTCCAAACGCCCCTTTCAAAGCCGCTTGACCGTGCGGCACAAACATTCATATACCCAGCGGCATACCATGCCGCATTTCATCCTGATTACTCAATAATTTTACCATATATCTGAAAAATAGTCAACATTTGTTTATTCAAATCCGACAAAACCGGAAATTTGCACAAAAATCAGCCGTGAAATTTTCTACATAGGAAGTAACGAGTTTCAATTTTTTAAGCCTATTTCAATATTTTGTGATATAATGTATATAGTACGGGGCACTGATGTATTCCGCAGTGTCCCGAAAAGGGGGACAATTATATGAAGCTACTCGTAGTTGAAGATGAAATACAGCTCGCCGACGCGCTCAGCGAGATACTCAAACGGAATATGTACTCAGTCGACACCGCCTACGACGGCATCAGCGGGCTCGACAACGCGCTCACCGGAGTTTACGACTGCATACTCCTTGATATCATGCTTCCCGGAATGGACGGCATGGAGGTACTAAGACGCCTCAGAAGCGAAAAAGTCAGCACTCCCATACTGCTTCTCACGGCGAGGAGCGAGGTCGACGACAAAATAAACGGTCTCGACTGCGGAGCCGACGACTACCTCACCAAGCCCTTCGTTACCGGAGAGCTTCTCGCGCGTGTACGCGCTCTGACCCGCCGCAAGGGCGAGATAATCGACGAGAACCGCGTTGAATTCAACGGTCTCGAACTGCACAAGAACACCTGCTCGATAAGCTACGGCGGAAGCGACGTCAAGCTCAGCCTGAAAGAATACCAGATAATGGAGCTGCTCATCGCCAACCCGCACCAGATACTCCCGAAAGAGCGTATCATCGAGAAAATATGGGGATATGAAAGCGACATCGAATACAACAACATCGAGGTCTACATATCCTTCCTGAGGAAAAAAATATCCGTCATTTCCGCGCCGGTGCAGATAAAGACCGCCCGCGGAATAGGCTATTCGCTTGAATAAAAGGAGGTACCGCCTTTGTTCAGAAAGCTGCAGCTGAAATTTTTCGGCATAATAACATCAATACTTCTCGCGATATTCATCGGCGTACTCGGCTCGATAAATATCCTCATGGACACCGTAATGGAGCACCAGACCAAGGTCGTTCTCGAACAGGTCGCCTCGGGAGTTGAATACGACAGCAATATCAAGACATTCACCTTCCAGCCGCTTAACGACAGCTTTAAAGCCGACAGCAACGAGCCTCCGTTAAAACCGGACTCTCAGCGCACAGAGCCTCCGCGGACGACTAAAACCACCACCGCAGCCGCAACGTCAACAACGACCTCGGCAGCAGAGGAAGCGACCTCGACTACAGCCGCTCCCGAAACAGAAGCGGAAATCTCTCCTGCTCCTGCTCCGGAACCGTCGGAAGCAGTCGAAGTTCCGGCTCCGGAACCGACTTCTCCGCCAGTTACGACACCGCCGGCAAGTCCCAAAGTTGACGACGATGACGATGATGACGACGACGATGATGACACCGACAATAACGACGACGATAACGACGATCACAAAAGAAAGCCTCCTCATATTGAAGAGCCGACCCAGCCCTCCGAAAACAACGGCTGGAACGGTCCGTACCCGCCGTGGGGACCGTTCCAGCCCTGCCAGCCGTGGCAGCCATGGCAGCCGTGGATACAGAACAATAACACCAAAAAAGAGCCCGCAGCAGAAACCACTACCGCGGACCAAAACCATCACGAAAGCGACCGCGAAGACGACTGCCACCAGAACGAGGAGGGCATCAAGCCGCAGGCAAACACCATGCAGATACCCGTCCTCGACGGCTATACCGTGCTTGACAGCGACGAGAGCTCCGAGCCTGCTTCCACAACGACAGCATCAGACTCCGGAAAGACCTCAGACACAGCTCCGGTCCCGCGCGGGAATATACCTCCGAACGGAGGAGACCCCGGAAGAAACGGCGGAGACCCCGTGCCGAAATCGCTCGGCTCTATCGACTTTTTCATAATCATGGCTGACAAGGACGGCAAGTACCTCGATATCCGCAACAGCGACATGACAGAGGAGGTCGCTCAGCAGTACATCGACAAGATACTCGCCAGCAATGCGACGTGCGGAATGGCGAACAATTACCAGTTCTGCACCGAAAAAAAGCCGAACGGAACGCTTCTGGTACTCACTGACAAGAGCGCCGAGATGAACATGATGAAGAAGCTCAAGCGCATAACCGTGATAGTTGGTTCTATCAGTGTCGTGATACTGTCCGCACTCGGATATTTTCTGAGCGGACTGATAGTTAAGCCTATCAGCGTTGCATTCGACAAGCAGAAGCAGTTCATCTCCGACGCGAGCCACGAGCTGAAAACACCGCTCACGGTCATCTCCGCGAATGCGGACGTCCTCGCCGGTGAAATAGGCGAAAACAGGTGGCTGACCTATATCCGCGACCAGACCGACCGCATGAACGTGCTCGTCAACGACCTGCTGAATCTGACTCGGCTGGAAAACCGCTCAAACGAGTTCATACAGGCTGAATTCGACCTCAGCAAAGCCATTACGAATACAGCTCTGCCGTTCGAGTGTCAGGCATTCGAGACGAACAAGAACTTCGAGCTCGACATCGACGACGGCATAAGAACTACCGGAAGCGAGCAGCATATCAAGCAAATGGCAGCGATATTCATCGACAACGCGCTGAAATATTCAAGCGACGGCGGAACGGTCCGCGTATCGCTGAAAACCGAGAACGGCAAGCCTGTGCTCTCGGTATACAACACCGGAAAAGGCGTCAAGGACTCGGAAAAGGACAAGATATTCGAGCGCTTCTACCGCAGCGATGCCTCCCGAAACCGAGCAACCGGCGGCTACGGACTTGGTCTCGCGATAGCTAAGTCTATCATCGACAAGCACAAGTTCAAGGTCAGCGTTGACAACATCGAGGGCAAGAGCATCTGCTTTATCGTAACAATGTAAAAAAGGACGGAAAAGGGTGTCCCTTTCCGTCCTTTTGTTATTCCTGTTCAGTTTTTTCAGCAATGACGCCATAGCGTCCTATTGCAATAAACGCACATATTGCCGCTCCCATAGTAAACGGTCTGTCAAACATTGCACAATAGGATTCAATAGTATTTACAGCAGCAAAGTGTTCTTGGTCGCTAACGGTCACTATCAATTGATTTATCCAAATACTGCCATATGTGATAGCAAGAGAAAGCACGACATACGCACCTATCATTATCCAGCTCACAAGCTTTCTCGAATCGCCTTTATATAATGACATAGCTATCATGAATGCGCCCAATAGGAGCAATACCACGATACGCGTTATTATACAAGGCGGAAAGACTAATTTATCGAGCGGAAACCGTATGAGCGACTTTTGCATCATAAAGCAGCACAAGTCGACAAGGACCGCTGTAAAATAAAGTGCGATGCTTATTATCATCGGGATCTTAACTTCTTTTGTTTTCATAATCATTCTCCAAGCTTGTCTTATTCCTGACCTTCATCGAGCGGGAGCTCGACCTTGCTGAGGCTTCTGTTTATCTGTCTGGTGCGCGTACCTATGAGCTTTTCGAGGTCGTCGTCCACCTGACGGATATGCTTCTGAGTCTTTTCGAGGGCTTCGCTGAAATTGCCGAACTCCTTCTTGACCGAGCCGAGTATCTCCCACACCTCGCTGCTCCGCTTCTGGATAGCAAGCGTGCGGAAGCCCATTTGCAGCGAATTCAGCATCGCCGCCATAGTTGACGGACCGGTTATGCTGATACTGTACTCATGCTGTAGAGTTTCCACAAGTCCGAGCTTGACCGCCTCGGCATAGAGCCCCTCAAACGGCAGGAACATAATGCCGAAATTGGTAGTATACGGCGGAGCTACGTACTTCGAGCGGATATCTCCCGCGCATTTTTTCATCACTGAGCTGAGAGTTTTTCTCGCGGCTTCGATATGTTCCTTGTCGCCGGAATCGTAGGCGTCCTGCAAAGCAGAGTAGGTATCTCCCGGGAATTTTGAATCTATCGGCAGATATATGCTCGAGCCGTCCGCCGCTCCGGGGAGCTTTACCGCGAATTCAACGTGGTCGCGGCTGTCGGGTATAGTCGGTACTTCCGTATCGTAGAGCTCGGGAGGCAGTATCTCACCGATAATGCTGCCGAGCTGAATTTCTCCCAGTATACCGCGGGTCTTGACGTTTGTGAGCACCTTTTTGAGGTCGCCCACGCCTGAGGCAATGCTCTGCATTTCGCCGAGGCTCTCGTAGACCTTTTCCAGCCGCTCGCTCACGAGCTTGAACGATTTCTGGAGCTGGCTCTCGAGCTTTTCATTGACCGTATTCTGTATCACATCGAGCTTTTTCCGGTTCTCGTCCTGTATCGTCGTGAGCTGTCTCATCATTGTCAGCCGCATGGCTTCGAGCTTCTCATTGTTCGAGGATTCGAGGGTCTTGAAGCGTGTCTCAAGGTTGCGGAGCGAATCGTTCACCGCCTTGCCTGACTGCTCCTGCTTCTCAGATACAGACCTGCTCATCACGGCGATATGCTGCGAAAGCTTCTCGTCCATGCCGGATATCTGTCTCTGCTGAGCCTCCGAGGCGAGCCGCTGATTGTCCGCGATAAGGCGGCTGAACGTCTGCATACTGCCGTTCATCTCCTCGGTATATCCGCGCTGCAGCTCGCGCATACCGGCTGAAACGGCTTTATTCAGGGCATCGCCGTCAGTCCTGCCGACTGCCCCGAGCCGTATCAGCACCATTATAAGGAGCAGAATGATGACTGCTCCCATTATAAGTAAGGCGATATCCATTACTTCTTAGCCTTCATCTTGCGGAGAGTATAGCCCTCGTTGACCTTGAGCTCTCCCCTGTCTATAGCGAGCGCGTAGTCCGGAACATCGCGTGTAACGGTAGTTCCGGCAGCGGTATAAACTCCCTTGCCGAGCCTGAGCGGAGCGATAAGGCTGGTATTGCTGCCTACGAAGCTGTAATCGCCGATAACGCAGCGGCTCTTGGCAACGCCGTCGAAGTTGACGGTAACAGTTCCCGCGCCGATGTTGACCTTTCTGCCGATGTCGCTGTCGCCGATGTAAGCGAGGTGAGCGATAGCGGTCTTGCTGCCGATAGCGGAATTCTTGACCTCGACGAAGTCGCCGACTCTCGCATCAGAGCCTATCCTGCTGTCGGGGCGGATATGTACGAACGGGCCCACATTTGCGCCGTCCTCAATTTCGGACTGGTAAGCCTGCGCGGTATTGAAAACGACATTGTTTCCGATAATGCAGTCCTCAGCCACGGAGTTGGGACCTATTATACAGCCCTCGCCTATTTTTGTCTTGCCGCGGAGTATGGTATTCGGCTGAATAGAAGTGCCGAGCCCTATCTCGACGCTTCTCTCGATGATAACGCCGTCAGTGCAAACGAACTCGACGCCGTTGATGAGGTGCTTGTTGATGACCTCCATACGGGCGTAGTTGTTGAGCTCGAGCAGGTCGCGGCGGTCGTTTGCGCCCTTGATGATATTGGCGTTGTTCGAGCGGTAAGCTCCGGCTTTTTTGCCCTCAGAAATGGCTATGCTGACCGTATCAGTGAGGTAATACTCCTTCTGAGCGTTGTCATTGGTCAGCTTGCCGAGCAGAGAGATGAGGTCGCCGGTCTTGAACCAGTAAGCGCCGGAGTTGACTTCCTTTATGCTGCGCTGAGCCGGAGTAGCGTCCTTGTGCTCGACAATGCCCTTGATGCCGTTATCAGTTCTGACGATACGTCCGTAGCCGGTAGGGTCGTCGAGCTCTGCCGTGATGACCGTGACCGCATTGTCGTTCTGCTTGTGGAGCATTAGCGACTGACGGATAGTCTCCTCATCTATAAACGGAGCGTCTCCGCAGAGTACGAGGGTATTTCCGTTCTTTTCATTGCTGAGGAAGGGTATCGCCTGCTGAACAGCGTGACCTGTTCCGAGGCGTTCAGCCTGATTGACGGTAGTATATCTGCCGGCGAGGTATTCGTCTATCATCTCGCCCTTGTAGCCCTTAACGACGCAGATATCGCTGATATCAGCGCTCTCGCACGCTGTTATTACCCATTCGAGCATGGGCTCGCCTAAAACCTTAAAAAGCGGCTTGGGCATTTCCGCCTTCATTCTTTTGCCCTGTCCGCCGGCTAAAATAACTGCTTTATCCATATTTGTACCTCCAACTATATTAATGCATGATCCATAATGCGCAATCAAAAGCGGACAGCCGGAAACGGCGTCCCCGATGTCCTTCGCATTTTGAACCGCAAAAAACGCTATAATGCAATTATTACAAAAATGAACAAATATTGCAAGAGTTTTTTTCCTTATTTATTTCTTTTTTCATTTTTTTGTGCAAAGTGCAGTAAAACTAACTGTAATTTTTTACCTTATTCTATATGGCATTTTTTTGCATTTTATGTTATAATATAACTAAGTCGGAACGGGACTGCCTGTCCCCTCTCCGCTAAGTTTAAAACTGGAGGTATATACCAATGGCACACAAATATTGTTACCTTTTTTCCGAAGGTAATGCTAACATGAGAGAGCTTCTCGGCGGTAAGGGCGCTAACCTCGCTGAGATGACAAACATCGGTCTCCCTGTTCCCCAGGGTTTCACGATCACAACTGAGGCTTGCACACAGTACTACGAAGACGGCGGTATCTCTGACGAGATCATGGCTGAGATCAACGAGTACATCACAAAGATGGAAGGCATCACCGGCAAGAAGTTCGGCGATAAGGAGAATCCTCTCCTCGTTTCTGTTCGTTCAGGTGCAAGAGCTTCAATGCCCGGTATGATGGATACTATCCTCAACCTCGGTCTCAATGAAACTGTTGTTAATACTATCGCTGCTAAGTCCGGCAATCCCCGTTGGGCTTGGGACTGCTACAGAAGATTCATCCAGATGTATTCTGACGTAGTTATGGAAGTTGGTAAGAAATACTT
>JAEEGL014428117.1_pt1 | contig 11807 bp, 10 predicted proteins | sample 9134231 | NCBI WGS metagenome assembly JAEEGL01 (sample SAMN16246548, study PRJNA631951) | gut metagenome | biome: gut microbiome; feature: rumen; material: fiber-attached | host: Bos | place: Iran: Karaj | collected 2018-10 | reverse complement strand
CAAAAGTTCTCCCCTGTAAAGCGATGCCAGCGCTGCTTCGGCGGTAGGCAGCATATAACGCTGTCTGTCGTCTGTCGGATTGGCGATTTTATATACCTCATCCGCAAATTTCGGGAACTGGCCGGCCGTTACGCCGCACTGATATTCAAGCATATGCGGAGGAAGTATAAATTCATATCCGTCTGCAAGATGAGAATCTATAAAGAAATTAAGGAGCGCCCATTCGAGCCTTGCGCCGAGTCCTCTGTAGATCCAGAATCCGTTTCCGGAAAGCTTTGTGCCTCTGTTATAATCTATCATTCCGAGCGACGTGCAGAGATCAACGTGATTTTTCGGTTCAAAATCAAACTTTCTAGGTTCACCGTAGTAACGGAGAGGCTGATTGTTTTCTTTTCCTCCGGGGAGGAGGTCTTCATCGGGAAGATTCGGGAGGCCGAGCATAAGTTCTTCAATAGAACCTTCAGTCTGCTTGAGTTCGGCGTCGATCACAGCAATGTCGTCGCCGATTTTTTTCATTTCAGCAAAAATAGCCGCAGTGTCTTTTCCCTCTTTTTTGTATTGAGGAATGAGCTTTGAAGTTTTATTCTTTTCTGCTTTTAAAGACTCTGTTCTTGATATAAGTTCCCTGCGCTTTTTGTCAAGATCAATAATACTATATATATCGTTTCTTGCGTCTTTTCCTTTTTTAAGAAGTCTTCTTATAACCTCTTCGGGTTGTTCTTTAATATACTTTAAATCTAACATAATAACTCCTTTTTAATTATCAATTATATCTTTACCGCACAAAGAAACAAGAAGATTTTCCAGATCCTTATTATCGGTATATTCGATTTCGATTTTGTTTGATTTCTTTCCCTCGATTATATGCACGTTTCTGCCTATTGCAGACCTTATTTTTTCCTCAAACGCTTTCTTGTAATCTACGTTTGCAAAGATTGAAGCATAATTCTCTGTCTTAATCTCCGGCTTTTCTTTTTTGTTGTTGATTTTTCTGACAAGATCTTCAGTTTGTCTGACAGAAAGGTCAGAAAATACAACGCTGTCGGCAATTGCTTTCATATTATCGGGATTTTTAAGTCCGAGAAGCGCACGTGCGTGTCCCTGAGACAGCTTCCCTTCAACAACGAGCTCTGAAATCTTTTCCGGCAAATCAAGGAGACGAAGTGAGTTTGCTATTGCAGGTCGAGAACGCCCAATCCTTTGCGAGAGCTCGTCCTGAGTCAGCCCGTAATCAGAAATCAGCGTTTTATATGCCTGTGCCTCTTCGATCGGATTAAGGTCCTCTCTTTGTATATTCTCGACGAGAGAAAGCTCAGCGGCTTTTTTATCGTCTGCTTCAAGGATAACAACCGGAACCTCGGTAAGACCTGCAAGTTTTGCAGCTCTCCATCTTCTTTCACCGGCAATTATCTCATAAAAACCGTTCTCGTCTTTTCTTACTGCTATAGGTTGTATCATACCGTTTTCAGCAATAGACTGTGAAAGAGCGTTTAAAGCATCTTCATCGAATTTTTTACGCGGCTGATTTGACCTGGGATAAAGATCAGAAATATTAAGTCTTGCTTCAGCATTCTTCTCGGCTATATCATTTTCGTCAAAAAGATAACTCAAGCCTTTTCCGAGTGACTGTTTATTAGCCAAATTTGTTCCTCCTATATTCTTTTTATAATTTCGTTAGTAAGATTTGTAAATTCCAGCGTGCTCTTTCCTCTGGGATCATAATAATTTATCGGTTTCCCGAAAGATGGTGCTTCAGCAAGCTTTATAGCTCTTGAAATATGAGTTTTAAAGACTTTATCAGCATAATACTTGGAAATTTCCTTTTCCACAGCCCTGACGTGATTCGTCCTTTTATCATACATAGTAAGGATTATACCAATTACTTTTAAATCATTATTATACAGTTTACTGATTTGTCTTGTTGTTACTGTCAGCTGAGATATTCCTTCAAGCGCAAAAAACTCGCAAATCATAGGGATAATGATTCCGTCAGAAGCAACCATAGCGTTTAATGTTAACAAACCAAGTGACGGAGGACAATCTATTAAAATGTAATCGAAATCATCTTTAATCCCTGAAATAGCACTTTTTAATAAATATTCACGGTTTTCAACAACGGAAAGCTCCACCTCGGCTCCTGCAAGGTTAAGGTTTGAAGGAATTATATACAAATTATCAAATTGCGTCTTTAGTACACATTCTTTTGCTTCCGATAGCCCGACTAAACACGAATAAGACGAATTATTCTTATCCTTTTTTGATATACCGACTCCGCTGGTTGAATTTCCCTGTGGATCAAAATCTATCAGCAGTGTCTTCTTACCTATCTTCCCAAGAGTGGCAGCAACGTTTACGGCGCAAGTCGTTTTTCCGATTCCGCCTTTCTGATTTGAAAATGATATGATTTTTGCCATGCTTATCTCCTTTCTTTTCTATTATAACATTATTTTTTTAATTTTTCAATATATTATACAAATGTTTCACGTGAAACATTAATTTCGCTTTCTTCAATTGTTTCACGTGAAACAAAAAAACAGCCCGTGACTACCCGCGGGCTGCAAAAAAATCATATCATATTTTTAAAGTATCTGTAGAATATTTTTTTGAATGGGTTCAACTGTTTATAACCTACCGAATTCAGAACGTTAACGAATTCACCAAGATCAGATAGATCTTCCCGAGAAACTTGATTGCCGAACTCTATCTTTTCACTAATTGTAAAAATTCTAAAGAGTGAATAGGGAAGAACACTTAACAGTTTCAAAGCCTTACGTTCCTTTTTTGAATCTGATTTCATATTATCAATTCTATCTGCAAACTCCAAGGGGGATTCTCCTTCTTTCGGTCTGATGTTGAGAATCGATAATTGCTCAGAAGCAGTATCAGAAAGCACCCCGGCAACAAGAAGCAAATCCGTCTCATCTTCAAAATGGCCGTATCTTGCTCGTTCTATAAAATAGTTTCTGTTTTCTACTATTTTTCTTGTTCTTAGTAGCAATAACACTAAGACTATTATTATAACAAGAACAACAATACCAAGTAGTATCAAAATTATTGTAATCTTAAGCGTACCTGAATTTTCTTCAACCTTTGAAGTATCTTTCTGATCGATATCTTCTTTTTCCGTATCTTTGGGCTCAACATTCTGAGGAACGTGATCGTCTGCTGTTTTTTCTATCTTGTCTATTATTTCTGAGGTTTTTTCATCGTTTTCGTTTGATTTATCGATATAGTAAATCTTGTCCTAGTATTTTGATGTTGCTTCGATAGTCAGCCATACGTATTCGTCTATCCAAACCTCAACCCACGCGTGAGCGTTGCTGTCAAGAACGTTTGACGTATACATATTCATCATTTTTTCCGGATCTTTAGAAAAATCTGACGCTATGTACCCCTGTACGTATCTTGCGGGGAATCCGAACGACCTCAGCAGTAACGTCGCTGCAGTTGCGAACTGAACGCAGTATCCTTCGTTTGTCTCAAGGAGAAAAGCGTCCAGGTCTGATTGATATTTTCCGGAAGGCTTTTCAGGTTTAAGAGAATAATCGTTATTAACCACGATATAATCTATAACCGCTTTTATTTTTTCAAAATCGTTCTTTGCAGAATTGAAATCGTCGAGGATCTCTTCTCTTGCTTTCTGAAGTCCAACGCTTTCCGAAGGGAAGGACGTATAATAATTTTTTACAAACCCGCTGTAAAGAAAAACTATTTCTATGTTCCTTTCCAGCCATTTGTATCTTACGGATTTTTCGGTGTTCAGATAATCTGAAAGAAGGGAAATTCCGTAATTCTCCAGACCGTTCTTTTTCAACTCCTGCATAAACGCGTTCAGCTTATATTCGTCGTTTTCATCATACATGTTCTTTATTCTATTCTGTATAAAATCCGACGATATAATATAATATTTCTTTACTCCTTCCAGATAATCGGGAAAGTCCTCTGACAAATAAGTTGGAACAGAAGCAACCGCAGAGTACTCTTTGTAAAGATTAAACCAGTTTGAACTGTAAATTCCGTCAGAATACAGTTGAATATGCTCTCCGTAGTTTGCATCGTGTTTGTTGTATTGATGCAATCCTTTTTCCGGCATAAACGACGACGGCATTATATAAAGAAGTCCGTTGTTGTTTACGTATTTTACGTCGATATTTGCGTAATAATATCCTTTTTTGAATTTTGAAATATAGTTTCCGACTCTAGGAAGTTCAAGAAGATCGTTGTCGTAAAGAGACCTGAGTCTCGAAGCGATAACGTCTCCGGTTATCCCGAAAAGATTTTTTCTTGAGGATTTTTCAAACTCCTCATAATCCTTGTCAGACATTATCTTCCAGGTGTCGTTTTCGTAATCGTAATCAGAAGCGACCCAGCTTCGCAGATAAAGATTCTGGCTTTTTAGCGGGGAATTGACTTTGAAAAGAACAATTTCCTCGAATTCAACGTCGTCGATTTTTGCGTCGGCCTTTCTGACAAGCGAATTCATTTTATTAAGGGTCGGATTTCCTCCCGTCAGGATCGTCGTAAGAATAGTTCTTGCATCCTGCATTCCTTCGCTGATTACGGGAATATCTCTCCACGGAGTTGTTATATTTGCCGCAGGAACCATTACTATTCCAAGGCACAGGATGCCGGCAAGTGCTGAAGAAAATCCCGAGAACGCCCTCGATTTTCTTGAATTCTTGTGCTTTTCATATATCTTGTCGTAAGTTGACAGGACGATCGCCGAGCAGAGTCCGGCAAGAACGCAGGCAATTCCGAAATTGCTGTTGCAAAGATTATACGTAAAACAAATAACGCACAAACCTCCGCCGAAGACGAGCATCGGCAAAAGTCTTGTTTTTTTGGCGGAAAAAGCAGAGAATATGACAGCGAGAAACAGCGTGATCGCCGCAAGTCCTCCGAACATAAGAACTGCAGTCGTATCCGCAGCGGTCAATCCGCCGAAATCGTAAATCGAGATATCGTTTAAATAAGCGAATCCGGTCTCTTCAAGCCGGTGCATCGTAGCATTGAATACCGTTTCAATACCGGAAACGTAGAAAGTCAGCGGATTTCCGCAAATCAGAAAAATCGCAGTATGCAGGACTGCAAGTATTCCGATTCCCGCAAAAATCAGGAATTTTCCGATAAAAATCAGAGAAAATGCCGAAACTATCGAAACGCAGTAAAGAAGCAGCAGCCAGTGATTGTAGACCGGGATTTTGAAAGCGTCGGCAAACAGTTCTATTACGCCGAAAATCGAGAAACCAATCGAGAAAAATCTCAGGAAATATCCGAGAACGATCACTGCTTTAGAGCCGGACATATTTTCCGGTTTGTAGAGAGCGGCGTTGCTGTGGGACTTTAAAGCTCTTTTTTCTTCTCTTATCTTCTTCTTTTCGAGCCTTTTTGCTTTTTTTGCTTCAGCAAGAGCCTTTTTTTCTTCTTTTGTGAGCCTTTTCATACTTTTTCATCTGCCTCCTTCCGTTTTTGATAGAAACTTTCAGAGGCTGTGATTCTGCCGTCACGCGCATCGTTGATTTTGATACCGGATTTGGCGAGCGCAAACTGCGCCGCCTCGGTGGTGTCAATATAATCTTTTCTGTATCCGGACTTTATTTTTTCGTACGGGATAAAAGTGTAAAGCTCTATGGAATCTGCGCCTGACAGATTAAGATCTGCAAGCGAATTGGAAAGGGAACTGTCTATTCTGCCGGACAGGAAGCGAACGGTCGTATTATCATATCCGGTCGGAACTGCAGCAGAGAGATTCCCGAGCGGGACGTCGCTGTCAACAAGCGGAGCACCGGCAAAGAATTTGTAAAATTCTTCATAATCGCTTCTCGTTTCGATTCTTACGGAACTCACCGAATTGCCGGATCTTGTATCCGGCCAGACTACCGTAACTGCTGAGTTCCTGTTTGTAATATCATACCCGACAAGCGCAAGCGCCGCCTCAATCAGGCCGTCTGCGACAAATTCATTTATATCATCATCCCAGTTATCATCGTTTTTTTCATATCTTGAAACAGTATCTACGAAAATAACGCTTTGTTTTTCGTTGTTTTTTGCAAATTCCTTGACCAGAAGATCGTCTTTTTTCGAAGAAAGCTTCCAGTGTACCGATCTCATTCCGTCACCGGGAATATAGTCTCTTATGTCATTTATTTCGGTATTGTCGCTTCCCGCGTGCCTGCTGACGGTATCCGTCAGCTCGCTCTCTGCGTCGGTAGCGGTATATCGGTTCAGAACCATTCTTCTGGGCATAACGAATATCTCGTGAAACAGTTCGGTGTCGATTCTGTATCTTACCATTCTGAAAAGATCGTATATATACATATTCGTAATACCTATCATATATGAACCGCGATAGCGGAATACAGGATTTTTACGGATAATATACTTTCCGAACGGGATAAGAGACAGTCTTGTCAACTGATTTTCACATCTGACTGCGTCGTCCGACGTCACAGAGATCATCGCTTCAAGAAAAGGATAGGGAAGCGGAGACTCGTTGGCGACCGTCAGAGAAAAGTCTGCCGCGGTATTTTTTTCGATTTCCGCAGAATCGGAGTTCAGATAAACCTTTACCGAAACCGCCTGAATCACTATATACAGAACGGAAAGGATCGGTATCAGCATCAGAAACACGAGAATAACGGCGGAAACCGACGATATCAGTGCCTGTGTAAAGAACACGGCGAATACAATCAGTCCGATATAAATCCAGAATCTTGCAGTCAGGTATATTCTGGACTCGGATTTTCGTCTTTTGAGTTCGGAAAACACTTTTTTGAAGAACTTTTTTATTCCCGAAAAAGCTTTTCCGAAAAACGCTTTTATTTTGCTCATTTTCCGTTCACGTTATTTTTTTCGTTTTCACGGCTGCCGCGGAAAGGGACCGGAGTTCTGAAAAGGATATCTGAAATCAGACTGTCAACGGTAATTTTGGACAGTTTTGCTTCCTGAGTAAGTATCAGTCTGTGAGAAATGACCGCGCGGAAAACCGCTTTGATATCTTCCGGCGTAACGTAATTTCTCTCATGCAGGAACGCCCACGCCTGAGCAACTTTCATAACCGCCAGCGAAGCTCGGGGCGAAGCTCCGAGCGCAACGTATTCGCTCTTTCTGGTCGCACTGATAAGCGAAACAATATATTTGCAGACGTTTTCATCAACGATAGACGATAATACGAGATCTCTCATTTCGGAAACTTCGTTTTTGTCGGAAACGGCGCAAACTGAATCTATCGGATTCGTTCCGATTCTGTTCATAAGAATTTCGGTCTCCTGCTCTTCGGTAGGATAACCCATCGATAGTTTTACCGCAAATCTGTCAAGCTGCGCTTCCGGAAGAGGATACGTTCCGACAAATCCCTGCGGGTTCTGCGTTGCGATAACGCAGAAAGGATCAGGTAGCTCGTACGTCGTTCCGTCCACTGTCACCGAAGACTCTTCCATTGCCTCGAGAAGGGCGGACTGCGTTTTTGGGGAAGCACGGTTGATTTCATCTCCGAGAAGGATATTGCACATACAGAGTCCTTCGCGATATTCGAATTTTTCCGACTGACGGTTGAAAACCGAGAAGCCTGTCAGGTCAGACGCCATAACGTCCGGAGTAAACTGAACGCGGTTAAACGAAAGTCCCGCGGCTTTAGCTATTGCGGAAGCAAGAGTCGTTTTGCCGACTCCGGGAACGTCCTCTATCAGGACGTGAGAACCGGAAAGAAGAGCGGATATTATCATCACTATCTCGCTATGCTTGCCGACAATGACTTTTTCTACCTCCGAAACGATTTTTTTTGCATTTTCTACGTAATTTTTAAAATCTTTTTTCTCAGTGTTAACGTTTTCCATTTCTTTCTCCGAAGTATTAATTAACTATACTATTACAATTTTATCATATAAATCATTTCAAGTCAACTGCCGTTATTCACTGCACGTGCAAATACTGAAAGATTTATATTAATGATTTGTGACATTTTTGTAAAAGTTTAAAAACCGCCATGAAGCAATAATATTTTTCGTTCCCATTGACAAAATAAAAAAATATGTTATAATACTCAAGTAAACTTTGGAGAGGTATCGAAGCGGTCATAACGAGGCGGTCTTGAAAACCGTTTGGGTTAACGCCCACAAGGGTTCGAATCCCTTCCTCTCCGCCAAAGCAGCCGCTTCGGAAGAAATTCCGAAGCGGCTTTTGTTTATGAGTACGACTTATTAAAAAGATAGAATTTCAAACCGGAAATTTAGGAGGCGAAAGTAATGGAAGCGGTATGGGGAGACAGTTCCCTCATAGATTCTTGGATGCAGCTTGTCAGAAAGGTCAGCTGGAATTTTCCGGGGCTTGAAACGGAAGAGCGCTTAGATGAACACAAACAGACCGTATTGAAATTCATGAGCAAAAAGCAAGCCCTGTGTGTCAAAAGTACAGATGCGGTCGTGGGTGTGCTTCTGTTTTCGCGTAGCAGAAACATGATCTGCTGCCTGGCCGTAGATCCTGAGCATCGAAAGCAGGGACTTGCTTCGATCCTGCTGAGAAAAGCACTGGATGAATTGGATAAAAGCAGGGAGATTACGGTTTCAACGTTTCGCGAAAATGATGAAAAAGGTATAGCCCCGAGGGCTCTTTATAGAAAATTCGGATTTCAGGAAGGCGAAATGACAGAGGAATTCGGGTATCCAAATCAAGTATTTGTTTTGTATCCATGAATTCCGGTTTGTCAAAGCAAAAAATGTCCCGATAATCGGGGTTTGCGGAGGTGTTGATTTGACTGAGAAAAAGCACGTCTTTTTTACCGATCGTCTCCAGTGGCGGGATTGGCTTTCGGATCATTTTGAAACCGAAAGCGAAATATGGTTTGTGTTTCCCTCCGTAGATTCCGGAGAAAAAGGCGTAACGTACAACGACGCAGTGGAAGAGGCGCTTTGCTTCGGATGGATCGACGGCAGAGCCGGAACACTTGACGAATCTCATCAACTGCGGCGTTTTACTCCTCGCAGAAAAGGGAGCGGATATTCACAACCGAATATTGAACGGTTGATTTATCTTGATTCGTGCGGAATGATCCATCCGAAGGTCAGAGCATCTGTTGAAGAAGTGATAAAAAAACCGTTTGTGTTTCCAAAGGATATTCTTGACGCAATTCGTCAGGACGATATCGCGTGGAAGAATTATCAAGCGTTTTCAGATCCGTATCGAAGAATTCGTATTGCCTACATAGAAGCGGCAAGGAAGCGGCCCGAAGAATTCAAAAAGCGGCTCGACAATTTTATTAAGAAAACCAGAGAAAACAAGCTGATAATCGGCTATGGAGGCGTTGAAAAGTATTACGGCAAATAGATAAATCGTGTTTAATCTGCTGCTTCGGGCTCTCTTTAAAAACAAAAAAGATTGCTGCTTTTTCAAAAGCAGCAATCTTTTATGAAAACGCTTATTATGTATTTATCCTGAAACGGTCGTTTTCGGTCAGACCGAGCGCAGCAATCACGTCAGGCGCAACGTCTGTTATTTCGTCGAAATCATTCGGATGATGTCCGTCGCTGCCAAGATAAAATTTACACCCCTCTTCTTTCGCTATACGATAGAGTCTGAGTTTGTCATCTGCGCGTTTCTGCCATCCTGCAGGGAAGCAGTCTGCGCCCATATTGAGCTCAATACCTGCGCCCAGCCGAGCGAATTTATTCATAACCGCGCGAAATCTTTTTTCGTCGACCGATCTTATAAGCAGATCTGTATCACCGCCCGGCAAAATAAAACCGTTCATATGCGCAATACCGATCTTATGCCAGGGAAGATCGAGCAGAGCAATTTCCTCAAGACGCCCCACCAGCAGATCGGCAAGTTTTTCCTCGTTATCATATGAGGACGGACGGACAAAATTTATCATGTGAAAATGATTCGGAGGGATAATAATAAAATCAAACAAATCAAAATGCCGCGGAGCAAGACCGAGTTTTTTTCCACCGCAGAATTCGGTCTCACATCCGAATACCATCCGGACCTGATCGTCCTCCGGCAACGGCAGATTCCGGCAGATATGATCTATATCCTGAGACGCGTACCATCCTGATGCTCCGGGCACGTCTCTGTCCCATACGTGATCGGTTATGCATTGCAGATTAAAACCGTGCTTTTTTGCATTGGCAAGAATAGCAGAAACCGTCTGCCCCGGATCTTGCGAACATTTTGAGAGAATCGAATGACAATGCATGTCATGATCGATTTTAAACGTCATTCTATGCACCCCTTTTCCTATTATTAATAATATTATATCACGGTTTTTTCTTTTATCCAAGTAATAATTATTTTTTTTCGGAGTAACAAGACGTCTTGAAACGATTGCGTCATTTTTTGTTTATAAAACAGTGCTCTGCATTTCAAAAAGTGTGATATAATTACTTTAAAAGAAATTTATTATCAAAAACATAAAAATCCCCTTGCGTAAGGTATTGCTTGTTACGCAGCGTCATATTGTAAGATATATGGCAAAAGGAGGTGAAAAGCTATGTCATTATACACGACGGGAGAGATTGCAAAGCTCTGCGGTGTTACGGTACGGACCGTCCAGTACTATGATACCAGAGGAATCCTTATTCCAAGCGAGCTTTCAGAAGGAGGCAGGCGGCTGTATTCGGAGGATGATCTCAGGAGAATGAAGGTTATCTGCTTTCTGAGGGAACTGGATCTGCCTATTGACGCTATTTCTCAGATTCTTAAGGAGGATCACCCCGAGAAGGTCATATCTCTTCTGATCGAACAGCAGGAAACCGTTCTTTCGGATGAGATTTCCGAGAAAAAGGAAAAGCTTGATAAACTCAGGGAGCTGAAAAACGGAATAAAAAACAGAGAAACTTTCTCTCTGGAATCAATCGGTGACATAGCCGTCATTATGGAAAGCAAGAAAAAACTGAGAAAACTACGTCTGATGATACTTTTGACCGGCATACCTGTCACTGCGCTGCAGTGGTTTTCGGTAATTTTCTGGATACTCAAAGGGATTTGGTGGCCGTTCATTATATGGCTCATCATAGCGATTACCTGGGGGATTCTGATCAGCAGATATTATTTCACTCACGTAAAATACGTATGTCCCGAATGTCACGCAGTGTTCAAGCCGACAATGAAAGAGGCGTTCTGGGCAAATCATACCCCCACTGCCCGTAAGCTGACCTGCACCGAATGCGGTCATAAAGGTTTCTGCGTGGAGGTCTGGGGAGATAACAGAAAATGACAGAGTTTGACAATATTGTAATTGGTAAAAGCAGCATTCCGTCTCTCACAATCACCGTCGTTCTGATGGTTTTGATCCCGGTGGCGGCAATTGTCTTTTGGCGCAAAAGGAACAAACCGCAGACAAAATTCAGCTGGCTTATAGCCGGAGCAATCGGGTTTATAATTTCCGCACGCGTGCTTGAACTGGGTTTTCATTTATTCTTCATCGTTATCGATAATCCCGTCTCAAGATTTATAAACGGAAACACGGTTGCTTTTGTTCTGTACGGTATCACTGCGGCGGGAGTCTTTGAAGAATGCGGACGGTACGTAATTCTGAAATATATAATGAAAAAGAACCGCACGCCTGAAAATGCGGTTATGTACGGCATCGGTCACGGGGCAATTGAAATATTTGTCGTGATTCTGCCGCTGATAGTCACGTATCTCGCTATTACTGTATTGTTTTCGGTAAACGCAGAAAGCGCATTAAGCGCCTTAAAAGTTACAGAGGAGAACGCTGAAACGGTTCTTCCGGTCGTTCAGTCTGCAGCATCGTTTGATTACGGTTTGATGGCTTTAAACGTCGTTGAGCGGGTTCTTGCAATGCTTTT
>JAEEGL014232669.1_pt1 | contig 11807 bp, 8 predicted proteins | sample 9134231 | NCBI WGS metagenome assembly JAEEGL01 (sample SAMN16246548, study PRJNA631951) | gut metagenome | biome: gut microbiome; feature: rumen; material: fiber-attached | host: Bos | place: Iran: Karaj | collected 2018-10 | reverse complement strand
TGCTGCCTCCCGTAGGAGTTTGGGCCGTGTCTCAGTCCCAATGTGGCCGTTCACCCTCTCAGGCCGGCTACTGATCGTCGCCTTGGTGGGCCGTTACCTCACCAACTAGCTAATCAGACGCGGGTCCATCCTGTACCACCGGAATTTTTCACACAAGACCATGCGATCTCGTGCGCTTATGCGGTATTAGCAGTCGTTTCCAACTGTTGTCCCCCGGTACAGGGCAGGTTACCCACGCGTTACTCACCCGTCCGCCACTCGGTAAAGCTCCCGAAGGATCCTTACCTCGTTCGACTTGCATGTGTTAGGCACGCCGCCAGCGTTCATCCTGAGCCAGGATCAAACTCTCGTGTTCAAGTTTGTCCAGCCAGAACGAAGCTTAGCTTGTTCTGTCCGTAATTTACCTTTTTAAAAGGTTGTTTTTTGTTCTTCTGAAATCTTCTTAAAAGAATTTTTCAGGGATGGTTATATTGTTCAGTTCTCAAGGTGCTTATGTTGTTCGCTCTCAGCGAACTTCCATATCTTACTACTTTCGTTTTGCTTTGTCAAGCACTTTTTTATTTTCTTTTTGAAGAAGTTTTTCTTCAAAAGAAGAAGTATTCTTCAGAAAGTGTTTCGTAAGCGCTTGTCTCAGACGCAACGTTGAATATAATATCACGTCTTCCTAAAAAGTCAACTCTTTTTTTGAACTTTTTTCAAAAGATTTTGCGCAGCCGATCCGCCCTTATTTTATCTGGCTTTTCGACTCTTTTTCAGGAAGCGTAGGTTCATTATAAACGTTTGTTATTTTCTTGTCAAGGTTTTTTTTCAGCTGCGCGAGATGCTGCGAGCACTTAGCAGGCACAACCGACGCGTTTACTTTCCGGCACAAAAAAGGGAACCCTCTTCCAAGGATTCCCTTTTCTTTCACGGAGAAGGAGGGATTTGAACCCTCGCGCAGCGTTAGCCACCTACACCCTTAGCAGGGGCGCCTCTTCGGCCTCTTGAGTACTTCTCCATATAAGCCGCTCAGCAATGAGCGACTTTGATTATATCCAAGAATCATCTTCTTGTCAAGATAATCTTTTTATGAAAGCGGCGCGGGATGCTACGAACACTTGACAAGCACGAGCTTTAGTGAAGTGCGAGTCTAGTGAGAGTGTATGCGTTAGCTGCACGAAGTGCGAAGCAACGCGGCCGCTTTCACGCGATGTGTTATCCTTTACGCCTCAGGATCTTCGTTCTGAAGACCTAAAAGAATATCCCGCGCGATTCGATCATTCTCGTCCAAATCCAGCTCCAGCGTCTCCTCCGAACCATCCTCTTCCGATACGTTCTCTTCCTCTGTCTCGTCAGACAAATTGTCCGCTTCAGAGAAATCCTCTCTTTCGGCCGTTTCCCGCGTTTCTTCCGTTTCAGCTTCCGGTCCCTTTTCTTCCTCCGGTTCCTCGCGAACCAGAGCAAAGCTGGCGATACGCACTCCGCGATCCAGGTTGATGTTCATGAGACGCACACCGGAGGTAATCCGGCCAAGCGTGGAGATACCGGCTACGGAAGTACGGATAATGACGCCTTCCGTCGTGATGATCAGAATTTCCTGCGACTCGGTGACGGCTTTGGCTCCCACCAGGTTGCCGCTCTTTTCATTGATTTTATAACACTTGATGCCCTTGCCGCCGCGGAACTGTGTCGTAAACTCATCCAGATTGGTCTTTTTCCCGAGGCCGTTTTCCGATACCAGGAGCATCTTGTCGCCCTGGCTGTACAGAAGCATGGAGACCACTTCGTCGCCGTCTTCCAGCCTCATACCGGTTACGCCCATGGAGGCGCGGCCGGTCGCGCGGACATCCTGCGCGCGGAAACGGATGCACTGGCCAAAGCGAGTCACCAGGAAGATATCTTCCGTCTCCTCGACTGCCTTTACTTCGATTAACGCATCGTCTTCCCGCAGCGTAACCGCCTGCAGGCCGTTTTTCCGAATGTTGTAGTATTCGGTTGTCAGGGTCTTCTTGACCGTTCCCTTGCGGGTGGCCATCAGAAGATACTTTCCATCATTATCCCGGCTGACCGGAATGATGGAGCTCACCGTCTCCTCCGGCATCAGCGGGATCAGATTGATCAGAGCGGTTCCACGTGCCGTACGGCTCGCCTCCGGGATCTGGTACGCCTTTAAATGGTAAACCTTTCCCTTGCTGGTAAAGAACAGCAGATCCTCATGGGTGCTGGTCATCATCAGATCTTCGATGTAGTCCTCATCGATGGTCTGCATGCCCTTGATGCCCTTGCCGCCGCGGTTCTGGCTCTTGAAGTTGTCCTCACTCATCCGCTTGATATAGCCCATGTGGGTGCGGGCAATAATCGTATTGCCCTCTTCGATCATATCCTCGGTCGTGATTTCCTCTTCATCAAAGCCGATCATAGTCCGGCGGTCGTCGCCGTATTTATCGCTGATCTCCTGAATCTCTTTCCGGATCACCATAAGGAGCTTTTTCTCGTCACCTAAGATTTCTCTCAGCTCCGCAATACGCACCTCAAGCTCCTTGTACTCGTCCTCCAGCTTCTGCCGTTCCAAACCGGTCAGCGCGCGAAGACGCATGTCCACGATGGCCTGCGCCTGAACATCCGTCAGCCCGAAACGCTCCATGAGGCGCGTCTTGGCTTCCACCGTGTTGGACGAAGAGCGGATGATGGAAATCACCTCGTCGATGTTGTCGATGGCGATCAGCAATCCTTCCAGGATATGCGCGCGTTCCTCCGCCTTGTTTAAATCGTAGCGGGTTCTGCGGGTGACAACCTCTTCCTGATGCTTCATGTAGTAATGAAGCATATCCTTGATATTTAAAATCTTCGGTTCCTGGTCTACCAGGGCCAGCATGATGATTCCGTAGGAATCCTGCAGCTGGGTATGCTTAAACAGCTGATTTAAGACGATCGTCGGGTTCACGTCACGGCGCAGTTCGATGCAGATGCGCATGCCACTGCGGTCCGATTCATCGCGCAGATCCGTGATTCCATCCACCTTTTTCAGCTTCACAAGCTCCGCGATCTTCTCGATCAGGCGGGCCTTGTTCACCATATAGGGAATCTCGGACACAACGATGCGGTTTTTGCCGTTCGCCATCGGCTCGATATTCGTCACGGACTTGACCTTGATTTTTCCGCGGCCCGTGCGATACGCTTCTTCAATGCCTGACTTTCCAAGGATGATGCCGCCGCTGGGGAAATCCGGTCCCTTGATGATCTGCAGAATTTCCTCGATATCAGTCTCGCGGTCTTCCTCAATGCGGTTATCGATCATCTTCACGATGGAGGCAATCACTTCCCGCAGATTATGGGGAGGAATGTTGGTCGCCATGCCTACCGCGATACCGGTGGTGCCGTTTACCAGAAGGTTCGGGAAGCGAGCAGGCAGAACCACCGGCTCCTTCTCCGTCTCATCAAAGTTCGGGACAAAGTCCACCGTGTCCTTGCCGATGTCCGCCAGAAGCTCCATACTGATCTTGCTTAAGCGGGCTTCCGTGTATCGCATGGCGGCGGCTCCGTCGCCGTCCACGCTGCCGAAGTTTCCATGACCGTCAACCAGGGGATAGCGCGTATTGAAATCCTGCGCCATCTTCACGAGCGCTTCGTAGATCGAGCTGTCACCATGCGGATGGTACTTACCCATGGTATCGCCGACGATACGGGCGCACTTACGATGCGGTTTGTCCGGTCCGTTGTTTAATTCCACCATGGAGTGAAGGATTCGTCTCTGAACCGGCTTCAAACCATCCCTTACATCAGGAAGAGCTCTGGACGCGATTACGCTCATCGCGTAACTGATGTAGGAATCTTCCATGGTTTTTTTCAGGTCTATGTCATGGACCTGATCGAAGATATTCTCATCCATTCTTCTTTTCCCTTACTTATTCACAAGCAGCCGTTTTTCTTACATATATGGATACTTGTGCTGAAATTTTAAATATCCAGGTTCTTTACGTATCTGGCGTTCGCCTCGATGAACTCCCGGCGAGGTTCCACCTTGTCGCCCATCAGTGTGGTAAAGGTAATGTCCACCTCCGCCAGATCCTCTCCCTCCATGGTCACCCTGCGCAAAATCCGCTTGGAAGGATCCATGGTCGTATCCCAAAGCTGCTCCGCGTCCATCTCACCAAGACCTTTATACCGCTGGATCTTGATGCTGTTGTCACGCCCGATCTCATCCAGGATCGACTGCTGCTGCTCATCGGAGTACGCGTAATACACTTTCTTATTCTTTTCAATCTTAAACAGCGGCGGCTGCGCCAGGTACACATATCCCTGCTTGATCAGCTCCGGCATGAACCGGTAGATAAATGTAAGAAGCAAGGTACTGATATGCGCGCCGTCCACATCGGCATCGGTCATGATGATGATCTTATGGTAACGAAGTTTGGAAATGTCAAACTCATCGTGAATGCCGGTGCCAAAGGCCGTAATCATGGCCTTGATCTCCGCATTGTCGTAAATGCGGTCCATGCGGGCCTTTTCCACATTCAAAATCTTGCCTCGAAGGGGCAAAATAGCCTGTGTGGCACGAGAGCGGGCCGTCTTGGCGGAGCCGCCGGCGGAATCACCCTCAACGATATAGATTTCACAGTTTTTCGGATTCTTGTCCGAGCAATCCGCCAGCTTTCCCGGAAGAGCCATACCATCCAACGCAGTCTTGCGTCTGGTCAGATCCCTGGCTTTGCGGGCCGCCATACGCGCGCGCTGCGACACGATGGATTTTTCGCAGATGGTCTTTGCCTCCGCGGGGTTCTGCTCCAAAAAGTACGTCAGCTGCTCACTGACCACCGAATCCACCGCATAACGGGCATCACTGTTTCCCAGCTTCTGCTTGGTCTGACCCTCAAACTGCGGATCCTCAATCTTGATGCTGATGATGGCGGTCAGGCCTTCCCGGATATCCTCGCCCTGTAACACTCCATCACTCTCTTTGATCAGCTTCATTTTCTTCGCGTAATCATTGATGGTCTTGGTCAGGGCGTTCTTAAAGCCGGTATAATGCGTACCGCCCTCGGGCGTCGTGATATTGTTGACGAAGCTGTAGCAGTTCTCGTTGTAATCATCGTTGTGCTGCATGGCCACTTCCACATGGATGCCGTTTCGGTCGCCCTCGCAGTAAATGACCTTGTCGTACAAAGCCGTCTTGGTTTTGTTCAGGTACTGGACAAATTCCTTGATACCGCCCTCATAGTGGAAGGTTTCCTTCTTCTTCTCCTCCCGCTTATCCTCCAGGCTGATCTTTAAGCCCTTCGTCAGGAACGCCATCTCGCGCAGACGGGTGCGGAGCGTCTTATAGTCAAAGACCGTCTCTTCAAAAATCGTCTCATCCGGAAGGAAAGTCACCTCCGACCCGTGTTTTTCCGGATCGCACTCTCCTAAAACTTCCAGCTTGGAGACCACGTTTCCCTTTTCATAGCGCTGATAATAGATTTTCCCTTCCCGGTAAATTCTGACTTCCAGCCAGTCCGACAGGGCGTTTACGACCGAAGCGCCCACACCATGCAGACCGCCGGACACTTTGTAGGCCCCGCCTCCGAATTTCCCGCCGGCGTGAAGCTTGGTAAAAATGACTTCCACCGCAGGGATTCCCACCTTGGGATGAATATCCACCGGCATGCCGCGGCCATCGTCGAGCACGGTGATCGAATTATTCTCATTGATGGAAACTTCGATGGAATCGCAGAAACCGGCCAATGCTTCATCCACGGAGTTATCCACAATTTCATAAACCAGATGATGAAGTCCACGGGCAGATGTACTGCCTATATACATTCCAGGCCGCTTTCGAACAGCTTCCAGGCCTTCCAGAATTTGAATCTGATCTGCGCTGTATTCTTCTGCACTGTTTTTTTCCATAAAACCTCCATAAGCGAAAACTATCCGCCACAATTCAAAGCACCAGTTTTCCACACAATACTTCTGTGTATCCACTGTGCCGACCAATCTATCTTATATTTCAATCTCTCCGTTTTTTACATGAATGGTCCGGTTGACCGTCAGCCGGCTGCTCACAAAATCATCCACACCCGTACAGGTGAGGATCGTCTGCGTTCCTTTGATCCTCTCAAGCAGCTGCTCCTGCCTGCTCCGGTCGAGCTCGGAGAGCACATCATCCAAAAGCAGGATCGGGCTGTCTTTTCGCCGCCTTCTCACCCATTCAATCTCGGACAGTTTTAACGAAAGCGCAGTGGTTCTTTGCTGCCCCTGCGACCCGAAAGTACGGATATCCATGCCGTCCGCACTGAATTTCAGATCATCACGGTGAGGGCCCACCATCGACATCTTCAGCCGGATTTCCCTCTCCGCGTTTTCCCTCAGCCGGTCCGCGAACGCGCCCTCCTCCACATCCGGCTCGTAGGAAAGAAGCATCTCTTCCTTTCCGGACGTCAGCGATGCATGGATCTCACGCATCAGGGGAGCACACTCCAAAATAAACTCTTTTCTTCTTCGGATGATATCCGTTCCATACCGTACCAGCTGCTCATTCCAGGTATCTAACGTATCTCTTAAGTATGGCTGAAAGGCAATCTCTTTAAGCAGCTGGTTTTTCTGCATAACCGCCCGGTTATACGCGGTCAGACTTGCCGTATAAAACGCGTCCGTCTGACAGAGCTCCAGATCCATGAATCTTCGTCTGTCAGACGGTCCTTTCTTGATGATGGACAGATCCTCCGGAGAGAAGAAAACCACATTCACATGCCCGAACAGATCGCTGGCCCGCTTTAAGGGAATCCCGTTGACGGCAATCCCCTTATTGTGATTTTTCTTCAGATGGATGTCGATCCGGTCCGTAAAGCTTCCCTTTACCGCAAAGCACTTGATGTGCGCCTCATCCTCCCCGAAACGGATGCAGTCCCTGTCCTTGCTTCCCCGGTGGGAATGGGACACCGCGCAGAAATAAATTGCCTCAAGAATATTTGTCTTTCCCTGGGCGTTATCCCCATACAGGATGTTGATTTCGGGGGAAAAGGGGAGGGACAGCTTTGCGTAATTTCTGTAATTTTCCAGTTCCAGAGACTGTAATGTCATTTATCTCACCGCGCTATTTCAATTTCCTGTCCACGATAAGAAACCTTGTCTCCGGCTACCAGCTTTTTTCCGCGCATGGTACACACTTCCCCGTTGACCTTGACCATGCCGTCTAAGATCTCATACTTGGCATCGACACCGGAATCCACCAGATGCGCAGCCTTCAAGGCCTGCCCCAGTTTAATATACTCTTCTCTTAAATGAATCACTTCCATCTTGTTTTCACCGCCTCCGCCTAATGGTTTGCCGCTTCCGGCTTTATCACCTGCTGTTTTCCGTACTTCAAACAGAATGACAGCTTATCTTGCAGTGGAAAAGTTCACCGGCAGGATCAGATAGATATAACTACCCTCCTCATCCCGGATAAAGCAGGGGGCCTTGGAGTTGATCATGTACAGGGTAACCGTTTCCTCATCGATCACCCGGAGCGCGTCCAGCATAAACCGCGGATTAAACGCGATCATCAGATCCGGACCTTCCTTCTGGATCGGAATGCTCTCCTGCAGAGCGCCGATGGAAGAATTCATCGAAAGGTTCATCTCATCGTCCCGGATATCCAGGATGAGCGGCTTCTTGTCGTTCTCACGCACCAGAAGCAGCGAACGCTCCAGACACTCCAGCATCTCCTTCTTGGAAACCTGAAGCTTGATCTCATAATCCGTCGTCATCATCTGGTCAATCCGGAAGTACTCGCCTTCCACCAGGCGCGACACGACAATGGTCTGATCGAAGGCGAAAAGAACCGTATTGGAGGTAAAATACAAGGAAACCTCCGAATCCTGATCGCCGGTCAAAATCTTACTCACCTCGGAAAGGGTTTTTCCGGGGATAATCACCTTTTCATCCTGGAATGCCTGGCCCAGCATGACGCTGCGCAGCGAAATACGGTGACCGTCTAAGGACGTAAGCCGCACATGATCTCCCTGTACTTCCAGGCACTCGCCGTTCATCATCTTGTTGGAATCCGACTGGGCGATGGAGAAGATGGTCTGGCGGATCATCTCCTTTAAGGTAAACTGCGAAAGGGAGATGGAACGATCCTTGCTGATCTGCGGCAGCGCCGGGAATTCCACACCATCCTTGCCGGAAATGTGGAAAACCGACTTCTCGCAGCGGATTTCCACATGGTCATCCTCGTCCGCGTCGATCGTGACCAGGCTTTCCGGAAGCTTCCGGATGATTTCAGAAAACAGCTTGGCGTCAATCGCCAGGCATCCGGGTGTCTCCACAAAGCCGGCTACCTCTGTCTCAATGCCAAGTTCCATATCGTTGGCGGTCAGGCAAATTCGTTCCTGATCGGCAGTAATCAGGATGCACTCCAAGATGGTCATGGTGGTGCGAACCGGGACTGCTTTGCTGACGATGTTGATTCCGTTCAGAATATCGGATTTATTGAATGAGCACTTCATAAGTGGATAACTCCTTTCGGGACGGACAGGCGGAAAAGGAAAAAGATTCAGAAGTCTTAGTAATAGGGACTGTGAATTCGTGCATAACCCGTCTCGGCCCAGATAAAATATGGTATTTCTGATCTGGAAAAACCTGTGGATAAGGGGGCTTTGCCTTGTGAAAAACCTTCGGGTTTTCCACCGGGCGCGTTCTGTCCACATTCCCCACAGGGTTTCCACTGAATATCCACAGGTATTCTTGTGAATAACTCTATATAATAAGGAAGAAACTAATTTGGATCAATCTTCTTTTTCAGAATTTCAATGGTATTCTGAAGACTCTGGTCCGTTTCCAGTTCCTTGGAAATCTTGTCGATGCCATGAATGATGGTGGTATGATCCCTTCCCATGGCTCTTCCGATCATTTCCTGCGTATCCGTTGTCATGACGCGGCACAGATACATGGCGATCTGCCGTGGCCGGACGATTTCCTTGCTTCTCTTGGCAGAAATCAGATCCTGCTGGGGAATGGAAAAATGTTCCGCCACGCGGTCGATGATGTAGGCACAGTTGATTTCTTTTTTCTGATTGGGCGAAAGGATGTCCTTTAAGGACTCCTCGGCCAGCTTTAAGTCTATCTCGCGCTTGTCCAGCTTGGAAGCGGCGATGACGCGGGTAAGCGCGCCCTCGAGTTCACGGATGTTGGACTGGATGTTGGTCGCGATGTACTGAATGACCTCGTTGTCGATGTTGTAGCCTTCCACTTCCTCCTTTTTGCGGAGGATCGCCATGCGGGTTTCGTAGTCCGGACTCTGAATATCCGCCGTCATGCCCCACTCGAAACGGGAAACCAGACGTTCCTCCAGCGTGTTGAACTCCTTGGGAGGGCGATCGCTGGAGATGATGATCTGCTTCGACGCGTCGTGCATGGTGTTGAAAGTGTGGAAAAATTCTTCCTGCGTACTCTCTTTTCCGATGATGAACTGGATATCGTCAATCATAAGGACGTCATTGGTCCGATATTTTTCCCGGAACTCCTGCGTGTTATTGTTTCGGATGGAGTCGATCAGTTCGTTGGTAAAAACTTCGGATGTGACGTATTTGAGCTTCTTGGAAGGATCGTTTTTCAGAATGAAGTTGCCGATGGCGTGCATCAGGTGGGTTTTCCCCAGACCGACGCCTCCATAGATGAAAAGCGGATTGTAGGTAACGCCCGGAGATTCCGCCACAGCCAGGGAAGCTGCATGTGCCATCTTGTTGTTGGATCCGACGACAAAAGAGTCAAACGTGTATTTTTCGTTGAGCCCCGCTTCCCGCGCGGTCGATAAGGCCGGTTTCTTAATCACCTTTCTCTCTGCCTCTTTCCCGTAGTCCGGGTTTTCCGTGAAGGCCAGGGTATTCCGGAAAAGGGTGATTTCCTCGATCGCGGCGGACAGCTTCGTTCCGTACTTCTTCTCGATGTAGCTCGTTCCCAGATTTGCCTGGGTGACTAAAATGGTGATGACATGGGTCCGTTCATCCACGGCGATCACCCGAAGCGGTTCGATCCAGGTGCGGAAGGACACATCCGATATTTCATCGAATTCGTTTCTGAGATATTCAAGGATCTTATCCCAGTTTTCCAAAATGGTAGACAGCATAAGCTTAAAAGCCTCCTCAAATGGCACAGAAGTACGGAAAAACCGAAGAAGCGGGTAAAAGGGTCATTTTTCCATAGTTTTCCGCATTTCTTTGCTGAAAGGGTTCCTATAGAGCATATAGGCCTATTTTACAATAGGTCTGGACAAAAAACAATCAGAAAATACGGTCAGATCAGAAAAGGAAATCGTGAATAGTCACCACTTATCCACAACTTATCCACAAAAATGTGAATAATTAAACTGGGGAGGAACAATCCGGCCGCGCAGGATTGTATTTTTCTCATAGAACCGGGCTCTTTTTTTGAAATCTTTCTTGACGGATACCCTTCCATTCATTATAATGGGAACGATGTTTTACTATGCTGAATATAGTAAAGGAGGTGTAATCTTATGAAAATGACATTTCAGCCGAAGAAGAGACAGAGAGCGAGAGTACATGGATTTCGTGCCAGAATGAGTTCTGCAGGCGGAAGAAAGGTCCTGGCTGCAAGAAGAGCCAAGGGAAGAAAACAGTTATCCGCTTAAGGAAGGAAAAACCTGCTTAAAAAGACTAGTGCGATAACTTAAGGGCTGCTAGAATTAGTGGCCTTTTCTTTTCCTATACAAAAAAAGCGTTATTGTCACGGCAACAGAAAGACAGGTTTATGAGTAACTTTCATTCTTTAAAGAAAAACAGCGATTTTCACACAGTATACAATCACAAAAGATCGGCGGCAAACCGGTCTCTTGTGATGTATTTTGTGGAAAACCCGGAAAACAAAGAAAACAAGATCAACCGTATAGGGATCAGCGTCAGTAAACGCGTAGGAAACAGTGTAGTCAGACATCGGATTAAAAGAGTCGTTCGGGAGATTTTTCGACTGAATGACGCGATGTTCAGAAAGGGTCTGGACATTGTGATCGTTGCCAGGGTGGAGGCAAGCCGGAAGGATTACCGGGAACTGGAGGCAGCTGTCATGCAGCTCGCGGAAAGGCTCGGCCTGAAGGAAAAAAATTTGAGCAAGTAATACCATGAAAAAGATTTTAATCGCGTTGGTGAGGTTTTACCAGAAGTACATCTCCGGTTTAAAGCACACCCATTGCAGATACATTCCCACCTGTTCCCAGTATGCCGTGGAGGCACTGGAAAAATATGGGGCACTCAAAGGATCGCTGCTGGCCATGTGGCGTATTTTGCGCTGCAATCCTTTTTCTAAAGGAGGCTTTGATCCTGTCCCTTAGACAAGCGGAGGTTTCGATTTGAGCTTTATTTTCATGACACAAAGCAGCACCCCGATCATCGGGCAGCTGGCTACGTTGCTCGGCTGGATCATGAATGCCATCTTCAACTTCTTTGACAACTTTGGCATTCAGAACATTGCACTTTGTATTGTTGTCTTCACGATTATCACGGTCCTTCTGATGCTTCCCATGACCATCAGTCAGCAGAAGTTCATGAAGGTCAATACCCTGATGCAGCCGGAAATGCGGGCCATTCAGGAAAAGTACAAAGGAAAAACCGACAACGCTTCCGTTGCCAAGCAGAACGCGGAACTGCAGGCATTATACGAGAAGTACGGCGCGTCCCCCACGGGTAGCTGCCTGCCGCTTCTCATTCAGATGCCGATCCTGTTTGCTTTGTATCAGGTCATTTTGAACGTGCCGGCCTACGTGGACGGCATCAAGGAAGTGTTCCTGAACATTGCCAATCCGCTCATGCAGCAGACGGATTACATCGCGAAGATCGCCGATCTTGCTACGGAGC
>JAEEGL013352777.1_pt1 | contig 11807 bp, 5 predicted proteins | sample 9134231 | NCBI WGS metagenome assembly JAEEGL01 (sample SAMN16246548, study PRJNA631951) | gut metagenome | biome: gut microbiome; feature: rumen; material: fiber-attached | host: Bos | place: Iran: Karaj | collected 2018-10 | reverse complement strand
CGATCAGGCTGGCGAAGAGGTTCTTCATCCTCACCTGCTGTCCCTTCCCGGTCCTCTTGTACTTGAGTTCCTTCACAAGGGATGCGATCGCGCTCGATTTCTGATCGATGTTAACTCCTGCCTTGGCGTATGTCCAACCCTCAGTCATGTTAGCCCTGCGGTAAGTATCGTCCCAAACGGTTTAAAGGTAGCGTGCGGGCGTACTGCGTACGTTCGCTGCAGGGACATCATTGTCAATGGCGGATCCGTGTGGGGAATGTAAGACGGGAAGAGGATCATGAGAAGTTTGATAATTCACTCGTCAACCAATAATTCAGAGAAATAAAAGTTTTTTTATCGTTATCATACAGTACTTGTAACAATACTTGTAACGTTGTGATACCATGTTGGCAGATTCTCCCAATGTATCAATAGCCCCCCCCTGTCCGTGCGTGTTCCTGAAACGCCCGGAAGGAGATTGAGGGATAGTGGATCCCTCATCATGCTCAGCGCTGTGATCGCCTTGGCCGCTCTGGTCTCATTGTTCTTCATGATCGGATTCTCGGACGGATCCGATGCAGACGATTCCGGTACATGCGGAGGCGGTCTGACATACACATACACCGAGAGCACCAATACGCTCACTATAACGAAAACGGACCCGTCAGGTACCGGTGAAATGAATGATTATACGTTCGAGGAAGCCGTTCCGTGGGATTACTATGCAAGCTCCATAACTACGCTCAGTATAAGCGATGGTGTCACACATATCGGAGACTATGCGTTTGATTATTGCACCGGGATAACAAGCCTGACGATACCCAGCACAGTCACATCAATCGGAAACTATGCGTTCACAGGCTGCACCGGGATAACAAGCCTGACGATACCCAGCACAGTCACATCGATCGGAAACTATGCGTTCTCGAACTGCACCGGGCTGACCGGCACCCTGACCATTCCCGGCTCCATGACATCAATCGGAACCTATACGTTCAATGGTTGCCGCAATCTCACCGGCCTATCCCTGGGAAATTCGGTAGTTACCATCGGTGACCATTCGTTCTACGATTGCAGAGGTATCACCAGTCTGTCCATACCCAGCTCGGTAAAATACATCAGTGACTATGCATTCTGCGATTGCCACTCGATTGCAGGTACCCTTACGATACCGGACTCCGTATTAACCATCGGAGAGGCTGCCTTCAATGATTGTAACAAAATAACAAGCCTGAATCTGGGCAATTCGGTAAAAACGATCGGAGACTATGCATTCGGCACTTGTCGCAGCATCAGCGGTACCCTTACGATACCGGACTCCGTGACATCCATCGGAAATAGTGCGTTCGATTATTGTACCGAAATAACAGGCGTAACCATAGGTAGTAGCGTCACTTCCATCGGAGAAGATGCTTTCTCAAATTGCTCCAAGCTCACAGGTACCATTACGATACCGGACTCCGTGACATCCATCAAATCCTATGCATTCAGGAATTGTTCCAACATCACCGCTGTTGTCGTGGGCAACAACGTCACTGAAATCGGAACCAGGGCGTTCGCTTTTTGTTCAGGACTGACAAGTCTAACCCTAGGTAATAAGGTCGAATCCATCGGACAAGCTGCTTTCTCAAATTGCTCCAAGCTCGCAGGTACCCTTACGATACCGGGCTCCGTAACTTCCATCGGAAACCAATCGTTCGAGGGGTGCTCGAAATTCACTTCGATTACCTTCCCCGATAAGACATTCACTACGCCATTGACTTCCTGCTTCCCCGCCATATCTTCCTATCATCAGAACGGGGCGGCAATCGCATCCCCCGCCTGGGATGCCGTGAAGGGCAAGACCTGGTACGGTTCCGGGAACGGGGTATTGTACAACGGTACCCTGACGGTCACGCTGGACCCCAACAACGGTTCCGCTACCACATCTACCACTGTCACATACGGAAGCACCTACGGGGATCTCCCCGCACCTGCTCCGGCAACGGCCGCCGTTGCCTTCGGCGGATGGTTCACCGCCGCTGAGGGAGGGGACGAGATCACCTCCACAACATCTGTGATATATGCAGATACACAGACACTGTATGCCCACTGGGTAATTTCCCACACCGTCACTTACGATGTGGACGGAGGATCCGCAGCGGCGCCCACACAGGATCCTGTTGCCGAGGGAGCCAAATTCACCGTTGCCGCATATTCCGGAACCAAGACCGGGCATACATTCGGCGGATGGAACGACGGTTCCGCAACCTATGCAGCAGGCGACGAGTACACCATGGGAACCGCCGATGTCACTCTGACAGCCGTATGGGTCCCGATCACCCACACCGTCACTTACGATGTGGACGGAGGATCCGCAGCGGCGCCCACACAGGCCGACGTTGCCGAGGGAGCCAAATTCACCGTTGCCGCCTATTCCGGAACCAAGACCGGACACACCTTCGGAGGATGGAATGACGGTTCCGCAACCTATGCAGCAGGCAGCGAGTACACCATGGGAACCGCTGACGTCACCCTGACAGCCGTATGGGTCCCGATCACCCACACCGTCACCTACAACGTGGACGGTGGATCCGCGGCGGCACCCACTCAGTCCGACGTCGCCGAGGGAGCCAAGTTCACCGTTGCATCCTACTCCGGCACCAAGGCAGGATTCACCTTCGGCGGATGGAACGACGGCACCACCGATTACGATGCGGGAAACGAATACACCATGGGGACCACCGACGTTGCATTCACTGCCGTCTGGACCCCGAACCCTACCCACACCGTCACCTACAACGTGGACGGAGGATCCGCGGCGGCACCCACTCAGGCTGACGTCGCCGAAGGCGCTAAGTTCACCGTGGCATCCTACTCAGGTACCAAGGACGGATTCACCTTCGGCGGATGGAACGACGGTTCCGCTACCTATGCAACAGGCAGCGAGTACACCATGGCAACCTCCGATGTCACTTTGACGGCGGTTTGGAATCTGATTGTGACCTACACCGTAACCTACAACGTGGACGGAGGTTCCGCGGCGGCACCCACACAGGCCGACGTCGCCGAAGGCGCCAAGTTTACCGTGGCATCCTACTCAGGTACCAAGGACGGATTCATCTTCGGCGGTTGGAATGACGGTTCTACGGTGTATGCAGCAGGCAGCGACTACACCATGGGAACCTCCGACGTCACCCTGACAGCGGTATGGAATGCCAGTCCGACTCCCGGACCCACGCCTACTCCTACTCCCGATGACCCTGAGAAGGATAGCGGAAACATACTCATCGTTGTAGGTATTGTCGCCATAATCGCGATCATCATTCTTGCTGGCGGCCTATTCGGTAAGAAGTAAACCTCTTAGTGCCTTCGGGCACTCCATTTTTTCATTCAAGCCGACGACCTCTAATCGAAATTTTGCGTACATGTACGTGAAATTTCGATCAGTGTACGACCGGGGGCGGTATCGGGAATCGTCATGTTGGTGGGTCACGGGACCGTACGCGTCCCCCTTGCGGCGATGCCGCACCCATGTGTAACAGTTATATCTGTGATGGCCATTGGAAAGCACATGCACGAGCGTTGGCTTGAGGAGAGGCACCACGAGTACTATTACAAGCTCGCGAAGAAGATGGACTACCGTTCCAGGGCATCCTTCAAGCTCATGCAGATCGACGACCGCTTCAACATCTTCCGCGACGGCGACAGGGTGGTGGACCTCGGTGCCGCACCCGGGGGATGGCTGCAGGTGGCGAAGGAGAGGGTCGGCGAAGAAGGATTCGTTATCGGTGTGGACCTCCGTCCCATACAGCCCATGCCGGGGGTCCCGACCATCATCGGTGACATCACCGAGGATGCGACCATGAAGCGTCTGCTGGATATGTTCCAGGGAGAGGCCGATGTCATCATATCCGATATGGCGCCCAACATCAGCGGGCACTATTCCACCGACCATGCGCGTTCCATCGACCTGTGCATGTATGCCGTGAACGTCTGCGACCGTATCCTGAAGAAGAACGGGAAGCTCGTGATGAAGGTGTTCTACGGCGATATGTTCAACACCCTGATCAAGGAGCTGGAGAGGAGGTTCAGGGTGGTGAAGGTCCATTCGCCCGACGCATCCCGTCCCACGTCCTCGGAGGTCTACGTCATCGCCAAGGGATTCCTGGCGGAGACGAGGGTCGGCCTCGACATCCCCGAAGAGGCGACGGAGAATAAGAAACAGTTCTCCGTCAAAGGGAACTTCTCCTGATCTGGCACAATCAATCCCAGAAACGTTTGTTCTTGGCGAAGGTCACTTCCGCGTTCATTATCTCCCGCAGGAAATCGTCCTCGTCGCGGTACGAGTTCCTCAGGATCCTCATGGCGGTCTCGGGACCCACTCCCCTTCCCGCCAGCACGACGGCCGCACGGAATCCGTTGGTGCTGACCAGGTTGGCGACCCTCTTGAGCTTGGCGTAGGTCTTCGCCTCCTCCTTGGTCATCTCGTCCGTATCCTTCCCGCAGATCTTGATGCTCTCGCGGTCGTAATCCTTCAGCAGGGCGATCATGAGGCCTCCGCACTTAGGGCACACGAACTCCCTCGGAGCATCGGCAACGCGGACCCTCCACTGGTTCCTGCAGTTGAGACAGGACGCATATAGCACCTCGTCGTTGAGCCTCTTCTTCATTGCCATGAGGATCGTGTGGTCTGCACGGAGGGGCTGCATCAGCTCCTTGGAGCGGGTGATGCCCTCGATGCCTATCCTGGAGATGGTCTGCGGGACCAGTTCTATCTCTCCGGAGTCGATCATGGATACGACCTTCTCGGTGTCGGCGATGTCCAGGTCCTCCCACAGGACCTTGTTGACCGCCTCCTTGTATGCGGACGTGTCCTTGTGCAGATCGAACAGTTTCGTGAAGTTGATGAAGCGGTGGTCGGCGTTCTTCTCTATGATGCCGTACTTTTTGGCCACGTAGGCGAACCTCCACCTGAGGAAGGTGGAGTTGATTATGGTCTTCCTGGCCAGCGCCTCTATGGTACCGGGTCTGATGAGGCGGAAGGTGTCGATGAGCACGTTCTTGTCGACGTAGCGGGGAAGTTCTATGATTATCCTGTACGGGTCCGTGGACACTCCGACGCTCTCTCCGATCCTGGCGACCAGCAGCGCGGAGTAGATCTTGCTGATGGTCTCGTTGACGCAGGTGCCGAAGCAGGTGTTCAGTATCGCCAGTCCCTCGCCGTACTCCAGGGTCACGGTCCTGTCGGTGGGCATCCTCCATTTGACGTCGTTCTCCGCCAGGTACGAGAGCACGGCCTCCTTGGCAAGGTCGTTGCACTTGTATCCGCTCAGGTCCTTCGTGCGTCTGATCCTCCCCACCTCCATGGCCACCTCGAATGGGACGGGTATGTCCGATCCGGTCCATGAGGGCACGGAGCCGATGTTCCTGGCCTCCTCCACGAGGATCTCCTCCTCGCGCTGTTCCACCACCCTCCACGTGCGCCCCTTGGCGATGAAGGTGTTGAAATCATCTTCGAACGTGGCCACGAAACTCTCGTCCAGCGTCCCTATGATCGCCCTGGTGGCGATGTCCCTGATGTAGTAGCTGCGCTCGTCGGGGATCATCGAGATGTTGTTGTAGAAGTACTCCATCCCCTTCTTGGAACGCTTGAAACCGTCATCGTCCTCGAACACCATCTTGATGGACTTCAGCTGTTCGAGTACCTCATCCATGTCCTTCCTTTCGAGGTCGCGGAACGGGTATGCGCCTTTGATGATATCGAAGGCCTCGTCGCGGGTCATCCTCCCGGTCATGGTCATGGCGATGAGCTGGTTGGCCACGACGGTCATCGGGCAGGGACGTCCGCCCCTGTCCTCTATCTCCCGGGACTCGCTGCGTCTGGCGACCACGACGGATTCCAGGATCTCGTCTGGTGCGGTGGCCAGGATCCTGGCGTTGATCTTACCGCCGATGCGGTGGCCGGCGCGTCCCGCCCTCTGGATCATCCTGGCGACCTGTCTGGGGGAGTTGTACTGTATCACAAGGTCAGTGGTCCCCACGTCGATACCCAGTTCGAGGGACGATGTGCAGATCAATGCCTTCAGGTCCCCGTTCTTGAAACGGTCCTCCATCTCCGTCCTTATCTCCTTGGAGAGCGAGCCGTGATGGACGTCTATCGGGATGTTCTCGTCCCAGTATCTGTACCTCGAGGATATCCATTCGGCCGTCTCCCTGGTGTTCACGAAGAACAGTGTGGACCTTCCCTCCTCAATCAGCTGCCTGGCGCGGATCATGACCGATACGATCTCCCTGTCACCCTGCAGTTTGTCCAGGAGCGCGGCATCATCGCAGGGTTCCGGGCGCTCGATGTTGATGTCCATGTCCCTGAAGGTGTCGTATTTGCAGATGCGGACGTCGCGTCCGTTCCCGACGAGGAATCTGGCGACCTCCTCCTCGTTCCCCACCGTGGCGGAGAGGCCTATCCTCTGGAATCTGCCAGCGATCTTCTCCAGTCTCTCCAGCGCAACGCTGAGCTGTGCACCCCTTTCGGTGTTGGCCAGTTCATGGATCTCATCCACGACCACGCACCTGACGTTCATCAGGTGCTTGACCAGCATCTTCCCGGTGAACATGACCTGCAGGGTCTCGGGCGTGGTGATCATGATCTCAGGGGGACTGCGCGACTGTCTTGCCCTGTCCCCGGCGGAGGTGTCCCCGTGCCTGACATCGACCGTGATGCCCAATTCTCTGCCAAAATCGGTCATCCTCTTCATCATGTCCCTGTTCAGCGCCCTGAGGGGGGTGATGTACAGGCATCTGAACCCGGGCTTCTTGGGTACGCGGTAGAGCGCATCGAAGACCGGGAGCATGGCCGCTTCCGTCTTCCCTATGCCGGTGGGTGCCACCAGCAGCACGTTCGCCCCGGTCTGAATGATCGGACTGGCCTCGCGCTGCGGCTCGGTGGGTTCCGTCATGCCGCGTCCGGCAAGGATACTCTGGAGCTCCCCGCACAGAAAATCGAACGGCATGTTATCCTGTTATCAATAAAGAAAAGGAGCCGGGCCGGAGCCCGGTTTTGGTTTAGAGAGAAGAATCACTTCTTCTTCTTTTTCTTCTTCTTGAGAGCACGGAGCTGCGATTTGACGGCTTCCTTGATCTCTTCGGCCTGCGACTGTCCGTCGGTGACGGATTCGTCGGTGTAGTGGAGGACGATCCATCCGTTCTTCTCGAGCTTGGCGCGGTTGGCCTCCGCATCCTCGCCGACGTAGACGGCTACCTTACCCTTCACGAATGCGATGGGTATGGCGAGAGGTCCGTACTGCCTCCTGCACCTGAGACCCTTGTTCCAAGCGGCCCTTCTGACCTTTCCTTCAGGGGTGAGTGCCCACTCGTCGAAGTCGTCCTCGAAGTCCTCGTCGCCCTCCTCGAATCCTTCGATGGACTCTTCGGATGCCTCCTCTGCGGGAGCCTCCTCCTTGGATTCGTCGGACTTGGCTACTGCCGCTCCCGCCATTCCGGCGAGGAGCATTCCGCCGATGATCTGGGCCATAGCGATCTTCTTGGCCTCGTCGGTGGCTTCGGATGCCTCGACCTCAGCGATCTGAGACTCGAATGCCTGAGCTCTCTTCTCGCTGTACTTGCCGTTCTTGACGTTGGACTCGTTGGCGTTCCTGGCGTATGCGTAGGGGTCGGCCTCTGCGGACTCGGCCTCTGCTGCAGCCGCCGCCTCGTCAGCGGGTGCTTCCTCTGCAGGAGCCTCCTCGGACTTGGCTGCTGCCGCTCCGGCCATTCCGGCGAGGAGCATTCCTCCGAGGATCTGCGACATCGCGATGGCCTTGTCCTCTGCGGATGCGTCGGAGTTCTTGACCTCCTCCATCTGCGAAGCGAATGCCTGGGCCCTCTTCTCGCTGTACTTTCCGTTCTCGACGTTGGAGTTGTTGACCTTCTCGGCGTACTCGAACATGTCAGCGGTCTTCGCTGCGGACTCTGCGTCCTTGACCTTCTGCTCGGCCTCTTCCTTGGCTGCCTCTGCTGCCTTGAGTGCTTCCTCAGCGGCCGCCTTCTCTGCCTGGGCCTTCTCCGCCTCAGCCTTAGCGTCTGCGGCCGCCTGCTCTGCTTCGGCCTTGGCTGCCTCTGCTGCCTTGAGTGCTTCTTCGGCTGCCTGCTTGGCTGCCTCTGCCGCCTTCAGGGCCTCCTCGGATGCTCCTCCGGCTCCTGCCTCTGCGGGTGCGGCCTCTGCGGGGGCCTCGACCTTGGGTGCGGTGACCTGGAGCAGGATCTCGGAGATGTCCATGACCTTGATGTTGGAACCCGCCTTCTTCGCTCCTGCCTTGAGGTTCAGGACGCAGAAGGGACAGGCGGTAGCGATGACCTCGGCACCGACTGCCTCGGCATCGTGGATCCTCTCCATTGCGATGTTGACTGCGAAGTCGTTGAATGCGGACTTGTATCCTCCTCCGGCACCGCAGCATCTGGAGTTCTCCCTGTTCTTCTCCATCTCGACGAATTCGAGTCCCTTGATCTTCTTGAGGATGTTACGGGGCTCCTCGTAGACCTTGGAGTGCCTTCCGAGGTGGCAGGGGTCGTGGTAGGTGACCTTCGCCTTGAACTCGTTGTTCAGGGGAAGCTTCCTCTCCTTGATGAGCTTGTCAACGTACTGTGTGAAGTGGTAGACGTTCTGTCCGGTCTTGGAGTAGTAGTTTCCGAGGTTTCCGGAGATCGTCTTGTAACAACCGGCGCAGGTCATGACCATGTCCTTCGCACCCATCGCATCGGCCTTGGTGACGATCTGTCTTCCGATGTCCAGGGTGAGGTCCCTGATTCCGGTCCTGAGCAGAGGCGAAGTACAGCAGACCTCGTCCTCTCCCATGCAGTTGATCCTGACTCCGGCCCTGGCGAGGATGGTCGCTCCCGCTGCGGGGATGTGCTGCATCCTGTAGGATCCGGTACAGCCTGCGAACATGAGGACATCGGGTGCCTCGGATCTCTCGACCTCCTTGGGCCACCATGCGTCCCTCTTCGCCTTGGGCTCGCCGAAGGAGTTGCCGGTCTTGGCGATCTTCTGGGCGATTCCCTTGTGGACGGGGAGCGGTGCTACGCCCTGCTGGACGAGCCAGGTCCTGACGTTCTCCCAGAGCTTGACGAGCTCGATCTTGGCGTGGCAGACCGCTTCGCAGTTTCCGCATCCGGTACATTTGTAGATGGCGTCCACGAACTCGGGGGAGATCTTGACCTTCCTTCCGAGGACCTTGTCGACGAGTCCGAATCCGGCCTTGTCGAGCTGGTTGAGGTAGTAGATCTTTCCTCTCGCGGTGACCGACTCCCAAGGGGTCTGTCTGTGAGCCTCGCAGACGTCGATACAGTAACCGCACATCTGACACTGGACCAGTTCCCTGGTGACCCTGGGGAGATTGATCGCCTTAGGCTTTTCGGGCAAAGTGATTGATTTGGCCATTATTATTACCTCAAGGTTTCGGGACCCTATTTTTTGAATATAGGAGTCCCTCGTCTCAATGGAGAGTTGAACTGTCTCGGAGTATATTTAGCTATCTCAGATTTCGATAGAGCCACACTGTCAAAACATGGCGTTTTTACGATAATCGCAGCGTTCTCTGCGAATTTCAAAATGAGAGTATTTTCGAGCATCTGAGTCGGCTTTACGGGGGTTCCGCCAACATTTATAGCGGTATTGTCCGATACGCAGGCGATGGTCAGACAGGTGTACTTCGACAACGCCGCCACGACGCAGGTGATCCCCGAGGTCCTCGAGGAGGTCCTGCCCTACTTCTCCGAGCGTTACGGCAACCCGAGCAGCCTCCATGAGCTGGGTTCCGAAGCGGCCGATGGCCTCAGGACGGCCAGGGAGAGGGTGGCGAAGTCGCTGAACTGCTATCCTTCCGAGATCACATTCACCTCCGGAGGCACCGAGTCGGACAACATCGCCCTCATGGGCATAGTCGGGAAGCGCGGACGCGACAGGATAGTCACATCCGCCATAGAGCACTCGGCCATCCTGGAGACCTGCAGCCATGCGAGGAAGGCCGGTTTCAAAGCGACCGTCGTACCCGTGACCAAGGACGGATTCATCGACATGTCCGCTCTCGATGATGCCATGGGCGACGACGTCGCCGTCCTGTCTGTCATGGCGGCGAACAACGTCATAGGCACGATCCAGGACATCAGGGAACTGGCCAAGATCGCCCATGAGCACGGCGCACTCTTCCACACCGATGCCGTGCAGGCATACACCAAGGTCGACATCGACGTCAGGCGCGACGGCATCGACATGCTGTCGCTGTCGGGCCACAAGGTCCATGCCCCCAAGGGCACTGGGGCTCTTTACGTGAAGTCCGGGACGGACATCTCCCCCATCATGTTCGGTGGAGGGCAGGAGCGCGGACTGAGGTCTTCGACCGAGAACGTGCCCGCGATCGTCGGCCTGGGGAAGGTCGCCGAGATCCTGATGCAAAAGTTCGATGAGGATGTATCACGCATGACCCGCCTCAGGGACAGGATAATCGATTCGGTCCTGGAGATAGAGGGTTCGGCGCTCAACGGGTCGAGGGACAGGCGTCTGTGCAATAACACCCATTTCAGATTCGAAGGGGTCAGGGGAATGGACCTGGTCCTCAGGCTCAGCAGGAAGGGAATCGCCGCGTCCACGGCATCGGCGTGCTCCGCCGGGGACAATGAACCTTCGCACGTCCTCTCCGCGATCGGGCTCAACGCTCAGCAGGCATTGTCCTCGCTCAGGGTGACGCTCTCAGGTCTCAACACCGACGATGACGTGGATGCTCTGATCTCTGTCCTTCCGGAGACCGTCCGCGAGTGCAGACAGCAGTGATCAGTACTCGGGATCGTACCTTCTCAGCCTCAGGGCGTTGGTGACCACCGACAGCGAAGAAAGCGACATTGCCGCGGCGGCCAGCATGGGCATGTGCGTGAACTCTGCCATACCGAGGAGATAGGGCAGTCCGGCAGCTATCGGGATGCATATCGCGTTGTAGCAGAACGCGAGGAACAGGTTCTCCTTGATGTTCTTCAGGGTCTTCCTGCCGTAATCAACGGTCCTCGGGATGTTGTACAGGTCGTCGCTGAGGAGCACAACATCGGATGTGCTGAGGGCGATGTTCGTGCCCGAACCCATCGCCACACCGACGTCCGCCTGCGTGAGCGCGGGGGAATCGTTGATCCCGTCACCGACCATCATGACGTCGTGTCCCTTGGCCTGCAGTTTTTTGACCGCGGTGACCTTGTCGGCGGGGAGCGCACCGGACACCGTCTGCTCTATCCCGCATTCCCCGGCGACGGCCGCGACCGCACCCTCGCTGTCGCCGGAGACCATCATGACGTCCACGTCCCTCTCCTTCAGGAGACTGACGAGTCTGATCGATTCCGGCCTCAGGCCGTCCGTGAGCACGAACTCCCCGACGGCCTCCCCGTCGATGGAGATGTGTATGTGCGTCATCCCGTCGTCCGTCCCCTCCTCCCCCAGGATGCTGGAGGCGGAGCCTATGAGCACCTTCTTTCCCTCTGCATCGAATCCGATGCCCTTGCCGACCTCGTATTCGAAATCGGAGATGCCGCAGGGGACGACATCCTTTTTCTGACAGTAATCGACGATCGCCTTTCCCACCGGGTGCTCTGACATCATCTCGCCTGCCAGCGCCATGGGCAGGTACTTCCCGTCCCCCGAGTAGGATACGACGGCCGGTCTCCCGTAGGTGAGCGTACCGGTCTTGTCCACAATCACCGAATCGATGCGCCCGCTCATCTCCAGCGATGCGGCGTCCCTGAAGAGGATACCGTGCTCCGCCGCTTTTCCGGACCCGACGGTGATGGCCAGCGGCGTGGCGAGACCGAGG
>JAEEGL011476116.1_pt1 | contig 11807 bp, 5 predicted proteins | sample 9134231 | NCBI WGS metagenome assembly JAEEGL01 (sample SAMN16246548, study PRJNA631951) | gut metagenome | biome: gut microbiome; feature: rumen; material: fiber-attached | host: Bos | place: Iran: Karaj | collected 2018-10 | reverse complement strand
ATGATATAAATAAAATAGAAAATTATTCTTGGTTGTGTCCAAAATGTAATCAAAATTTTATTTGTCCTAAAAAAAAAAATCATTTAAAAGGAAAAAGTGAAAATAATGCAGATAAGTTATTAAATAATGCAAGAATAAAACAAACAGTACCAAATTTATTAAGAAAAATTAAAAAAGATTTAAAAATAAATAATAATCATATTTTAATTGATTCAACAGATAGAATTTATAAAATAAATATTAGTCCAAATCATTATGATCAAAGGCAAAAAATTAGAAATGTATTTAGAGAACCAATTCCAATTTCTCCTTCTCCATCTCAAAGAAATAATGGAACGAGTAAAAAAAATATTGATTATCAAAAAGTAACTCAAAATATTGATTTAAAGGAATTTTCTTCTCTTAATGATAGTAAAAATAATTTAATAGTTAAAACTCAAAATTCTAATAGTTTCAATCCTCTAAATCTTAAAAATGTTAAAAAAGATGTTAGAGTTAATTCAACTGATAAAAAAATTTTACGTCCTACAGAATCATTTGGAAATTTAAGAAAAAATTATAGTGGAGTAATCAATTTAAGTTCATTTAATAAAACTGAAAATTCAATTAATAATATTAATAATATTAATCATAATATTACACAATATAATCATGAAAATAATCATAATATTGTAAATCCAATTCCAAGAAGACCAAAAACAAAAAGTATAAATGGAGTTAGAGTGAATATGAATAATATAAATTTAAATCTTAATTTTAATATTAATATTAATAATATTTTAAATTCAAGATTACAATTAAAAATAGAGCCAAATGAAAATTTAAAAATTGAAGAGTATATTATTGATAAATTAGTAGGTGAAGGTAGTTTTGGAAAAACATTTTCAACAACTTGGATAAAAAATAATAAGAAATATGCTTTAAAAAAAATGACATTAACTAAAAAGACAGAAATTGACCGTTTAAAAGAAGAATATAATTTAATAATGAATTTTATAAAAAAAACAGAATGTAATGGAGTGATTAAAATATATGGAGATAAAATAGAACAAATAAATGAAAATCAATATATATATTATGTTTTAATGGAATTAGCTTTAATAGATTGGGAAAAGGAGTTAAATGAAAGAAATAAAATAAAAAAATATTACACTGAATCAGAGTTAATAGTGATTATAAAAAGTTTAGTTAAAACTTTTGCTCAATTACAAAAAAATAATATTTGTCATAGAGATATTAAACCTCAAAATATATTAATTTTTGAAAATAATAAATATAAAATTGCAGATTTTAGTGAAGCAAAAACAATAAGATATGGAGAACAAGTTCATACTGTTAGAGGAACAGAATTATATATGAGTCCAATTTTATTTAAAGCTTTAAAATTGAAAAGAAATCAAGTTTTACATAATCCTTATAAATCTGATGTTTTTTCACTTGGAATGTGTATTTTTCAATGTTGTACTTTAACTTATAAAAGTTTATTTAGTATTAGAGAATTAAAAGATATGGATAGTTTAAAAGGTATTTTAGTTAGATACTTAATTTCGATATATTCTTATGATTTTATTGATATTTTACTAAAAATGCTTGAAATTGATGAAAAGAAAAGATTTGATTTTATTCAATTGGAATCTTTTCTTTGTCAAAATTAATTTTTTGCTTATGGGAATTGAATCCATAAAATATAAATTTTCGAATTGATTTTATTGATTTGATTTTTTTTAATTAATTCATATTTTTTTCTAATAATGTAATTAGTTAAATTTTAAAAATATTCTTATTTTAAATAATTAAATAAATGAAATATAATACTATCTTTATAATAAATAATAAATTCGAATCAAAAATGTCCTTTATAATTTCTATTATTATATCTTGAATTGTGTTCATTTTTTTTAATGTTATATCACCCAATTATAGTACATGAATTTTATCTCTTCAATTTTTTAGAATCTTATATTATAAATTCCTATCTTACTAATGTTTCATTATTTAAATTATTTTTTTTTAAATTCTTTTAAATTGACTTTATTTCCAAAAACTATTATTTTTCCTTTTATTGTAAAAAAATCATGTTAAAATAAATAATTGAATTAACAATTAATTAAAGAATAAAATCTTAATTTGAAAATTAAACGAAAAAAAATAATTAAAAAAATACATGAAAGAGAATGATAATATTATTGAGGAACAACCTGAAGAAAATATTCCAAAAATAAATATGGATAGAATAAAAATATTTCTTAAAGTTCGTCCTCCAGAAACTGAAGATAAATCTTATTATGACATAGATCAATCAAAAAATATATTTACATTATATGACCAATTAATAAAAGAACCATCTGGGAAATCAAAATTATATGAAATGGATAAAATATTTACAAATCAAAATGAATATTCATATATTTATGAAGAAATATGTAGAAATTGTATAAAAGAAAGTTTACAAGAAAATCATTTTTGTTTTATTTCATATGGAGAAACGAGTAGTGATAAATTTAATATGTTATATGGAAATATTGAAGACAGTTATACAAATATTAATAATAGAGGAATTTTTCCTAGATTATTAGAACAATATATTCAAACTATAAATAATAATGAAGAATATAAAAATAATTATTCTTTAACTTTATCTTCAATGTGTGTTAATGGCGGAAAATTAATTGATTTAAGTAGTTATATGGGAAAAGAAATTGGAAGTTTACAAGAAGAAGTAATTTATAATTCAGGAATTTCTATTGATAATAATAAAGAAATTTTAAATTCTATTAAAAAGGTTCCTATTGAAAATGTGGGTGATGTAGTATTTTTTTTAAATAAAGTTTTTTCTCATTTTCATAAAATTGATTTTGAATCAACATATCATTTATATTCTTTATCACATTTTGTTTTTAATATATATATAACAGATAATAATGGAAAAAGTATATCAAATCTAATATTTATTATATTGAATGGGAGTGAACAATTAAATGCAACAAGAAATTTAGAAAGAAATGAATCACCAAAAAAAAATCAAAATCCACCACCTCCAAATAAAAAAATAGTAGATTTATCTAAAAATGCATTAATGACACAATATACTTATGAATATATTATTAATTCAATAAATAATAATAAAGAATTGAATCAAATTGATGAGTCTAAAGGTAATGATGAAGAAGAAGATAAAACAATGCCAAAATTAATTACTTTGTTATATAATATTTGTTTCAGTACTAAGGTTAAAAAGATGAATTATAGATTCATTGGAAGTATAGTTCCAAATACAGGTTTTTATTTAAGTGTTAAAGATACTTTAGATTTTTTGTTTAAAATTAAACATATAATAAGAAAGAAAAAGTTAATAGCAGGAAATAAGGAACAAACAATGAAAAAGGAAAAAGAACTTTTAGGAAAAAAAGATGATTTAATATTTGATTTAGAAAACAAAATAAAAATCCAAGCTAAAAATATAGAAGATTTAAATCATCAATTGGATAATAAGGATAATAAAATAAGAGAATTAGAATTAACTTATAAAAAACAAGTAGATGTTTTAAAATCTAAATTTAATTTTACTGGAGATGTAAATATCCTTTTATCAGGAAATGAATATACAAAAGAAGCAAGATTTGCAAGAAATATTAGAGAAGCAAAAGATAATGTTAGAATTTATCAAGGTAAAGTAAATGAATTAGAAGAAAAATTAAAAGAATCTAGAGAAACTATAAAAAAAATTAAAACTCAAAAGGAAATAGAAGAAAATGATAAAACTATGGTTTCTTATTATCAAAATTTAAAACAAACTAAAGAAAGCCATGAACAGGAAATTAAAATTAGAAATGAATATTCACAAAGAATTGATAATATTCAAAATAAATTAAACAATGCAAATAAAATAATCGAAGAATTAAAAGCTGATATTGAAAAAAAAGACCAAATTTTATTTAATTTACCTGATGTTCTTCAAAATAAAAATACTGATAATTTAAATCACAATCAAGTTAAAGAACAACAAAAAAAACATTATGAAGTTAAATATAAAAAAAAAGTTAAAGAAATAGAAGAAGAAAATACAAGAGAAATGAAAAATTTAACTGAAAAATATGAAAATTTACTTAAACAAAAAGAATTAACTATTAAAGGATGTAATAATGCTTATGATGCATTACAATTAAATTATAATAATGAAGTAAAAAATTATTCTGAAGAATTAATTAAAATTGATGAAATTTTAATGAAAATAATTTCAACATATAAAAGTTTATTCAATTTTAAAAGTGGTTGTATTCCAAATATAGTAACAATGACTAATTTAAAAAATGAATTTGATAAAACAATTTTACCTGCAGAAAATGATATAAATAATTATACTTATCCTTTATTATTTAAGGGATTATTACAAAAAAATAAATTATCAATTCATAATACAAATTTACAAAGTAAAAAACAATTAAAAAGACCAAAATCTTCTTATGCTTCAAGAACAAAAAATAATTTAAATTCTGATGAAAATATTATTAATAATAATTCTACTGTTTTAAGAAAAAGTCATCAAATTAATACAAAAAATGATAATTCTAATCCTTCAATAGAAAAAATTCAAAAATATATTAAGGTACATACTCAAGATAATCGAATTATAATTTCAAAAGAAAGTTTAGATAAAATGGACAAAGAAGAAATAACAAAACATTGTTTAGATTTAAATAAAAGAGTAAATGATATTGAAGATTATATGGAAAAATATGCAAAGTATAAAAAAGGTTTTGATGTTAAAGAATTTCAATTAACTGAAAGTCATGTTGCAAACTTATATGAACAAATTCAAAAATTAAATAAAAATCTAGATGAACAAATAGAAGTGAATAATAGAAATAAAATTATTATTGAATCTCAAAATAGATCAATAACAAATTTAAAGAATGAAAACTTATTATTAAAAAGTCAATTAGAAGGAAAAGAGTTAAAAGATAAAATTACATATCCTTTTTTAGGTAATCCATTAAAAGATAATATTAATTTAACATCCCAAAATAATTTTAATACTAAAACAAAATCAACAAATAATTATATTTATACTGGAACATATGAAAATTCAAAATATAATGATATATATAGAATATCTAATCCAAATACTAATGAAAGATTAAATACAACAAATAATATAAAATCCACTGTAAATCAAGTAACAAACACAAAAGGAATAAATGTATTTAATCAAGGAAATAAATTAAAAAGACCTGCTTCTTCATCTAGTAAAAGTTCTTTTAGAAAAAGTAAAATTTAATTATATTCTTTTAATAAATTAACACATTTTTTTTTAAAATTTATTTTTTTAAAGAAGTTTAAAAAGATAAATTTCAAATTAAAATTTAAACTTAGATTCAAAGATTTAAATTATAAGTTTTATTTATTTTTACCCTGTCATTGATTTATTTTTAATATAGTTAAAATATACTTTAAGATATTTTTTTATTAATTATCAACAATCAAATTTTCAAAACAACAATTTAGTTTAGTTTTTTTTGTTTTAAATATAATTGTTTGAAAAATCAAAAATATAATCATAAATAATTATAATTAAAGATTAATTCTTTTATTCTATTTTTTCTTTATTTTTACCATTTCCATTATAAACCTTATTTTTTTCATTAATATTTTTCTTTTCCTCTATATCTTTTTCTTTTAGATTTTCGTTTTCATTTTTTTTTTCTTCTTTTAAATTATCTGAATTAAGATTTTCTTTATTATCCTTATTATTATTGTTTAGTTGATTTAAATTATTATCTTCTTTTTTTTCTTCTTCTTTTTTTTCATCATTATCTTTTTTTTCATCATCATTTCCAAAACATAAACTAAGTAACCAATATTCAATTAATCCAAATATAATCATAAAAAAAATACCTCCAACAAAAATTTGGCTTGGTTGAACTTCATATTCAATTCCAGTATAATAATAAATTGCTAAAGAAATATATTCTCTTAAGCCTCTAACATATTGACTAAAAATTCCCCAAATAACATTAAATAAATTCATTTGTTTTGGGAAATCAACAATTTCATCTTTAACATCATTAAATGAAGTATTTAAAAATTCAATTAAATTCTTATCATTTGGATATTTTTGAAGTTCATAAATTTTATTATTCTCTACTAAAATTATATATGGAACTCCACTTATATTAAATCTTAAACTTGCTGTCCAACTTTTTTGAATTTCCATTTGTGCAAAACGAATATTTGTTTCTGAATAATTTTTGTATATTTTTAATATTTCTTCTTTTGCATGTTCACAGTGACCACAAGTTGATAAATAAAATAATATTAACCAACGATATTTTTTTCCTTCACTTATTAAATAATCAAATGTAAAATCATTTAATTCATATATTTGATCATTAGGTATATTATATGATAATTTTATTAAAGAAATTAAAATTATAAGGAAATGATATTTCATTAAATTAATTTTTTTTTTAAATAAAATTATTTAAATTTATTTTTATGTCTTAAAAATTAAAATAAATTTAATAAAATTCGCTCTCAAAAAAAAATATTCTTGAGAAAATTCCTAAAATAATGATATATTGTTTAAATATAATATTAATATTCTCAAATTAAAAAATTAAATTCTAGTTCTTCATGCAAAGAATAATAATACAATATTAAATAAAAAAATGAAATCTCAATTAATGTTAAACATATATTAAAATAACAAACAATGTTTTAATTTCATTTAAATGAAATGAATTTTGATATTCAAAATTTATTTTTCTTTTTTCTATTTGAATACTTTTAATATGATATTCTATATCTTATTTTTTCATTTCATATCCATAATCTTTCTTTAAGGAGTTTAATATCATAAATGAAATAATACATAAAAATAGAATCAATATTGGATATAAATTATAATCATTTTATTATAATAAGCAATTAAAGTAAATAATAACTTTTAATATTTTTCTTTTTATTTCATAACTTTAATTTATTTTTTTTTGAATTAAAGGTCACAAATTATATATTTAAATTTCAATATTTATATACTTCAATTATTTTATATATTCAAATGTTAAATATTTAACAATTAAAAGTTTTTTTATATTTTAAAAATACATTTTCTAACATTTTTTACTTTTAATAAATATATTTGTTGGGGATTTTGAAAATGTTTATATTTTTTAAATTAAAAAGATAATTAAAAAATAAAAGATTTCAATTTGAAAAAACTGAATGAGGATTCATCAAATTATTATAATTAAAATATCTCAATAAAAATATCATATATAATGATATTATTTTATTTATCAATAATTAAAAATAAAAACTTTTATTCAAATCAAATTTTATAATTTCATAATTGATCTCTTTATTTTCTTGTATAAAAAAGGATGTTTATTTCATTAAATTCCAAAAGAATTCCAATGGAAAAAATTTGAATTTAATTTATAACAATAATCCCGCACCAATTAATAAAAAAGGAGAAAATTTATGAAATTTCCTAATTAGGATCATAGTAAGAGTTTTAGAATTCGCATCAACAATAAGAGAAACACTTCCAACCGTAGCAGAAGTAGCAACTAAAATCAAAGATTGAGCAGTAGTAAGAGTTGAAGCTGAGGAACAAGCAACAGTACCTGTGGCTCCCTTTGCTATTTCATTAAGGTCATCACATGTTAATTCTACATTTTCTCAGCTTTTTGGATGTAATGATAATCCGCTCACTTTTCCTGATAATTTGTTGTCATCATTGCAATTTTCATTTGTTATTGACACTGTGATTTTTTAGTTGTTGTTACAGACTTTTTTATTATATCTTGAGCAACCTGTACAGGATGCTGTACAGTTTGAAAAAGATATTAATGAGATTATTAGTATTAAGTATATTATCTTCATTTTTATTATTTCTTTTTTTTTACTATTTTTAGGATTCTATTATTGAATAATATTTTATAAATTAAATATTTAATGTTACAAAGATATTTTTATAAATTTTTAGATAATTAGATAATATCCAAAATTATTAAAAATAATATTTTTTTTGTGAACTTTTTCATAATAATCAAAGAATTTAATGTTATCAGAATTAATTCAAAAAAATATTGATGTGTATTTTTTTGAATTTAATTCTTATCGTATTGGAAAATCTGTTGTTAATGATTATTATTTTTTATGAAAGGATTTTAATCAGGAAATTAGACAAAAAGTTCGATTTATATTTGAATTAATTATTCAATGTTTTTTTGAATAGTTTTTTTCTTCATTGAAAGTTTTTTATAATAAGATAAAAAAGATATTTAAAATTTTATATTAAAAGCACAATTCTAAGAAAAAGAAATTATCATTTAATTTTTCATTTTTTCCTCTTAATGAAGTTATATAATTTGTAAATTTTTTTTATTTTAAAAAAATAAGTTTCACAAAATACCAAAAATTCTAAAGGTCTTTGGCCTGAAGAAAAAATAATAAAAAAAAAATAAAAAAGAACAATTTCAATATATAAATAAAAAAAAGAAAAAGAAAAAGAAAAATAATAAAATCCTAATAAAATTTAAAAAAAAAGAGTTATGAGCAACGAAAAATATTATTTTTGGATTATTATATCACAACTCATTTTTATATGAATCCCCTCCTCCCCAAAAATCTATTTGTGATTTTATATTAATCTAAATATAATTTTTATAAGTAAAATTAAATTATTTATTTTTTATATACTTTTTTTCTATATTATTTAAGATTTTATTTTTAAGTTTTAGAGTTGATAATTTTAAAACAATAAGTAGAGTATTATTGCTGCTTGGATGAAGATTATTAAATATAATTTACAATAAGAGGTTTTTTCTAAATATCTATCAAATCTATTTGTTGTTTTTTTCATTCTTGAACCAACTATATCCATATCATTATTTACTTTATCAATTTGAATATTTTGATTTCTTAAATTGTTAGTCATTTCTTTACCTAATTGTTTATTTTCTTTGTTTATGGCTATCATATTATCAATTAATTCATCTTGTTGTTCAAGTTTTTTTCTTTGATAAATCATTCTTTCATATTCATTCTTATATGGAAAAGCATTTTCATCAGTCATAATTTAATTAAATAAATATTTAAAAAAAAATATTAAATTTAATTTATTAAAAAAATTTAAACCAATTTCTTCAAATTATATTCCTTAATAAAATATAATATAAAAAAATAAAAAACCTTATTGATTATACATTTGTTGATATCTTGGATAATTATTATTAATACCTTTCAAATTATTTTTTCCACTTTTCCTCAAAGAACTTTTAAAAATAGCTTTTAAATGTTCTTCAATATCTGCATTATAAACTTGTGGTTTTAATTCAGCAGGTAAATAAGGTGTATTATAAATTCCAGGAATTTCCCTAGTAGAAATTAAATGATGTAAATTTTTGGCAATATTAACGAAATTTCTTCTTTGATTTTCTTCAATTTGTCTATCTAAATCATATTGTTTTTTTTGAGATAATTCTCTCATTTCATTTAATGTTTCTTCGTTCTTTTTCTTAGTTTCTTCTAACCATTTTCTATTAGCATAATAATCCATAACATTTTTTCTACATTTATATCCTTCCCAATGTCTTTGAATTATACTTACTTGATATTTATAAAATTCTGTCATAATATTATCATTTTGTGTTGCTACTTCTTGTTGATGATTTGCTCTTGCTAAATATCCTCGTAATGCCTTTTGGACTTCTAATGCTTGTGCTTTTAATATTAAAAATCTTTTTCGACATATTAATCTACGAGCATATTTTTGAAATATTATTGCTGCTTTTAATTCTATTTCACGGTTTTCTTCTTTAGAATTTAAGTCTTGAAAGTAACTTTCTATTAAATCTTTTTTTATTGAAGATATGTGATTTTTATAAGAAGACATTTTTAAGTTATTTTTTTATTTTTTTCAGTTTTATTTTTTATTTTTTTTTAAATTAAGAATAAAAAAATAAAAAATATAGAATTAATTGTTCAGATTATTTAACCATTATTCAAAACAATTTTGGAGTGAACAATAATAGATGTTCTATTCATTTAATAAATTAACCATTTTTAAATTATTATTCTTTTATTTACATTATGAACAATAAATATTATAATCGACCATAATTAATAAGAATTAATAAATATAAAATCATAAATACTTTAAAGAACATTATAATTTATAAACAATCAAAATTAAGTAATTAAAAGAATTATATTAAATTATAAAAAATGATAATGAAAAAAATTAAGTAAATGAAAGTCTGATGTTTGCGTAAAAATGGGTAAATGGGTTAAAAAAAGAAAAAAAAAAAACCAAAAATAAACAAATATAAATTCAATGTGAATAAATATTATTGTTAAAATTTAATTTTTTAAATAAGAAATAAGATAATAATATTTATCTTAACATTTAAAAAAGAATGAAATATGATTAAATAATATTAAAAATCAATTAAATATTTTTTTGTAAATAATAAATCTAAATTTATATATAAAATGAATTTAGATTTTGACATAGAAGAAATTACTTCAATTTTAGGAATTAAAAATAAATTTTCAGAATTAGAAAATATAATAAGAAAAAAAGAAAATTTATCTTTTTTATCAGCCATAGAATTAATATTAGAAAATCCAGAATCAAACAAATTAATTCCTAAATCAAATACAATTCAGCCAAATCAAAGTGAAATGTTTATAAATTTCACAGAAACTTTAGGTATAACTGATATTCAAAAAGTTGAATTAAAAGATGAAATTAAAGAATCAAAGTTTGAAGAAGGAATAAAAACCAAAAATAATATTTATAAAAATATAAATTTATACTTCTCTGAAGATTATAAAAATAAAATTAAAAATGATTTTATTTTACCTAAAGAAGAAGAATTTGAAACTATAGATGCAGGAAAATTCCAAATAGAAGTTGTAAATCAAAATAAAAAAGAAAAAAGACCTAAAAAATCAAAAAATAAAGGTAATAATAATAATAATAATAATATAAATGTTAATGTTGAAGATAATATTGATATTTCAATGAATACAAGTCAAAATGATTCACAACAAAATCAAAATATAAATAAGACAAAAAAGAATAGTAAAAAATCTAAAAATTCATCTAATAATAATATTCCAAAACCTCAAAATAAGAATTCTCAAAAATATAATATCGACGAAATTGAAGGGGAGCCATTAGAACAATTTCAACAAAGTCAACATCAAAATATTTCTATGAAAAAACAAAAACATAAAAAAAATATGCAAACCAGTCCTCAACCAATTGTCGATAATTATACCAATAATAATATGAATAATCCTATTGAAAAAAAGAAAAAACCAAAAAAGAAAAAAGCTAATAAGTCAAATATGAGTAATTCTGGGAATAATATAGATTCAAATAATGATAATCAATAAAAAAACTATATTATTTATTCTTTTTTAAAATTAAGAAAATAAATTTAAAAATTATGTTTTAAATTATATATATAAGATTTTTATAAAAAGAATTAAATTCATTTTTTATTCTATCTAAAATTAAAAAAATTTAATATTATTTTATCTTACTAAAATAATTAAAAGGCTTGAAAACATCGAAAAAAAAGATACTATCCATACATTTATATTAAGAATAATAAGTGTTTTTTCATTCTTATATATTATAATTTTAAAATTATTAATTTATTTAAAAAAATGAAAATTTCAAAAATTAAATCTTTTTATTCTTTAAATGAACTTTTTTCTTTTATATCAGATAAGAGAAAATTTAAAATTATCAAATATAATATTTATCTTAATAAAAAACTAGATTT
>JAEEGL011061173.1_pt1 | contig 11807 bp, 7 predicted proteins | sample 9134231 | NCBI WGS metagenome assembly JAEEGL01 (sample SAMN16246548, study PRJNA631951) | gut metagenome | biome: gut microbiome; feature: rumen; material: fiber-attached | host: Bos | place: Iran: Karaj | collected 2018-10 | reverse complement strand
CACAATCAAAGTCACCTCGGTTGCCCCCGAGAATTTGACAATGTTGCTGTAAATTTCGTCAATGGCAATGTTAATCTGCATCTGCGACTTCATGGAGCCTTCCATAGGCGCCAGGATTCCTTCCACAAAGGCCGTCAAAATATCCTGGTTTTCAGGAATCACGTCCACAATCTTTTCGTAACGCTCCCAGGCGTCTTGCATCTGCATCTTCTTGGCGCCATCCATAGGCGTAAGGATATCCTGAACAAAAGACTTCAGGTCACCCTTGTCGTTTTCGGCAACGTTGATGGTCTTCTCGTAGCGTTCCCATACCGGTTCGTCAATCCCGTTGAACTTGACTGCCAGCATGGTAATGTCATCGAACTGCGGAACGGCGCGCACAAAGTCGTCGATTTCCTTCTTGACCTGGGCACAGGTGTCGGCGGTATTCTGGTTGCCGCCCTTCTTCAGTGCATCAAGAAGCCTGTCATTACCGAACAGTTCATCCTTGTCATTGGTGGCCTCGGTCACACCATCGGTATAGAGGAACAGGGTGTCGCCCTTCTTCAGGTCATACGTCTGCTGGGTATAGACGGTATCATCCATAGCCGCCATCACCAGTTCCGACCTGCTGGGGATAAACTCCACCAAGCCGTCGCTATGGCGCACAGCAGGCGGGTTGTGGCCGGCAGAGGCAAATTCGATATGCCCTGTACGCAGGTCGATAATGCCCGCCCATACAGTCACAAACATCATCAGGTCGTTGCGCTTGGCCAAAGCATAGTTCGTCTTGTTGAAAGCATCCACAATGGACTTCAAGTTCTTCGACATGGTGCGCAGAATAATGCGGGACACCATCATGAACAGTGCCGCAGGTACGCCCTTTCCAGACACGTCCCCAATCACAACGCACAAGTGGTCATTGTCTATCTTGAAGAAGTCGTAGAAGTCGCCACCCACTTCCTTGGCAGGGAGCAGGAACGGAGCCAGCTCGTGGCGGTCATCCTCGGAATTCTCGTCACGTTCTTTTCCGGGCAGCATGGAGCGCTGGATATTGCGGGCCAAGTCAAGTTCCCGTTCAATACGCTTCATGTCCTTCTGCTTTTCAAGATGTTCCACCAACGAGGAACGCATGTTCGAGAATGCCAATGCAAATTCCGCCACCTCGTCACGGCCAGAAACCTTCGGAATATCCACATCGAAATTTCCACCGCCAAGTTTCTTTGCCGCAAAAACGAGCTCCTTGAGAGGCTTTGCCACTCTAAAAGAAATCAGCAAGATGATGACAAGAATAACACCATAACCACCCAGGGCAAGTATCAAGAAAAGCTTGCGGGTGTCTCTCTGGTCTTGCAAAAACTTCTGGACGGGCCACACCACCATAAAGGTCCAATTGTTGGAGTTGATTTTGGTGTAGTAAACGGCCGATTCTTCTCCGCCGGCCACCGTTCCCATAAACAGCCCGCTCGAATCCCTATTTTTTCTGTCAAAGTCAATGGTACTGTTGCCACGGATTTCCTTGACCACTATTTCACGATTTCTTTTCCCTTGAGCAATGCTTTTAGGGTAAGCGACAGCCACATTATTTTCCGAAGTAATTAGGGCATAGCCCCCGTTGGAAACGGGAATAGTCGCTATTTCGTCTTTAAGGAACTCAATAGACATATCGACAGCCAAAACACCCGCCAACACATCATCGCCATTTTTATCCTTCTGGAAAATCGGCACGGTGTACACGGCAATGGGTTCCGGCACGAACTCCCCTATAAAAGGTTCCTGCCAGCGGCTAGTCTTAGCATCCCTAGTGCTGTAATACCACTCCTTGTCCTGGTAATTCGCCCCTGAGATCAGCTTGCTTTCGTTCTCGTTAAAGTAGGCAAGACGCATGAATTCGCCCTTGGGAGTTTCCGGTCCCATGCCAGGTTCATAGGCCAGCACCACAGCCACAATCTGGGGAATCAGGTTACGGGCGTTGGTAAGGGAATGCAACAGGAAGGTATCCAAATCCGCCTTGGTCATTTTCCTCTTGCCTAGGGTTTCCGCAATGTCATCGCCCACAAGTTTCCCTGAATTGAACAGCTTGTCAATGTAATTCACATTGGCCCGGCTGGTTTCCTCACCGTTTTCGATGGTAATCTTGTTCAGTATGTCCTGAGTCTTTTGACCCATAATGGCAAAAATCAAGCCAAACACGACCGTAATAGCCGCCAGAATCATCAACGACTGCTTAAACGCCAGTCCCCGCCAGTTAAAACCCATAAAAAACCTGCCTATTGTCTATAGGAAGAAATGTACTAATTAAAAATCCAGCCAACCTGTTTCTAGCGCAGTCACAGGCACAATCCGCCTGCCCCGAGGCGAAACGGCAACGGCAAGTCCCGTCAAAAAGTTCATCCAACGTTGGGAAGTAAATTTCACGCCGCAAAAGTGGACCAGGCAGGGCACCACCCAGGCGTCATGGCTCACGAACACGTTAAAGCGAGCCCGACCCATCTCAAACATCATAGAAAGCATTTCTTCGGAACGATCCGCCAACGGGTAGAAGGGCGCATCGGCATCTTGTACCACACCCGCAGCGGCATCGCGAGAGTTGTCGGCCAGCCACTGGCAGATTCCCTCGTAAAACCCAGCCTTCAGCACCTTCGTATAAGAGTCGTAATTCTGTACGTAAAATTCTGCTAGACTCTCCAGCTTTTCTACCTCGGGGCTCTCAACGCCGCAACCCTTGCCAATGCATTCCGCCGTCTCTACACAACGCCCTACCGGACTGGAGAAGAAGCACACATCAGTAGACGTTTCACCGGCAATAGACATGGCTCGCCCCAGAGCTAAAGCCTGTTCCCTTCCCCGCTCCGTAAGCCCTACATGGGCGCCATAATCTGGATCGTTTGGCGTGATATGTCCGCGCTCACCATGCCGCACCAGCAGGTAGACACGCTCATCGTCTTTTAACGATGCAAAAAAATCCGAGGCCTTTAGAAAATCGCTATCCACAGCAGGTGCCCCAGCACAAAGCTCACGATTCCAAGCACAAAGCCGCACAAAATGTCGGTCAGCCAGTGCACCCCAAAGTACACCCGTAAAAGCCCCCATGTCAGCGGCAAAATCAGCATGACCCAACCGTACTTAGGCACGCTATAGAACACGGCAGAGGCCACCGCCAAGTTGTTCATGGTATGGCCCGACGGAAAACTGTACTTGTCCAGCGGCGGGACTTCGGCCTTAATTTCAGGGTTCGCAGCAAAGGGGCGAGGCCGCTTGGTATTCAGCTTTACCACCTCATAAATAATAAGGCTCACCGCCAGGGCCATCAGGGCCTGCCACAAAATGGGCAAAAAGGCCTCCCACCCCACCATCGCAAGCACAAACAGGGCAAACACCCCCCAGATATAGCCGTCCCCCAGCCTCACATAAAAGCGAAGCCGGTCGTTTACCTTGGGCGAAAAATGGCGGTTGGTCCAGTAGACCGACACCCGGTTGTCAAACTCTGCGATTCTTTTAAACATTACGTTAAATGTAGATTATTCCTTTCATTCAAGGGGGGAAGCCTCCCCCTCGCAAAAGCCCCCGAAACGGTCTTTTACTACCCCCTCTGCGGGGATTCCCCGCAACGCCCCTTTCTGAAATTCCTATAATTCAAGCGCAAATAAAAAAGGAAGCTACTATGCGCGTACTCGTACTTAACTGCGGCAGCTCTTCGGTGAAGTTCGCTGTCATCGACACCCAGACCAAAGAATCCATCTCTAGCGGCCTCGTCGAAAATATCGGCGTCAACGGCCACGTAAAGGCCAAGGGCCCGGCCGGCAACATCGACTTCAACTTCGATTGCCCCACCCATGCCGAAGCCGTTGCCGAAGTCCAGAAGTTCCTCGCCGAACAGAAACTCATCGACACCATCGAAGCCATTGGCCACCGCGTGGTGCATGGCGGTAAGTACATCAAGAGCGAACGCGTCTCTCAAGAAGTCATCGACTACATCCGTAGCATCACCCTGTTTGCCCCGCTCCACGAACCGGCTCACGCAACCGGTATGGAATGCGCCACCAAGTTCTTCCCGACGCTCCCGCAGGTCGCCGTGTTCGACACCGCTTTCCACCAGACGATGCCCCGCAAGGCATTCCTCTACGGCATTCCGTATTCCTTCTATGAAAAGGATGCAATCCGCCGTTACGGTTTCCACGGCACCAGCCACCGCTTTGTGACAGCCGAAGCCGCCAAGATCTTGGGCAAGAAGCCGGAAGACTGCTGCTTCATTACCGCTCACCTCGGTAACGGTTCCAGCTGCTCCGCCATTTTGAACGGCAAGTGCGCCGACACCACCATGGGTTTCACCCCGCTCGACGGCCTTATCATGGGCACCCGCTCTGGCTCCCTCGACCCGGCCATTCTCTTCTTCATCAGCAAAAAATACGGTTACGATATCGACCGCCTCGACAAGCTCGTGAACAAGGAATCCGGCTTGCTCGGCCTCTCTGGCTTGAGCAACGACATGCGCACCTTGACGCAGGCCGCAAGCGAAGGCCATGTGGGCGCACAAATTGCTCTTGAAACCTTCTGCTACAAGTTGACCCGCGAAATCGGCGGCATCGCTATGGCTCTCCCCCGCATTGACGCCCTCGTGTTCACCGGTGGCATTGGCGAAAACAGCCGCGTAGTCCGCAAGGCCGTCATGGAAAACCTCGCCCTGCTTGGCTACCAGATTGACGACGCACGCAACGAAGACAACGGCAAGAACTCCGGTCACATTATTTCGAAGGACGGCACCCCGACCGCCATGGTCGTCGCCACCAACGAAGAACTCCTCATCGCTCTCGATACCGAAGCCCTGGTGAAATAGACGAGAGACGAAAGAACGCCGCTCTGCGGCTACAGACGAGAGAAGGCTCCGCATCGCGGAGCCCTTTCTTTTAAATATCGTTACGAAATATCTCTCGTCTATTTAATCGTCCAAGTCTGCTTGTTCACTTGCAGGATCTTTCTGCCCTGTACCTGAGCGGCAGCGGCGCGTACCTGAGCCTCAGACACCGGCAGCATGGACTTCCACATTACACGGCCCTGCATATCGAACAGCGCCACAGAACCACGGCTAGCCTGAACAGCATTCTGCCAGCTGGCCTTCGGAGCAGCGGTAATCACAGGGCTGATGGATTGAGCAGCCTCACCCACCAAGACAACGATTGTAGACGTCGTAGAATCCGTTGCATCGTATGCATGAACCTTAATCCTGTATGTTCCGTTATTGACTACCGACGAATCCGTCTTAGGAGAAATCACCAACTTTCCTTCGACAACTTCCGTGGTAAAGACGACCGGAGACGCAATCCTGTATGTCAGCGAGTCGCCATCAGGATCGAAGAACAGGGAATCCAGATCAACAGATTCCTTCCAGCCAGAGTTCTTGACACGAAGGGTATCGCGCTTTGCCACCGTGGGAACATCGTTGACCGGCGTGATATAGATATGAATCTTAAAGGTCAACGGAACTGAAACACTGTCCGTCACACTTACGGTCACGTAGGCATCGCCAAAAGCATTCCTTTCAGCCAGCACCCACCAAGCACCCTTATTGTTCTGGAGTCTGGTCTTGCCATCATCACTAGTAAAGGTGTAATACAACTTGGACTTGCCATCCGAGGCCGTGGCCCAGGTGCTGTACAACTTTTCGGTATAAGTCAAGGTACCGCTATCTTCACGAATTGTCGTATCGAGGGTTGCCGCATCAACCACCAAAACCGGAGGTTCCGGCATATCGATAACCGTCAAGGTTACTGTAGCCACTTCCGACTTTTCTTCGGCAGCGTTTACAACGTAGTATGTAAAGGAATCATCACCCACATAATCCTGTTCCGGCATATAGGTAAAGCCACCATCCTTGGCAAGGGCAAGTACACCATGTTCAGGTTCAGTGACCACGACCGGGGTCAAGGCAACCTTCCTGTCATCAGGATTGTAGTCATTTGCAAGGACACCCTTGGCAGCCTTGACAGAAAATTCGATATCTTCCTTGACTTCGTATTCGTCATCCACGGCAACCGGGAGATCGGCCACGGGATTCACCTTCACAAAGAACCAGACGCTGGCCGTATCCTTGCCGTCGGCAGCAAACAGAGAAACCTTGGCAACGCCGTTTGCATCGGCAATGGGCAAAAGCTGCAAGGCATAGTTACTCTTCAGTTCATCGCAATCCACCGTCAGAATACCGCTAGCCTTGGCCTCAACCTTAAGATTCGTAGCGGCAACATCGGGGTCAGAGAACACCACGCTTGCCTGCGGAATCTTGACCATAATCGGATCAAAGTCTTCGTCAAGTACCAAGGTATCGCCCAGTTTGTATTCATCTTCGCCTACAGTGAAAGCCGAATCAACGACAGTAACCATAATCGGATCATCCACATTGGTCACCGTAATAGTCACCGTTGCCACATTGCCAGTCAGGACTTCGTAGGTATCATCACCCGCGCGCGGATCTTCAACCAGGTGATAAGTAAAGACATCCTTTCCAAAGAAGTTGGCTTCGGGAGTATAAGTAAAGAGTCCACCTTCATCATCGAACACCAACATTCCATGAGCAGGTTCAGAAGCAATCACAGGAGTATAGGAATCACCATCAGGGTCATAGTCATTAGCAACTACGCCATTTTTCAGGAGAACAACCTTCAGGGGCTTTTCTTCTTCTGTCGTGTATGCGTCATCAACTGCAACTGGAGCGTTTTCGCCATCTACAGTCGCAATCGAAAGAGCATAGCTTGCAGATTTTTTCGTTGCATCAGTGGCGGTAATCGTCACTACTGCATCACCCTTCGGATTTTCTTTGGTAATCAGCTTCACCACACCGGTCGTATTGTAAAGCGAATCAGCCAGTTTCACGAGGCCCACTTCATCACCCACAATCTTGACGGTGTAAGAGGCTATATCACCATCAGGATCGGTAAACACCTCGGCAAGGTTGAGCTTCAAGGTATCGCCTTCGTTCAACGTAGTCTCGTCCCCTGAAGTATAAGGCGGCTGCACCGTCGGAGCGAACGTTTCGCATTCGTCGGCCAAGGTGAAATTGAGGATTTCAACCGTATTGGAATTTGTCGTCTTAGTCACATGGGTGTTCTTGTAACTGAACTGCACGCCCTCTTGCTTGCCAATAGCCCATGCAACAGCCGACTTGGAGGTCCAACCCTGCTTAAGGTCATTAAACGCAATGAACGTCTTCTTGTTTCCAGCAGAGAGTTCTGCACCATAGAAGTTATCGTCCGTAATATTAGACTGCTTAAAATCGATACGGAAAGGAGCTGTAGCGCTATAGGTCAAGCAGACACCCTTGTACGCACCGAGTGAAATGGCCACAGGCTTATACTTGGTATCAACTTCCCAGGCAAAGCCAAATCCCGCACCGTTGCTAGTCTTGCTATCTGTAGCAACAAATTTTGTCAGTTTGCTCGTTTCTGACCAAGCAGAGGTGTCAGCAGAAGCACCTGTTCCGTATTCATACGAATACCAAAGAGCAGGCGCCTTTGTTCCAGCACCTTCTCCCTCGATCCACACCGTTGCAGAAGCGGCGTAAGCTGTACCTGCCAAAGCGCACAATGCGCCCATCCACGAAATCATCTTTTTCACCATAATTGACCTCTTATGATTTCCCAAATTAATCCATCATTCTAAATCTAATATAAGAGAATCAATAATGCAACTTGGAATATTGCAAAACCGACGATATTACGCCCCGAAAGTAACCATTCCGGGCATCAACCTAAGGAATCGAGTTCCTCGTAACGTTCGTAGGCTTTCTCGAGTTCGGACTCACGGTCCGAAATTTCCTTCTGGAGTTCCACGATGCGGGCAGCGTTGGTAAACACCTCAGGCTTGGAAAGTTCCGTCTGGCGCTCGGCAATTTCGGCTTCAAGCTTTTCGATTTTTTCGGGCAGGGCAGCGTATTCCCGCTCTTCGTTGTAGCTGCGCTTTTTCTTTTTGGCAGGGGTCGCGGCACTTGCAGGTGCAGAAGCCGAAGTCTCTTTTTCAGCCGCGATGCGGGCGGCGTTGGCAGCTTCTTTATCGCGAACCTTTTTCTTGGCTTCGTAGTCGCTGTAACCGCCTACCGATTCAAAGACGTTACCACCGTCTTCAATGGCCAAGATGCTGGTAGCCACGGAATCCAAAAAGGCGCGGTCGTGGCTTACGGTAAGCACCGTACCCTTGTAGTCCGCCAAGAGTTCCGCAAGCAAATCGAGCGTTTCCATATCCAGGTCGTTGGTCGGTTCATCCAGCACCAACACATTGCTCGGGTGACTGAATAGGCACGCGAGCAGCAAGCGGTTGCGTTCGCCGCCACTCAAGGCGCTGATCGGGCCACGGGCGCGGTCAGCCGAAAACAGGAAGTCTTGCAGATAACTTAACACATGGCGTTTGACGCCATTCAGCATCACGTACTGCTGACCATCGGCAATGTTTTCAACGAGCGACTTGTCTTCGCGGAGCCTGGTACGCATCTGGTCGAAGTAGGCTACCTGCAAGTTGGTACCTAGGCGAATGTCGCCAGTATCGGGAGTGAGTTCGCCCAAAATCAGGCGCAAGAGCGTCGTCTTTCCGGAGCCATTAGGCCCCACGATTCCGATGCGGTCGCCGCGAGAAACTTCAGTAGAAAGTCCGCTGATTAACGGCGCGCCGTCATAAGAATAGCTCACGTCGGTAAGGCGCGCCACCAGGCGCCCCGAACGGTCCGCCTCGGTAATCTGCATATTCACATTGCCCGTTCGGGTGCGGCGCGCTGCACGTTCTTCGCGCATTTTAATCAGCGCCCGCACGCGGCCCTCGTTCCGGGTCCGCCGCGCCTGAATTCCCTTACGAATCCAGACTTCTTCTTCGGCAAGGCGCTTATCAAAAAGGGCATTCGCCTTGTCTTCTTCGGCCAAGGCCTGGTCGCGGAACTGCACGAACTTGTCGTAGGGGAAATCCCAGCTACGCACGCGGCCGCGGTCCAAATCAAAAATACGGGTAGCCACCCGACGCACAAAAGTGCGGTCATGGCTCACGAACAGGAGTGCGCAATTCAGGCGAGTCACAATCCCTTCGAGCCACTGAATCGCCGGAATGTCCAAATGGTTGGTAGGTTCGTCAAGCAGCAACAAGTCTGGGTCTTGGGCCAAAGCCTGCGCAAACAGCGTACGACGTTTCTGACCACCGCTCAAGCTGTCATAAAGAGCCTCAGGGTCAATCCCCGTCTTTCCCAAAATCGCCTCGGCGTGGGTATCGTGGGTACCGTCTTGCATTACCCCCGCCATGACCACGTCGCGTACCGTACCCTCGATATGGGCCGGAATCTCCTGAATCATGCGGGAAATCTTGAGGCCAGATTTCTTGACGATATCGCCCGACTGGACTTCCATTTCACCTGTCAACACCCTCAAAAGGGTACTCTTTCCACAACCGTTTCGGCCCACCAGGCAAATACGGTCCCCCGCCTCGATATCAAAGCTGACGTTGTCAAGCAGGGGGGCATTCGCCCCGATGCGCAAAAGGAGATTTTGGGCAGAAAGAATCGGCATAGTTCAAATGTAGAATATTGCGAGCTCTCTTAAAATTTTATTATAATTATAAATATGAAAACTTTTTCGCTATCAAATCGTCTAGCAATCGTTTTTCTCGCAGGCGCCTTCACCATCTCGACCGCATTTGCGCAAGGAGACTTTGAAGGTTCCGGCGAAGTACCCGATCCAAACTGCGTAGGCGACGGCTGCGGTTTCGTGTCCGCCGACCAAGCCGCACAGGGCGAAGATAACTCCAGCTATTCATACAGCGACAACGGCGTCTCCACAGAAGAAGCCTGGCCCGATTCTACGGAGCAGGCCGCCGCGGACAGCACCGAGGCCCCGGACACGACCGAAGTGGCTTCCACCAATATCGACGAAGAAGACGACGAAGCACCCCACTACATCAACGAGAATGCCGCCGAATACCGCGCCCGCAAAGAAGGATTCTCGAAAGGCGTGCAATTCGGTATACGCGCTGCCGCCGGCGTGAACAAGAGCTTCGGCAAAGGCGCTAGCGACTGGAACCTGGGCCCCGAATTTGGCGGCGGCCTAATGGCAAGACTCCCTCTAGGCAGGACTTTCGCCGTTGCAACCGAACTGGATTTCACCTACCGCCTTTACAGCTACGAGGGCAAGTCCGACTACGGCAAGAATGAAGCCAGTATCAACGAAATGTTGTTCGAAATCCCGTTCATGGGCCAGTTCATATTCGACGAAGACGGATTCTTCATCGGCATGGGCGTAAACCTCGGACTCAAGATGAGCGGAGACTCCGAATTCAAGCAAACGATCGACTTCGAAGGGACTTCTTCCAAGGACAAACGCTCCAACACCGTCCCCACCGTAGGGGTCGAAGTGGGCGGCCTCTTTGACATCGGCTACGTCGTTAACCGCTGGTTCGTCCTGGATCTCCGCGCCGTGCAGAACTTCACCAACCTGCTGGACCAGGATTTGATCGCAGAATCCGCCCTAATGCATTCAAAACTTTACACTTTGCACGTGACTTTGGGCGCCACGTTCCTGCTCTAAAATTTTCGGGAACTTCCGTTACACCTCCCGCTAAGTAAAAAAAATTTTCTGCACTATTTTTACACGCTGAAATTATTTTATAGGCGGGATTTACGTGCTCATTTATTATAATTAGACTATGGATTTGAAGAGATTGAGTGTAGCGGTCGCCATGGCTCTGGCATTTTCGATGCCCGCCATGGCTCAAAGTGATGATGACGAAGGTTGGGCAACTGCCCCCTCTGCAGCAGGTTCTTCTGGCGATGATGCGTCTTACGACGGTTCTACCGACAGTGAATTCGCAAACGACGAAGAATACGCAAGTGCCTACGCCCGCTACAAAGCCGAGACTACCAAGAAGTCCGAAATCAACCGTATGCGTAACGAAGGATTCCAGCGCGCCGTGTTACTGGGTATTCGTGCCCAGGGCGGTATCAACACCTTCTTCGGCGAAAACTCCGACGGTTGGAAGGTCGGTTTCCAGGGCGGCGGCGGTCTCTTGCTCAAAATGAACTTCATGGTCAAGAACCTGAGCCTCGTTCCGGAACTCACCTTCAACTACAGACATTACTCCTACGAACAGGATATGGATGCCTACACCAACGAAGCCAGCATCGATATCATGATGTTCGAAATCCCGATTATCTTCCGCTACACTTTCGAAGACTACGACTTCTACGTAGGCCTAGGTATCAACATGGGCCTCAAGCTGCAGGGATCTTCCGAATTCAAGACCAGTGGCGGCACGCGTGAAAATACAGTCGCAACCTCCGGTATGGAAGTGGGCGGCGCCCTCGACATCGGTTACATGCTCACCCGCTGGGTCAGCGTAGACGTTCGTGTGGTACAGTGCTTCACCAGCCTCCTGAACAAGACCCTGGTGGCCGAAGAAATCTTCTACGATTCTTCTCTGAACACGTTCTATACCACTCTCGGTATCAACTTCATGTTCTAATAAGACCGGACTGGCTAAATTATATAGAATCCTTACTCTGGAGCCAGTCCTCTCGCAACCACGCCTGGTTAATACCAGGCGTTTGTTGCTCACAAGAAGACCGGACTGGCTAAATCCTACAGCCACTTATTTAGTATTTGATACAACGGACAGAGCGGGCTTCTTGCTTATGTTCGTAATGGTTCGTGTCGATCCTGTCGAACTGTGCCCTCAGCGAGACACTCTTTGCGGCAAACTCGCCATTTTGGTCGCGTGTCCAGAAGGACGCCTCTTCGGTAGTCCTGATAAAGGTGCTGCTATAGAATCCTGCCGGGAGTGCCGAGAAACCGATGGCGTCTAGCCCCTTG
>JAEEGL014749100.1_pt1 | contig 11808 bp, 11 predicted proteins | sample 9134231 | NCBI WGS metagenome assembly JAEEGL01 (sample SAMN16246548, study PRJNA631951) | gut metagenome | biome: gut microbiome; feature: rumen; material: fiber-attached | host: Bos | place: Iran: Karaj | collected 2018-10 | reverse complement strand
GCCTTTTCCGTGAATAAAAAGTCACCTCAAGCTTCAATGAAAGCACTACAGTATGCTTCAGAGGTAATTGGTGACCTAAATACAGCATTATATATATTTCCTGAAGGTATCATAAAACCGCCTAATTACAGACCTATAGAATTTCAAACAGGTTTGGCATATATTGCACAAAAAGGTGTAAAAAAATTCGGCAAAGTAAATCTTATACCTATAGCGGTTAACTATTTCTTTTTAAGGGCAGACAGACCTGAAGTGCTTGTTGAAATTGGTGACCCGATTTTGCTCACTTCTGAAGATAAAGTTGACAGAAAAGAATATTCAAAATTTCTAGCTCAAAGGCTTGAAGATTTATGTGATAATCAAAATAAAAATGTTTCAGAAGGCATGCTAAAAGGGTACCGCACGCTATTTCAACAAAAGCTTCGTTGGTACAGAAAAATAGAACAAAGATTAAAAAAAATTGATATCAAGGGTTCGGGTGTATAAAAAAATCGCAATCAATGCGTTTTTTTTTATTAAACAGCTACAACACTATGGAAGTGAACCGTCATTTATTGTAACTCTGTTTCTTCCTGCCTCTTTAGATGCATATAACCCTTTATCAGCATTTTGATACAAATCTTGAGGAGTATCTGTATCTTTATATTGATAGACACCTAAGCTTATTGTTACACTTAAAGAATGTTCTATAGTACCATCTTCACGAGGTATATCAACTTTTGTAGCTTCAACTTTTTGTCTTAAACGTTCTGCAACATTATATGCATCATTTATATCGGTTGTCGGCAGTAATATTACAAATTCTTCACCACCATAACGAGAAGCTATATCGTATTCACGAATTGATTTTTTAATACAATCGGATACTGATTTTAATACAAGGTCACCGGCTGTGTGTCCGTATGTATCATTGAATTTTTTAAAGAAATCGATATCCATCATGATTGCACATAACGGTCTTTGTTGACGTTTTGCGGTTGCAACTTCTTGATTTAAACGAGTTTCAAACTGACGACGATTATTCAGCCCTGTTAAAGCATCTAATGTAGCATGACGCAATACATCGGCATATACATTCGCCCTGTGGATTGTTATTGAGGACTGACGTGCTAACTGTTCTATATAATCAATTTCTTGGTCACTCAATTTATCAGTATTGCTGTGTGCAACAATACAACCCAAGATAGATTTTTCGCCGACAAGAGGGAATAATCCTATTTTGCCGTCATCTGTTAATATATACTTGGATTTTTCCGTCAAATGAGTTACATAGGTTTTTATTCTTTCATCTCGGCACATTGTAGGCCATACAAGATTATATTGTTGAGTCGATGCATTTTTTAAGAATATATATACCAAATGCTCTGACACGAATCTGTCTATCATTTCACCTATCATTGGAATTATATAATTAAGCTCATATTGAGATTCTATAATTTTTGCAATATCCTTCATTGAACGGTGGAACTCAATATTTTTCTGCATTTTATTTGTCAATATCGTATTTTGTATCTTTATTGAAACTTGATAAGATACAATAGACAGCATCATAAAAAAGGTTTCATCCAACAAATTCGCAATAGTATGCGGAAAACAAAGCTCCATTATACCAAACGGTTTATTGTCATGCTTTAGCGGAATCAGAATATTATTATCCTGATTTTTAGAACGAATAGAAGTATAGTCCATACTTTCTAATCGGTAAGGTCTTTCATTTATAAAGAAGTCAAATTCTGCCATTTGGTCAATAATTAAATATAATTTATCCGCATAGCTGTTATTATTTTTACGTTCAAGAATTATCCAATTTTTTGAAAAATCACGCAGGGTTTTGGTATTTTCATCATACAAAAACAGATTTATTTTACTTAATTCAACAAATTTTGAACTTAGTCTGCCATATATATTAAAGTGTTTTTCCAACAATTTTATAATTTCTATTGGGCTTGGTGCCTCAATAAATGTCTTTGAAACATTCGATATTAATGATAATTCTTGATTTTCCACAGTATTATACCTTTATTTATCTTTATTAAAGCTATCTCTTACTTCACAATTTCTAAAATTATTAAGCATTGCTTCATCTAATTTTTCTGTTGCTACTATTTTTCCGTTTACATATGTTATACCACTTGTCGATGATTGTAAACCGTCATTTTCAACAAGATATTTATAATCATCGTTCATGACCAAAGTTTGTGACATATAATTCAGTATATCAAAAACATAACTTTTTGTATTTGAATTTGAATTTTTATTTGATATTAACAATGAAGCCTTTTCTATTTCTCTATATGCCTCTTTATACATCTTCAAATGTCTTAATAAAATAGCTAAATTATAGTGTGCCTCATAATTCATAGGTTGAATATTAATAGCTTCACAATAGTACTTACCTGCATCTTGAGTATTACCCATCAAATGATAAGCTAAAGCTAAATTATATATTGAATCATAATCATTTTTTAAAATTTTTATCGCTTTTTTATAAGCTTCAATTGCGTTTTTTAAATCACTTATTGATTTTTGTATATCTTCATTTTCATAAAAGGATTTTGCTCTGTATGCAACACCCATATTGTAATATGCAAGCCCTTTATTTATTTTTTCACTTTTTTTATTGTTAAAGATGAAAGGAATAAACCACAATTTATTTTTTGAATTGACTATTTCATTATATTGCGATATTGCTTCATCAAAATCTCCCAATTTTTCTGTCGAAACAATTCCTAAATTCATACGAGCTTCCGTATATTTTTTATTGTTTTCAATTGCTTTGTTATAAGCATCACAAGCTGCGTAATAGTCCTCATACACTACATAAATATTTCCAAGATTAAACCATGCTTCATAATGTTCCGGATAAAGTTCTAAGCCCCTGTTGTATCTGTCAATAGCGCATTGTAAATCATGTTTTTGATAACATTTGTCACCTTTGTATATTTGATACATACCGGCAATTTTATCCGTAAAGCCTTGTAATATCGTCGTATATTTTAAAACATAAAATATACCCCCTAATATAATTACTATAGATAGCAGATTAATAAATATTTTTTTTGCAATATGTCGTCCTAATACACTCATGTCAATATTTTAACTTTTAAATTCAAATTATGCAAAAAATATACTTTACTTCACATATCTTTCAGATAAGCATTCGCAATATATATATCCGATTTTGTGGTAATTTTTATATTTCTGTTGTCATTATTTATTATATATACATCTTCTCCGCAAGCTTCTATCAAACTCGCATCATCAGTAAACTCACAACCGACATATTTTTCATGCGCTTTTAATATCAACGGATAATAAAATGCCTGAGGAGTTTGTGTGTTATACAAATTTGTACGGTCTATGGTTTTTATAATTTTTCCTGACACATCGACTTCTTTAATAGTATCTGTCGTTTTTGTGACAACAGATACGGCTTTTTTTAACTTAACCTGATTTATACATTCTTTTATTGTATCCTGCGAAATTAAGGGTCTTGCAGCATCATGAATAAGTACATAATCACACTCCTTAAGAGCTTTTAACCCATTATAAACAGATGCCTGACGATTTTTTCCGCCTTGCGTTATTATTATTTTTTTCTCGCCTTTAAAAATTTCATATAAGGTATCTATAAAAGAAATATTTGAACATATTACAATTTCACTTATATCATCAATTGAAAGAAATTTTTCAACGGTATGCTTTATGACTTCTTTGCCTGCCAATTTTTCTAATAATTTATTACCGCCAAATCTGGACGAGGTTCCTCCTGCGGTTATAATAGCTTTTATAAGCATATTAAAATTTTATCCCCTCATAAATTCTTAAATAATTCCAATACGTTCTATACACTTTTTTAATATAATTTTGAGTTTCCAAATATGGAATTTGTTCAACAAAATCATCTACATCTACATAATTTAGCGTATTCTTCCATCTGTTTACAGAGCCTATTCCACCGTTGTAAGAAAGAACCGCCAGCAGTTCTTTTCCGTCATGACTTTTAACCAAATTTGCAAAATAAGCATTTCCCAATTTTATATTAAACTCCGGATTAAAGAGCATTTCAGGATTAGGGAAGCTCATACCTGAGCGAGCTGCGGTTTCTCTAGCCGTAGAAGGCATTAATTGCATCAAGCCCATTGCTCCTGCCGCACTTTTTGCATCAGGGTTGAAATAACTTTCCTCTCTGATTATAGAAAGTATTAAATTAGGATCATTACGCCAATTTTGACTTATATTTACTACAAAATCATAATAATGCAAAGGATAAACTAAACGCCAACGCAAATCTTTTCTGTCAGGTTTTATAGTCATTTCATCAATTGCATCACGTGCAACTGTAGCGGAGGATGCATAATTTCCCTGCTGATACAATAGCCAGCTTTTTATAAACGGGTCATCACTGTATAAAATATTTACCAAGCCATAATCTCTAACTTTTACAAGCTCATATATCAAGCTGTTATTTGAATCCTTATAAGGGAAAACAACAGGTTTTTGGTTCAATTCCTGAACCGTAAAATATCGTGAATGATTTAAATTTAAAAAAGCATGATATGCATAAAAATTATCGGGATATTGTCTTATAAGACGTTTATAGTAATTTCTTGCGCTGTCATGCTTATGCACTCGTTCGGAAGATTTTGCCAGCCAAAACAATACCTTAGGGGAAGATTTTACATTTTGAAATTGAGACAAATGCTGTTTACCCAGATGAATTGCCGCATTATATTCCTGTTTCCGTACTTTTTCATAAAATATATTTGTCAAAGCTTCTGCCGCAAATCTTCCCTTAGGATATTGATAATACAACGTATTATAACAAGCCGCTTGCTGCTCCTGCGGCAAATTCATGCAATTTTTATATAAAAGATAATCATATCCCGCAGATTTATTTGAAATACTCAACAAATATGATAAGGAAGATTTTACACTAAGACTTGATTTCAAATACAAATCTATTGCCTTATATATTGCATCAGAATGTTTTTTTTCATCCACATCCGTATTTATCAGAATTGAAAAATCACCGGCACCTTTGATTCCTTCCTCTGTATAAAATCTTAATTTATCAAAATTTTTCATTTCATAAGCATTACGTGCTAAATAAGGCCAAGCTATATTTATAGAGGAATTTGCAAGGTATTTTTGTGCTCCCGAATAATTTCCGTTATCCTGATAAACAATACCTATCAACAAATTATCTTCATTATTCAACGTCAAATTTGAAGAAATCCATTTTTGTGTACATGCTGTCGCAAATTTACCTGTCGGTGCAGCTTTTAAATACTCTCTTAAATATTTTATTGCCTGCATCCTAATCTTTTGTTTTGACTTTTCACTCTTTACATTATCAATAAGCTCCAGTTCTACACATGCGATATAATATTTTGAAGCAAGCGCATAGTCTGTATTAGGATATTTTTTTACTATATACCTGAAATATTTTAGCGCCTTCTGATATTTTTTATCGTTATAATACAGTTGAGCTTTCTGATACCTTGCTCTCACAGATAATGCAGATTTTGGAAAATGCTTTATCAATTGAGTGTATTTATGCATTTCAGATTTTTTATCATCAAGATTACTTGCACAAAGAGCTTGTCTGTATAACGCAGCTTGCTTTAATTTAGAAAATTTTGAAACTTTTCCAAACGCACGATATGCATCTTTAAAAGCTTTATTTTCATATTTTTCAAGCCCAAGTTGATATGCTTCATAGTTATGCTTTTCAGGCATTGTCAAAAAAATACTTATCCCTAAAGAAACTATGAATAACATTAAAATTATTATTATGTATATTGTTTGTTTTGAAATATTATATTTATCCATATGTAGACAAAATTATAACAAACACCTTGTTGATAAGTAAATATTTTGTGTAATGTTTTGTAAATAAAAATAAATTACCTTATAAACATGCACACAAATTACAATAAACATAAGACACCGAAAGTTTACTTTAAAACAAAAAAAAAGATTATAAAGAATTACATATACATCTCGACTCCTCTTCTACTTGAACACGAAAAATACATAAAATAGAGGATACTCCATTTAGAAAACACATTTTATACTATTTATAAAATAGATTATGACTTGTGGGGATAGTGATGTATAACTTTGCGGCAATATTTGCTTTATTTGCAGGGATTTTGATGGTTGTGTTTACGCATGCTCTTGACGGTGGCTCTATTTTTATACTAATTCAGCCAACAGCCTTTTTAATTGTACTTGGCGGAACTTTTTGCGCAGCAATCTTAAATTTCAATTTTCATACCCTCAAAACAGCATTTTCAGCTGCAACTAATATTTTTTTTCAAACAGATAAATATAAATCAATAAAAGTTATTGATGAAATAATACAGCTTTCTTATTATTCGAGAAAAAATGGGATATTCTCACTCCAAGAAATTCTTCCGCAGGTTAGCGACAATTTTTTGGCAAGAAGTGTTCAACTTGCTATAGATTTAAATAATCCTCAACTATTATACGAAGTGCTTTATTCGGAAATATCATACGAAGAAGAGGAAGAACTTATCAGTTCAAGAGTTTTTGAAGCACTTGGAGGTTATGCACCTACATTTGGTGTCGTAGGTGCCGTAATGGGGTTGATACATGTTATGTCGAATATACAAGACCTGAATATTTTGGGACATGGAATTGCAACCGCTTTTGTTTCCACACTTTATGGTGTAGGATTTGCAAATTTAATATTATTGCCAATCGCAGGAAATCTTAAGCAAAAAACAAGAGAAAAAATACTTTTAAAAGAAGTTATTTTGCAGGGAGTCATGTCTATACTCGTACAAGAAAACCCTGCAATAATTGAAGAAAAACTTTTAGGATACTTAAAATTTCATAACAGAAGAATTTAAAAATGAGAAACGATTACTACACAAATTCAAAAGATTATATAAACAGATGGGTAATATCTTACGCAGATTTTGTAACGATGCTGCTGGCTCTTTTTATGGTCATGTATGCGGTTTTAAGAGCAGATAATGCTCGCCTTAGTGAATTTAATGCAAAAATACAAGAAACATTTTCACAGGACAGAATAGAAAATGTTACAAAATCGCAACACGATAGACAACTTACAAATTTAGAAAAATTATTTAAAGAAAATATTACTGCAAACAATTCAACAGAATTTATAAAAACTGATAAAGGCTTGGTATTAAGGTTCAGTAACAAATTTTTATTTGATGAAGGACTAGCCGAAGTAAAACCGGAAGCTAAAAAAACATTAGATGAAATTGTAACAGCCTTAACAAAAATAGATAATCCTGTTATAATAGAGGGGCATACGGATTCAACTCCGATTAAAACACAAAAATATCCTTCTAATTGGGAATTATCTACGGCAAGAGCTACGAATATAATTTCTTATATTATGAGTAAAAATCTAATTACTCCTAAAAGATTGTCCGCTGTAGGATACGGAGAGTACATGCCGATAGGAGATAATACAACAAATAGTGGTAGAATGTCGAACAGAAGAGTTGATATAATAGTATTGGAAAAGTAGAAAATGGAGATTTGAGATGGCTAAACCGGATACAGAAAATAAAACACCCGCACCTGAAAAAGAGAAAGCTTCAAAAAGCAGTTCTCCTGCCAGCGATAATATGAAAGTAATCATTATCAATTTGGTTACAACCTTGCTTATATGTGTACTGTTTTTAAGCGTTAATTATGTATTACAATCAAATTTGCTTAATTCCAAAATGGCACAGTTAACACAATCAAGTGAAGAAGGTTCTGATGAAAATGTATCTGAAGAAGGAGATGAAATTCAAAAAGGTTTTATTCTTGATTTAGGTGATTTTGTACTTAACTTGAGTGATGTTGCTTCAAGAAAATATTTAAAAGTAAATGTTGCACTTGAAGTAACGAATAAGGAATCTGATGCTGCTGCACAGCCTGCATCAGGAGGAGGACACGGACATGGGGAAGCCGCACCTGCAGCCAATCCTATAGAAACAGAAATGGCACAATACAAACCTGCAATCAGAGATGCTGTTATAACAACACTCTCAAGTAAAACCTCAACAGAACTTTCAACCGTTGCAGGAAAAGAATTGGCAAAAGAACAAATTGCGGAAGCAATAAACGGAATTTTTGCAGGTGAGAGAGAAGTAATCAGAGTAAGCTTCGGTCAGTTTATTATTCAATAGCAAAGGAAGATATCTATAAAATGAGTCCTGACAATTTGAATGACAGTTTATCAAGTGACAATTATGATGCATATAATGACGGCAGCCATGGCGATGATGATGCCTATAAAAAAGGCTATAAATTATATAATTTCAGACGTCCTGATAAATTTTCAAAAGACCACTTAAGAGCATTGCAAGATTTGCACAGAGAATTTTCAAGGCAAATTTCCCTTGTATTGACGGCATATTTACGTATGCACATAGATATAGACGTTGTATCTACAGATCAACTTACATACGATGAGTTTATGCGTTCTATGCCCACACCTATTACCATTGGTATATTTGAATTAAATCCTTTGCCGGGTCAAATTCTTTTGGGAATCAGTTTTGAAGTATTATCATGTATTGTTGACAGAATGCTTGGCGGTGTAGGATTAAGTGAAAATAAACAGCGTGAACTTACGGATATTGAAGAAGCTCTTGCAAAAAAAGTTATAGAACGCACGGTAAAGACTCTCGAAAGTGCGTGGAGTAATATTGTGCCGGTACAAGGTCAAGTTGTAGGCTTAGATAACAGCTATCAAATGATTCAAGTGGCGACATCAGGTGAAATCGTTGCTCTTATTACTTTTGAAGTTCAAATCACAGGTAAATATTTTGGTTTGATAAGTCTTTGCTTTCCATATCCTGTTTTGGAAAATGTTCTTGCACACCTGAGTACACAGCACATATTTCAAACTAAAGGTTTAGTCGCAACTACGGAAGAACGCCAAAAAATGATTCAAAAATTAAACACTTCAAAAGTTGATTTGAGTGTGCTTTTTGGCTCTTGCAAAATATCTTTAAATGAATTTCTTGACATAAAAGAAGGCGATATATTAAAATTGGATAACAAGCTGACTGAAGATTTGGTCGTGAAAGTTAATAATGAAAAGAAATTTTTTGCACGTCCCGGCAGGCTTAAAAATAATGTGTGTGTAAAAATAACAGACAGATATAATGCAACAACGGATTCATTAAAAGGTTATTTGTAGTTAGGAAGGCTTTATTTAAATGGCAAAAAAAGATAAAAATGAAGAAAATGTTGAAAATATAGAAAATCAGGAAGATACAGCTAAAGTTGAAAATCTTGATGCAGCTTTGGATGCAGTTGCTGAAAATTCTGTCGGAGAAGTCGAAGCAGTAAACACAGATACAACTTTAAATGGCGCTCCTGATGCAGAAGTTACTGAAAATCAGCCGGCTATGGATGATGTAGTTCCTAATAATGACGATACCGTATCTTTAGACGTAGATATAGACAATGACGAAAATACAAAAACAGAAGAACCTGTTACTGTTCAGGCAGTAAAATTTGCATCATTTGAAGATGCTGCAAAACCTGCGACAGAGCAGAATAAAAACTTAGACATATTAATGGATATAAAGCTGCAACTTACTGTTGAACTTGGCAGAACAGAACTCCCCGTAAAAAAAGTACTGGAATTGACAAGAGGTTCTATTGTTGAATTACAAAAAGTTGCAGGAGAACCTGTTGAACTGTATGCCAACGGAAAATTAGTTGCCCAAGGGGAAGTAGTCGTTATAGAAGATAACTTTGGTCTGAGAATAACAGGCATTACAGACCCTGAGGATAGGTTAAAAGGTTTATAAGAATTATTTTATATTATTTTTATTTGGAGTTAAGATAGCATGAAAATTAAAAAAACTGATTGTGCTAAAGACAGGATTATATTAGCACTTGATTTAGATGACATTAGCATGGTAAAAGATATAGTTCTTGAGTTGAAAGATTATGTCGGATTTTTTAAAGTCGGTATTCAACTGGGAACAAGTTGCGGTTATGAAGCTATTAAGGTTATAAGAGAAAACGGCGGCAAAGTATATTGCGACTATAAATTTCACGACATACCAACAACAGTTTCACAAGCATGCGCCAATTTAATCAAACATGACGTAAATTTTTTCAATGTGCACTTGCAAGGCGGTTCAAAAATGCTTTCTCAGGCTGTAAAAGTATCAAGAGAAACAGCTAAAAAATTAGAAAAAACAGACCCTACAATTTTGGGTGTAGGATTACTTTCAAGCTTTGGACAAAGAACATTAACAGAAGAACTTTGCGTTGATACGGTTTTGGAAGATTACATATTGCAATTGGCACATTTAGCTAAAGATACAGGGCTTGACGGAATAATTGCGGGTGCAAGTGAAGCAAAAAAAATAAGACAAGAATTGGGAAATGATTTTATAATATTATGTCCTGCTACAAGACCAACCTGGGCTTCGGTTAATGACCAAGTAAGAGTAGATACCCCTACTGAAGCCATAAAGGCAGGCATAGATTATCTTGTAATCGGCAGGCCTATTTTGGATTCTGATAACAGAATCGAAGCAGCAAAACTTGTTATTGATGAAATAAATACTGCGCTAAAGGTTTGTGTATAATAAGTCAAAAGCGGAACTTCTAAACTTTCGCTTTGCTTGGTTGCACAACAATAAAAAAGACTTAATGTAACACATTAAGTCTTTTTTTATCAATACAATTTATATTACTATCTATACAGCAGCTGTTTTCTTTTGTTGTGGTGCAGCTCCGGGAATTGATTGCCAATTTGCTGCCATAATTTTCTTAAATGATTTCAAAGCTGTATCTTCTAACTCACCAAGTTCTTCAGCTGCCATAATCAATTCTCTAAGAGGCAACAATGCTCTTTGATCTCTAAGCACACCCAATGCTGCAGCAGCACCAGCTCTTACTAACTCATTTTCTTTTGCATTTTTCATTACATCTATTAAAGCAGGAACAGCTTTTGTATCATTTAATTTACCTAATGAAGTTACTGCATATATTCTTACGTTAACCCATTCGTCATACAACATGTTAATAACTTTATCAACAGCTTTTTTATTACCGATTTCGCCCAAAGCACGAGTAGCATCACAACGTACATTTACTTTTTCGTGGTCCAATGATGCAATCAAAGCATCTGTTGCAACATCACCGATTTCTATTAAAGCATCTGTTGATGTTATACAAACTTGAGGGTTTTCATCATTCAAAGCTTCAACAAGAGGTTCAACAACAATTTCACCACCTAAACGACCTAATGCTCTTGCTGCACGAACTCTTACATCTACATTTCTGTCATTTCTTAATGAATCAATCAAATGAACAGTAGCTCTTGAATCACCTAATTCACCTAATGCTCTTGCTGCATACAATCTTACAGAACCGTTTTTATCATTTCTTAAAACATCAATCAATGGTTCTACAGCATTTGAATCACCTAACTCACCAAGCATACGTGCTGCATTGTATCTTACCTTTTCCGAATTATTTGTTCTTAAATCACTTAACAATTCATCAAAAGATTTTTTAACTTGTTTTTTCTTACTATTCACACTAATTGTCATTCGTTTTCCTCCGACACTAAATATTTCCACCAAACCTACACTTTATATAAAAATTTTTGAGTAGAAATATTGACTTTTCTCTTTTACTTTATTAAGTTTTGTTACATCCTATATTTTTAAGACCTTATTTATTAAGGGTAAAACTAACACTTTATCTATTACTATCATAACATTTTTTTTTAATTTTCGCTTACTTCATGAAGATTATTTTGAAAAACACTACAAT
>JAEEGL014371820.1_pt1 | contig 11808 bp, 11 predicted proteins | sample 9134231 | NCBI WGS metagenome assembly JAEEGL01 (sample SAMN16246548, study PRJNA631951) | gut metagenome | biome: gut microbiome; feature: rumen; material: fiber-attached | host: Bos | place: Iran: Karaj | collected 2018-10 | reverse complement strand
GTAACCGTTTGCTTCCCAGTTCTCATATATTTGCTTTTCTACTGTACACGGCTCGTAAACTTTAGCCATGCTCTCCCCTTTGTTCATAAGAGCACAAGGCCTCCCAAATATTATTTTGTATATGTTACACCTTTTGAGGCTAAGATGTCAATTATCCCGGGTCCCGGAGTTCGGACGCGGATCAGAAAGTTCCGGCATTGACGCCGCAAGAGTAATACCTATAACGGTTTTAGCATCCTGGAATCGTCCTTCGTAAACCATTTTGAGCACTTCGTCGAAATCGTATGATTCGCATCGCAAAAGTTCTCCCTGATCGCGGTGAGGATTTCCGGCTTTGATATGTGAGTATACGAAATAAAGATGAATGACCTCGGAACAGTACCCGGGCGTACCGTAAAACTCACCGAGTTTCCTGACTGACGCCGGATCTGCCTCGATACCTGTCTCTTCATGAAGTTCACGGACGGCAGCGTTAAGAGGGTCTTCACCTTTTTCCAGTTTCCCGGCAGGGATCTCGAGCATGGTCTTACCCGCGGCGCTGCGGAATTGACGCACGAGATAGATTTTACGGTCGCTGTCTACTGCAACGATCGCGCTTCCGCCGTTGTGGACGACGATCTCACGGTCTTTTAAGGATCCGTCGGACAATTTAACAACGCGTTCTTCAACGTTGAATACTTTTCCTGAAAATCTTTTTTTCTTTGAAACTACCGTCTCTTCCAAAGGGCCGGTATAAGGAGCGTCGCGGTCAACGTCGGAAGTGTTTTCGCCCGATCCGTCAACAGTTAAATGCTTTGTATATTCATTGACCGCCAGCTCGTCGCAGCGGTTGTTATAATCATTGTCCGCGTGCCCTTTCACGTGTATCCAGGTGATCGTGTGCTTGCGGGATAACTCTAAAAGATGCTTAAAAAGATCCGGATTTTTTACGCCGCTCTTCCCTGATTTCCAGCCGTTGTTCTCCCAGTTATATATCCAGCTTTTATTAAATGCGTCGGTCAGATATGAACTGTCAGAGAAAAGAGATACTTCGCACGGTTCTTTAAGCGCCTCGAGTCCTTTTATCGCGGCGGTAAGTTCCATGCGGTTATTGGTCGTATCCGGCTCAAATCCTGTGATCTCGATCTCTTTTTTTCCGTAAATAAGTATGGCGGCATATCCGCCGGGACCCGGATTTCCTTTGCACGCTCCGTCAGTATAAATATCAACGTGTTTCACGATCAATTACTCCGGTACTGATTATTATATGTCCTGATCAGCCAAGTCTTTTATAGCATTTTTCCATTGCCTGAAGAATGCTGTTCCTGAATCCGTTTTCTTCTAATGCGAGCACTGCTTCGATGGTCGTTCCGGCTGGCGAACAGACCCGGTCCTTTAGTTCCGCAGGGTGCATTTTGGATTCCTTCAGATATTGAGCTGTGCCTAGCACTGCCTGCTCGCACATCCGGTACGCTTCTTCGCGTGTAAAGCCGAGCCTTACAGCGCCGTCTGCCATTGCTTCTATAAGAAGGCAAATATATGCGGGGCTGCTCGATGTAACAGGGATAAGACGATCGATCATATCTTCGGACGGAAATACTCCGGTCTCTCCTACGGAAGAGAATATCTCTATTATTTCAGATCTGAGTTTTTCGTCGTCAATATTTTTGAAATACAGTCCAGTGTATCCTTCTCCGCATAGAGCCGGGAGATTGGGCATCGTGCGTACTATTCCGATATCTCCGAAATGTTTCTCATATACCGCGACCTTAACACCGGCGGCAACGGAAAGGATCACGATTTTTTCTTTATCGATCGATCCTGCGATCTTATTGCACACGTCGTCAACGAATTTCGGTTTTACTGCGATGATCGCGATATCTGCTCCGTTTACTGCTTCAGCTTCGCTTCCGGCAAAAACTACTGATTTTTTAAAATCAGCAAATCTTGCCCGCGCTTTTTCGGACGGGTCAAAAATCGTTATGTCGTGCTTATCCATCTTAATGATAGCTTCAATCAGCGCGCCGCCCATATTTCCGGCTCCAATTACGCTTATCTTCATAATACGACCGCACCTCCGCGATTAAGATTTCTAAATATCAGGCTGAAACTGTCTATAAAGGATCCTACTTCTTTTCAAGCACCATGTCTTTTACTTTCATCAGCCTGATCTTTGTGCTTCGCTCGTTCTCTTCCATCTTCATATTGATATATTTTATCGTTTCTTCAAGCTGCGGTATCATGACATATTCAAGCGCGTTTACTCTGCGTCTTGTTTTTTCGATCTCACAGCTCAGGAGCCTTGCAGCTTTTTCGATCTTAGCAAGTTCAAGAAGCTGCTCCAGCATCGAATCCATGGATGCGACAGCTTTATCGAGCGATGAATTCGTATCATTGAAGCCGTAGCACAGAGGATCTCCTGTTCCTGAACTGATCTTGTAATCGAATTCGGGTACTGTCACGCCTGTTATGTTTTTAAAACGGACGTCAGCTTCAATGCTTCTTGAAGGCATCATTAAAGCGGCAGTCAGGCTCTCGTCGGAAAGAAGCGCGCCTGCCACGAGGAAGTCTTTCTGAGCGTTTTCAAGATTTGATTCAACGCTGAGCCTGATCTCTTTGTTTTTGCGCACAAGTATCATAAACTGTTTCATAAGTTCATCGCGCTTATCTTTTAGCAGCTTATGTCCGTTTCTGGCAACGCTTAATCTTTTTTTCAGCCTGACAAGTTCCATTCTTGTAGGACTTACGTTTAATCTGGCCATTTAAATCACCGCAGGATCAGATCACCGAAAATACAAACGATATTGACCGCCGTCAGCTTTCAGCGTCGTAGTATTTGTCGAGATGTTCGTCTTTGATCCGTTTTAGTTCGGATCTCGGGAATATTCTTAAAAGCTTCCAACCTGTTTCAAGAGTTTCTTCTATTGTCCGGTTCGTGCTGAAACCCTGTGAAACGTATTCCTTTTCAAATCTTTCCGCAAATTCGGCGTAAAGCAGGTCGGTTTCTGAAAGAGCCGAATCACCGAGCACGGTCGCGAGTTCTTTTGCTTCTTTTCCGCGTGAGTATGCGGAGAAGAGCTGGTTCATCGTGTTGGAGTGATCCGTGCGCGTCTTGCCTTTTCCGATACCCTTGTCCTTCAGTCTTGAGAGCGAAGGAAGTACGTCGATCGGCGGAACGATTCCTTTCCTGTGAAGGTCTCTTGATAGAATTATCTGACCTTCTGTGATGTATCCGGTAAGGTCCGGTATAGGGTGTGTCTTATCATCTTCAGGCATTGTGAGGATCGGGATCAGCGTAATACTTCCTTCTATTCCGCGTTTACGACCGGCTCGCTCGTAAAGAGTAGCAAGGTCTGTATAAAGGTATCCGGGATATCCTCTTCTGCCCGGGACTTCTTTTCTAGCGGCAGATATTTCACGAAGAGATTCACAGTAGTATGTGATGTCGGTCAATATTACCAGAACGTGCATATTTTTTTCGAAGGCGAGATATTCTGCTGCGGTCAAAGCCATTCTCGGTGTCGATATTCTCTCAACAGACGGGTCGTTGGCAAGGTTGATGAACAGCACGCTTCTGCTGAGTGCTCCGGTCTTTCTAAAGTCGTCAATAAAGAAATTGGCTTCTTCGAACGTTATTCCCATTGCCGCGAATACTACCGCGAATTTGCTGTCGTCGCCGAGTACCTTTGCCTGCCTTGCGATCTGGACCGCGAGATCGGAGTGCGGAAGTCCTGATGCCGAGAATATAGGCAGTTTCTGACCTCTTACGAGCGTGTTCAATCCGTCAATGGCAGATACTCCCGTCTGGATAAATTCAGAAGGATACTCTCTTGCTGCCGGGTTCATCGGAAGGCCGTTTACGTCCAGGCGTTCTTCGGCAAGCAGTTCGGGGCCTCCGTCAACGGGTCTTCCGAGCCCGTCGAAAACACGTCCAAGCATATCTTCGGATACGGCGAGTTCGGTTCCGTGACCGAGAAACTTTACCGTACTTTCCGCGGGGTTGATTCCAGCAGCTGATCCGAAAAGCTGAACGACGGCGACGTCACCGTCGATTTCCATGACCTTGCACATCTTTTTAGTTCCGTCTGCGGTCATGATCTCTCCGAGTTCACCCATACTTACGTCGGTGACTTTATTGAGCATCATAAGCGGTCCGGCAATTTCGGTAATTGTTTTATATTCTTTTTGCATTATTCTTCCACCTCGCTGTTTTCGAGTTCACGAAGTTCTGCATCGAGCGCATCTCTGACGTTAGCAAGCTCCTGAGGGAATTTGTCTTCAGGGACGAATTTGATCCTTCCGATACGTTCCGTTACTTTGAGATGATCAAGTGATTTGAACGCGACACCGCGTGCCAGAGCGTCGCAGCATTTAGTGTAATATTCAAGCACGAGGCTCATCAGACCGTACATTTTGCTGTAAGAGGCGTGCGCGTCAACTTCATCCATTGCATCCTGCTGAAGATAATCTTCGCGGATCGACCGCGTCGCGTTCAGTATGAGCCTGTCCTGTCCTGAAAGCGCGTCAACACCAACAAGTTTTACGATCTCGTTGAGTTCGGCTTCCTTCTGAAGCATTCTTAACATTGTCCCGCGCTTCTCCATCCAGTCCGGTGCAACGTTTTTGGTAAACCAGGGTGTAAGACCGGTGACGTACAGCGAGTAACTGTTCAGCCAGTTGATAGCCGGGAAATGTCTGGCATAAGCGAGCGCGGAATCGAGGCCCCAGAATACTTTTACTATCCTGAGAGTGGCCTGAGAGACCGGTTCGGAAATATCGCCTCCGGGAGGTGATACGGCGCCGATCGCTGTTACAGATCCGTTTCTCGGACGTGATCCGAGCGTTCTGACCATACCGGCTCTCTCGTAGAACTGAGCGAGTCTCGATCCGAGGTAGGCGGGATATCCTTCTTCACCGGGCATTTCTTCAAGTCTTCCTGACATTTCGCGAAGAGCTTCTGCCCAGCGTGACGTCGAATCGGCCATTATAGCCACGTCGTAACCCATATCGCGGAAGTATTCGGCGATCGTGATGCCGGTATAGATCGATGCTTCTCTTGCGGCGACAGGCATATCAGACGTGTTCGCAATGAGAACGGTCCTTTCCATCAGAGATTTTCCGGATCTCGGGTCAATGATCTCGGGAAATTCGTTAAGAACGTCCGTCATTTCATTGCCGCGCTCGCCGCATCCGATATAAACGACGATATCGGCCTGGGCCCATTTCGCGAGCTGATGCTGGACCACCGTCTTACCGCTGCCGAACGGGCCGGGTATCGCCGCAGCGCCGCCTTTAGCGATCGGATTGAGTGTATCTATATTTCGTTGTCCCGTGGAAAGCGGCTCTACAGGCGGCAGTTTTTGCGTATACGGACGGCCTACACGCACGGGCCACGTCGTAAGCATTTTTATATCATGCTCCCGCCCTTTAGCGTCTTTAAGAATCCCGACAGGTTCTTCGACCGTATAATCGCCTTCGTTTATCTGAACTACGGTTCCTGATACGCCTTTTGGAAGCATTATGCGCTGCGTTACTATCTCGGTCTCGATTACGGTACCGACTACGTCGCCTTCGATCAGTTCATCACCGGCTTTGCATGCAGGAGAAAAATGCCACTTCTTTTCGCGGTCAAGTGCAGGAATAGTAAGACCTCTTTTGATATTATATCCCTGTATCTCGTACATTTTTTCGAGAGGTCTCTGGATACCGTCGAAAATACTCTTGATAAGTCCGGGGCCAAGTTCTACGCTGAGCGGAAGTCCGGTACTTACGACTTCTTCTCCGGGCTTTAATCCGGCGGTTTCCTCGTAAACCTGTATCGAAGCTTTATCTCCGTGTATCTCGATTATTTCTCCCGTGAGTCCGAGCTTACCGATCTTAACCATATCGAACATATTCGCGCTGCGCATCCCTGATGCCACCACGAGAGGTCCGGATATTTTAGTTATTACTCCCCTGACCATTTAGAATCTTTCCTTTCTTGTATCGCTCATTACGCCCGGCCCGAAAAAGTTAATCCTGAAGGATGTTGCTGCCAACGGCAGTTTCAACAGACTTATTTAAAAGATCGATGCCGAGTCCGTTCCCGCCTCTGATACCCGGGAAAGGTATTATCGCAGGAAGCGGCTTATCGTCAAATTCTTTGATTTCTTCAGAGATCAGCTGATAGACCTCTTCTGTAACGTAAATTATTGCAGTCTCTTCCGCGGCAGATCTGAGCGCCTTAAGTGCTCCGGCTCTGGTCGAACATTCATAGACCCTGATGCCGATAGCCTTAAACGAAAGAGTGCTTTCTTTATCTCCCATTACCGCGATCGAGTATGCCATTTTATATCCTTTCAATAAAGCGAAGCGATTGATCGCTTTCTTCGATCATTTTTCTGATCTCGTCACTTGTAAGCCTTGCTCTTTTACCGACAGCTATAAGTCTGACCGCAGATATCTCGCGTTTTCTTGCGGCGATATACGCAAGCAATGCGTTTATCCTGTACGGTTCGTTCCTGTCTTTGATCAATTGACCGTAAAGATAATTCTCCGACAGTCTTTCGATAAACAGGATGTCTTTTACGTCGTGCTGCGATTTTTGACCGGATCCCAAAGCGGCGCTGATAAACGGCTCATACTTTGTTCCGGAAAACGGTGAGCAGACACCGTTCATAACTTTTATAAAATAATCCTGACTGATATTGCCCGGAAGATATGCTTTCTTTAAAAGTTCAGCGTTGGCGCCTGATGTCGAGATACGCATTGCCGCAAGCAGATTCTTCCAGTCTGCGTACGAATACAGGTAGCGGTTCATGACGGACCTGGTGATAAGGTTTCCTTTATACGCAGATTCTTTCATGGCGGTAAAGCATGCTTTATCTATGATTATATCGGAATTGCGTGAATTACCGCTCTTTGCAAGTTCATCAAGAGCTTTCTTAGCCGCTGAAGATATGACAAGATCAAGCGAACTGAAATCTTTCTTAACTACAGCGTTCCAAAGATCTTCCGGTGATACGGTCCCGTTTCTGCTAAGCTCTGCACCTGCCTGATCCTGCGAGGCACTTCCTTTAACGATTTCTTTTATGCATATCTTAAGATTATTATAGTCAGCCGGTATGAGGAAGCAGGCAAGCACTTCGGGTTCGGGAGAAAATTTCATCACAGCACGTACGGTTTCGGCAAAAAACGATGTCAATTTCTCTGTGTATGAAGCGAGAGGGTCAATTTCGTTATTAGCATCATTATTCGATGCCGGCGTTTCGTTTGCAGGATAACCGAACCCGGCAAGCATTTCGATCAGATCCTCCGCCGGGGCGTCAATAAGCGTGTCGATATCGCTGTTTTTCAGCAGCTTATTTTCCATCGCCTTTATTCTTGCTACAGCATATGCGTAATTTGTATCCTGACGCATGATCTGTTACCTTTCCGCAAACAAAATTTTGATAAGTTCACCGTCGAACTTCCCTTTTTCGCTTTCTACAGCCGATTCGAATGAGATGTCCGTTCTTGTATCGCCGAAGTCAAGTATGAGCCCGCCGCTGATCTCAGCATTGAAAGCAGACAGCGAAGGATGTCCGGGGAACTCTCCGCGGCTCATTTCAGCGCTAAGAATATCTCCGAAAGCATCGCGGTCGTGTTTGTTCATCACTACAGAGTAATCAGTTTCTTCACCGTATTTATGAAGCCATTTTCTGTAAAGAACAAGCTTTTCGTCATCAGAAATGCCGCCAAGTAATTGAGCTGCCCGTTCGTATACTTTTTCAAGCATCTCCTGCTTCAGAGCAAGGCTGCGGTCGCGTTTTACCGCTGCAAAGTCAACTTCCGCCTGCGATTCGAGTCTCTCGATCTCCTTTTTCAGAGATTCTTTTTCCGCATCAATAAAAGCGGCTGATTCAGACTCGGCTGCACTGGCAAGTTCTTCTGCCTTGCGGGTGCTTTCATCGATAACAGCCTTCGACGTTTCGTCTCCGTATTCGCGAATTTTTTCCAGAATTTTTTCAATTCCGCTGGTATTATCTGCCATATCGCATTATCCCTTTCAGAAATCGAGCGGTCCTACCGGGACGGATGACGGATCAGCCGTTGTTGACCATGAAAATCGAAATGATGAAGCTTAACAGAGCAAACATCTCAACGAGCAGCGTAAGGATCATTGCCCGCGACCAGTGCTTGGGCTGTTTTGCAGCGAGCTGGATACCGGAAGCAGCGACTTTGCCCTGGAATATTGCCGACATAAAACCGACGATACCGATCGGAAGTCCTGCGAGCATAAGCGAAAAGCCGGAAGTGAAGTTCATATCCGCGCTTACCTTTCCGAGCATCATGAACGCAATTACGAATCCGTAGATACCCTGCGTTGAAGGAAGCAGCGAAAGAACGAGGGCAGGCATGAACTGTCTCGGATCTTCAGAGAGAAGTCCGATACCGGCGGATGCAACGTTCTTTACGGCGATCGCGGAACCGATACCGGCGAGGACAACAGCTATTGCCGCTCCGATGAGGGCGATGGCTGCTCCGCCCCAGTTGAAGAATTTGGATGCGGTGTCAACAGCCTGGTCAGCGGCGGGAGCAGATGCCGCGGCGATCGCGTTAAAGAGTAATGTTAGGTTCATAAAAATACCTCCTGATAAAGATATCATTTTTTCTTATTTACAGCATTGTCGATGTAGATGTATTCGGTGTTGTATGCGAGCGGCGAATATTCCCGCCCGTCTCCTTCGTAAAACTTTCCGAAGAATTCGATGTACGTTAAGCGGCAGGCGTTAACGTAAGCGCCCAGCGCGTTTATGGCAAAGTTGAACAGGTTTGCAGCGATAAATATGACCACAAATACGATGAACCTGAACGTTATACCAACTGTATTCAGTCCGGCGGCAGATGCAGCGATAGAGTTAAATACGTTGATAATAACGGAAGTGGCAAGTCCCATCGCCATCAGTCTTGTGTACGACAGGCAGTCGGACAGCATATCTACAAGCGAATACAGACACGTTATTCCTCCGAATAGTTTTATGAACGGATTCTTGGATTTTCTGCCTTTCGTAAACAGGATCAGTACAAATCCGATGCCCAGAAGATAAATTCCGTACTTGCTGAAATCAGCGCTGAACTGTGTCTTTCCGTAGTACGGAATATACGGCAGCAGGAAAAGGATCTCACCAGTATAAAAGATATACCAGAAGAACACGTCGCAGATCGCGTCTACCCACTTGCCTTTTGATATCAGATTTGCTGCTTTCATAGCATAGGCCGCATACAAATGGATAACTCCCAGAAGAAGTGTGAACGCAAGGAAATGTTCTGTATTAGCGCTGTCCTGAGGATCGAACCATAGAGGTTTGATCGCAAAATTACCTAACGAAACCGTCTGAACAAGGTTTCCGAACCAGCTGCCGAAAATTATCCCCCAGAATGTCGTAGATATGCCTGAAAACAGGAACAGCGTTACGTTCTTCTTCATGTTGGTCTTGAGTTTACACTTTAGAAGTATAACGATGCATGCGATCGTCAGTATTATTCCGTATCCGGCGTCAGAGAACATGAAGCCGAAGAAGAGCGCATAGAAGAATGCCGATATGGCGGAGGGATCGAGTTCGCCGTATTTCAGCAGGCTGTACATAGATTCGACCGGTTCAACGGAGGAGCCGACAAATCCGTTTTCGAGCTTCGTAGGCGGAAGCTCATTTTCGTCCGGTTCTCTTGATTCTATATGGCAGATATAGTCGTCGGTCAGTTCCTGAGTGACAGTTTTTTCTGCTCTGGCCGGGATCCATCCCTCGAGCCTGAACGTCACTGTCGAATCTGACATACTGATATCGGCTTTCATTTTTTCTGATCTGATGCCGAGATAATCATAAAGGATCTCAAAATCAGAAATATGACGTGCGGCTTCTTTACGGAATTCGAGCAGATCGGATATTTTCTGTTTCTGCTGTTCTATCTCTTTTTCGAGGGATACGGCATACTCGGCGGGAGCAGTGCCGATATCAGAGAAATCGTACCTTACCACACGCGAAGACGCATATGCTTTTTCGACAAAAGGATGCTCATCGCGCAGGCACGTCAGCACGAACGGATAAAAGCCATATTTATTATCCAGTACCCATACGTCCGCCGAAGGAGAGTCTTCAGAAACGTTAGCGATAAGTTCATCTATCTCTCCCGTCGATTCCGCCGAAAGATAATCGGTAACGGTGAAGCGTGTTTCTGATGTTTTTGGAGAATACGGAAGATCGTCCCAAGGTTTTACTGAATTCAGCCGGGTCTCGAGTTTTGCGACGTATTCCTCCGCTTCCTTAACGTTCTGGTCAGTGGCAATGATCTTATCTGCTTCGGCAAGGATATTTTCACGCCTCTGTCCGGCGTCGCAAACGTCTTCTTCAGAAACGGGTCTCAGGAATGAAAAGAAGCTCTTTTTTCGTTCGTCAAACGGTGCCAGTTCTTCTATGCATCTTCTGAGTTTATCTCTCTCTTCGTTGATGCGGTTGTATTCAGCGTCTGAACGCAGCACCTGCTCGGGATCGGAAAGTGTAAGATCTTCAAGGCTGTCTGACATCTTTCCGGGAACGTTAGGATCTTCGGCGATCTCCTTCATCTGACAAACTTCTTCATAATCGGAAATATGTACCATTCCCGATTTCTGAAGTCTGTCTATGATGCTCTGTTTATCACGCAAAAGCCCTACCAGGCTGAAGCGTTTCATTCGTGATACTGCCATCAGCCGTTCAAGATCCTTTCGATAATGAGTTTAGCCGCACTGTCGACGTTCTCAGATGCTTTGATCCTGGTGTCGTTCAGCGATACGGTAAGAAAAGTCTTCTGGTTATCGTACTTTTTCTTGATATTATACTGTGCGTCAGATAGTTCGCGCTCTTTTTGTCTTATCCATTCGGCCCTCGTATCTGCGCCTAAAGATTCGGCTGTTCTGATGCCGTTTTTTTCTATTTCTGCAGCTTCGTTCTTTGCCGCTTCGATCTTTCCGGCGGCCTCTTCTTCAGCTTCTTTGATCAATTTCAGAAAATCCTTGTCCATACGATATACCTTACAGTTCCCTGATCTACGTTTTCTACCGTCGTATCTTTTTTGTTTAGTGATCCTGGTGCCCCGCTTCGTTGATTCGGGCCTGGAGCGATCCGGTCAGATCGGTTTGAGAGCGTTGTCAATGTCTTCTATAATGTCGTCAACGTTTTCGATCCCCGTGGAGAATCTTATCAGGTCGGGCGTAACGCCGCACTCTTCAAGTTCCTTATCACTCAGCTGGCGGTGTGTTGTGCTGGCCGGGTGAAGTACGCACGTTCTGGCGTCGGCAACGTGTGTAACTATCGCGGCGAGTCTGAGTCCCTCCATAAATTTCAGTGCGCCTTCTCTTCCTCCTGCTACGCCGAATGAAATAACGCCGCACGATCCGTTCGGGAAATATTTTTTAGCAAGAGCGTGATCTTTATTCGATTCAAGATCCGGATATTTTACCCAGGTTATCTTTCCTTCGGGGATAAGAGATTCAAGGTGTTTTGCGACCTTAAGCGCGTTCGAGCAATGTCTCTCCATGCGAAGGAATAACGTTTCAAGGCCGAGGTTTAGCAGGAATGCGTTCTGAGGACTTTGCATAGATCCAAAATCACGCATAAGGTGCGTGCGCATCTTAACTCCGTAAGCCGCTTTTCCAAACGTTTTTGTATACGTAACACCGTGATACGACTCGTCAGGTTTGGTGAGCATCGGGTATTTCCCGGATGCGCTCCAATCAAAATTACCGCTGTCAACGACGACACCGCCCAGTGCGCATGCATGTCCGTCCATATATTTCGTGGTAGAATGAGTGACGATATCTGCTCCGAATTC
>JAEEGL013960223.1_pt1 | contig 11808 bp, 7 predicted proteins | sample 9134231 | NCBI WGS metagenome assembly JAEEGL01 (sample SAMN16246548, study PRJNA631951) | gut metagenome | biome: gut microbiome; feature: rumen; material: fiber-attached | host: Bos | place: Iran: Karaj | collected 2018-10 | reverse complement strand
TGCTTCTTCACGTGGGAGTGCGACCTCGGCGACGGCTGGGAGGACCAGGACGTCCACGGCGATAGTCAGGCCACGCGCCAGAAAGCCCTCCGAATGGGCTCCAACATCGTCCGCTACGTCTTCACCCACTAAGCCACCAGACGGCGCTTGTAGGTGCGGGCGGCGAGGATGGCGAAGACGGCAAAGAGCAGCAGAATAAGGGCTACGGAGAAGAACACCTGCCAGGTGGGCAAGCCGAAAGGCAGGCGCAGCAGCACGGCGGCGGGAGCCGTGAAGGGCACCACGGTAAGCCATGAGGCCAAAGCTCCGGCAGGGGCCTTAAGCAACAGCGGCGACAATATCAGCACCACAAACAGCGGCGACAATATCAGTAGCGACCACTGCAAGGGGTCGGCATCGCTGTCGAGCCGCGCGGCAAGCAGCGCCAGCAAAGCCCCATAGAGCAGATATCCCATCAAAAAGTATAGCAAGAACATAGCGGCCACCAGCGGCAGGCGAATGGCAGTGAGTCCTTGCACGGTCTGGTCAACCAAAGCCACAGGTGTCTCGTACTGCACGGTAGCAGCGGTACCCTTGCTGGCAAGAGACTGCACCTCCTGCTGGGCGCGGGCCTGCGCAAAGAGAGCGGGATTGGCAGCCTGCACGCCGGCGATGGCTACAGCTGTGAGAGCCACCCACAGCGTGAGTTGCACGATGGCTGTAAGCGCCACGCCGGCAATCTTGCCTATAAGGAGGCTCACGGGTTTCACCGTTGTGGCAATGACCTCGGCCACGCGGTTCTGCCGTTCCTCCTGAACGCTGCGCACCACCTGTACGCCGAACACCACCAAAGCCAGCACCATGAGCACCGCCAAGACTATGGCCACCACGGTCTTCACATTGGAGAAACTCTCACGGCCCGAGGCAGCCTCCTGCGTGTGCAGGCTGATATGCGTGGACTCGACGGAATGGTAGACCGACGGCTCAAGCTGGTAGACATCCTCGAGGATGGCGTTGCGCAGAAGGGTCTGCAGTTGAGCGTCGACAACGCTCTGCAAAGCTACAGACGGAGTGTTGCCATTGTAAAGCAGGAAAGCGTCGTGCGGAATGGTGGTCTCGCGCAGCGGGATATAGAGTATCACATCGTTCTTCTCGGCATGCTCCTTGGCATAGTCGAGCGAAGGCATAGCCTTGAAGGTCACCTCGGCGGTGGACTGCAAGCCTCCGTCGAATAGACCCGTCTGGTCGACCACCAGCACCGTGGTGTGCTCGGCGGCACGTTGGGCGGCGATGACCGGTAGCACATAGAGCACTGCCAGCACCACAGGTACAAGCAGCGTGAGCACCCAGAAGGCGGGGCGACGCAGCCGCATGCGGCATTCGCGAGCGATGATGAGCATCAGTTTCTTCATAGCTGTATCGTTTTATGGCACAACTGAGTGGCAGCCTGCAGGTTATGGGTGGAGAGCAGCACGGTGGTGCCGTCGGAGGAGAGACGCTGCAGCTCGCGGCAGAGCATGTCGGCATTGTCGGCGTCGAAGCCCGAGAAGGGCTCGTCAAGCACCAGCAGCTGCGGGCTGTGGGCCACGGTGACCACGAACTGCAGCCGCTGCTGCATGCCCTTACTGAGGCGCGAGGCCGGCATGTTCCACCAGTCAATCATACCCAGGCGGTCGAACCAATGGCGCAGGCTTGCCTCGGCTTCCTTGCGGCCCATGCCTTTCATCTGTGCCAAGTAAAGGGCTTGCTCACCAGCACGCATGCGGCGGTAGAGGCCGCGCTCCTCAGGGAGGTAGCCCAGCAGCTCCTGCGGCACGCCGACGCGGTCGTCGAAGAGCACCTGACCGCCGTCGGCCTCGAGGAGGCCGCAAACGATGCGCAACAGGGTGGTCTTGCCGGCACCGTTGCGGCCCAGCAGGCCCACCACCTCACCGCGGTCAGCGGTGAAGCTGACGCCGTCGAGCACACGGTGGTCGCCGAACGACTTGGTTATATTCTCAACTTTCAGCATGTGCTTTCGTTTTACCAATTTTCAATAATGCCACTTCGGCAGCCAAGGCCAGCAGCGCCAGCACGAGACACCAGCGCCACAGTTGACGGCCGCCGTCGCGCTCGCGGAGTTCGTCGCCGAGAGGCTTTTCGCTGTTCTTAATCATGGAATAGCCGGCCTTGCCATCGATAGCCTTGGCCACCTCGTCGCTGCCGAGGAAGTCCATCACCGACTCGCGCCGCGAGAAGTTAAAGGCCAGATACTCGTCGGCAATTCTGTATATCCCCGCCACGGTCATGTCGCCGTGGGGTACCAGCAGCTGACGGTTGCCCACCTTGCGGATGTCGGGGATGACGCTGCTGCTGTCGGGAGCCACCAGCTCGGGCGGCTTGGTGCCGAGCTCGTACATACCCTGCAGCACTATGGGGTCGGCACCGCCGAGGGTGTGGCTGGCCACGGGCAGCGGACGGCTGTAGAGAGCCATATTGTAGAGCGTAGGCACGAAGAGAGCCTGGCTGACGAAGTCGGTAAACTCAGACCGCAGCGGGGTGCAGAAGAGGTATAGGCGGCCCTGCCCGTAGGGCGTGACGGTGAGCAGGTCGGTGCCGTCGGCAAGAGTTATCACCGACTGCTTCACGGCCGCACCACCCACAGCATGATGGCCATGCGCCGTCGGAAGTTCCATATCCTCATCGCGACCACCGAATACCTCGTGATAGAGGGCGTTGTCGTAGTCCACGGCATTGGCACGCGACGTACGCTTCGCCCAACGGAGTATCTGCGGCGCATTCATGGCGGCGAGCATCTCGCCCACCCCCTGTCCTGCATTTTCAGCGGAAAGCACCACCAGCAGGCTGCCACCGTCGTTGACCCAGGCTGCCAGTTGCTGTGCCTCGCCCGATGTAAGGCTTTTCACCTCGTTGAGCACCACGAAGTCAGCGTCGGCCAGCGACACCGGCACTCGCGGCACAGTGCTGTAGTGCACCGCCGTGTCGCCGCCAAAGAGTTTCTTCAGGCTCTCGTTGGCGGCAGTACCGTCGACCTCTATCATGTTGATGGCATTGCCGGCGAGGAGGGCGAAGTGGTAGCTGTCGTCGAAGGTCACGGGGTAGTCGTCAATCTCCACACGTCCGTCAAGCCAGCCAGCGCGTTCGATACTGAAATGCAGCGCCACCGAGGCGCTGCCACCAGCGGCGATGTCGACGGTGGCGAGGGCACGCTCACGTCCGTCGGCGTAGAGCTTCACGGGTACCTTCTCGGCATCGCGGCTGCCGCTGTTGCGCACCGTCACCTTGGCGGTGACGCGTCCGCCAACGAAATAGGCCGGGGCATCGAGAGTTACGGTGTCGATATAGATATTGTCGGCGCCGATGCCTTCGAGGGGTACCAGCGTGACGAGGGCTATGCTGTCGGCGGGCAGCAGGTCTAGGTCGCTGCCGCTGCGCTGGAAGTCGCTTATCACGTATGCGTGACGGTTGGCAGCACCGCTCTGTCGCATGAAGTCGAGCTGGCGGCTTATAACATCGCTCAGCATCGGGCTTGCCGGCGAAGGCTGCAAAGCATCGAGGGCGTCGAGCAGTTCGTCGCGCGAAAGCCAGCGCTGGCTGCTGCCGTCGAGGTCGGCGGTGAGCAGTTGGTAGCGGTCGCCCACGCCGTAGGTTCCAACCACCTCGGCGGCCTTACGACAGGCGGCGGCGAGCTGGCTGCCCTCGGTGGTGGCGCTCTCCATGCTGTAGCTGTTATCGACATAAATGCTCACCACCGTCTGGCCACTCTTCATCGTTGTAGTGCCGTCGGTGAGCACCGGCTGGGCGAAAGCCAGCACGAGGAACACTATGGCCAATATGCGCATTGCCAGCACCAGCCAACGGCGCAGGTCGTTGCGGCGACGGCTCTCGGTATGCAGCTCCACCAAGCGGTCGACATTGCTGAAATAGACTTTCTTGTAGCGGCGGAAGTTGAACAGATGCACCGCTATGGGGATAGCCACCGCCAGCAAACCCCAGAGGAAGACAGGGTTAGTGAATATCACCGTTCACCTCCTTTCTGTAGCGGCAAATTTCCGTCAAGCCGCAAGCCTCGCAGTGCGGCTTGCGCGCCGTGCAGACGTAGCGGCCGTGGAGTATCAGCCAGTGGTGCGCCTTGGGCAGCAGCTCGGGGGCTATGTGCTTTACCAGCTCGCGCTCGGTCTGCAGGGGCGTCTTGCTGTTCACAGTAAGTCCTATACGGTTTGCCACGCGAAACACATGCGTGTCTACCGGCATGGCGGGTAGGTCGAAGACCACGGCAGCCACCACGTTGGCCGTCTTGCGGCCCACACCCGGCAGGCGCTGCAGCTGGTCGATGTCCGACGGCACCACGCCGCCGAACTCCTCGACGAGCATCTTGGCAAGTCCCACAAGGTGGTGGCTCTTGTTGCGCGGATAAGAGACCGAATGGATATAGTCGAATATCTGGTCTTCGGAAGCCTGTGCCATCCGTTCGGCGGTGGGATAGGCGGCGAAAAGGGCCGGCGTGACCATATTCACGCGTTTGTCGGTACATTGCGCCGAGAGCACCACGGCCACCAGCAACTGGAAGGGCGAGCCGAAATGCAACTCGGTCTCGGCCACAGGCATAGCCTGCTCGAAATATTCAACGACACGCTTGTATAGCTCCGCTTTCCTCATGGCACCAATTCTAACGAAGTGAACACTGGGTAATGGTCCGAGATGTCGGTTTTTATGCGGCGGTAGCTCAGTGTCTGCCAGCCTTCGTTGTGGAACACCATGTCGATGCGGAACTTCGGGAATCCTCCATTGTAGGTGTTGCTGTAGCCAAGGCCTTTCTCGCAGTAGGTGTCCTTCATCAGCTTGGCAATCTGAGCGTAGAGCCACGAGTTAGGTATGTCGTTGAGGTCGCCGGCAAGGAGCATGGGCATAGTGCTTGCCTCGACCACGGGCTTGATGCGCTCGTTCCATTCCTCCTCGTGGCAGAGGATGGTCTCTTTCACCTTCTCCATGGTGTGCCCCGAGTTGCGGCTCATGTCGCCATGGGTCACCCGCTCTATCTCCTCAAGGTCTGCAGCGTCGAAACGGTAGCTGTCCATGTGGATGGCGCAGACGCGGAAATGGCGTCCGTCGCACAGCAGTTCCGCAAGCACCTTCTCGCCGTCGATGCGATTCACATATGTTATCGGCAACCGCGAGAAGACCACGGTGCCGTAGGGCAGACCGTTCTTGGCGGTGTGCGAACCATAGTAGTGGTTGTAGCCCATCAGCACCAGGCTGTCTGTAACCTTCACGGTCTTGGGAGCCGCATACTCCTGCAGGCATAGCACGTCAGGATTATACCGGCGCACCATGGCGATAAACTCCATAGCATTGCTGTCGGTGGAGGTGGGTTGCTGCTGCGAGCCACGGAAGAGACGCACGTTATGGCTCATCACCGTCACCATGGCAGGGTGCTCGTCGGTCGCAGGGATCTTTGAGGTTCCACCTATCTGGAAGAAGAGGGGTATCAGCATATAGCGTGCCGCAATGGCAGCCACCGACAGCAGACACTGCCAGCGTCCCATAAGCATCCATATCACTGCCATCAGCACGTTGGCCGCAAGCATCGGCAAGTAGCCGTAGGCCAGCACGCCTGGCAGCACGGTGACTGACGGGGCCACTAGGCCGCCAAGGGTCGTCAGGAGCAACCCTATAATCAATATAATATTGATTACCAGCAGTATTTTGCGGACAATCTTCATACCAATAAGGATGCAAAGATAATATTTTTTTTACATGTATACAAATTATTCGTATCTTTGCACACTGAAATGAAGCACTACGCACTTATCGGCAAGCCTTTGGGCCACTCGTGGTCGCAACGCCTCTTCGAGGAGGCGGTGCCAGCCGATGTTGCCGACTACCGCCTCTTCGAGTTGCCGTCGCTCGATGGTCTGCGGCAGTGGGTCACAGACAACGACATCAGCGGCTTCAACGTCACCGCTCCCTACAAGGAAGCCATCCTCCCCTATCTCGACACCCTCACGTCCGAAGCCAAAGAAATCAGTGCCGTAAATTGTGTCAAGGTTGTGGAGGGCAAACTTATCGGCTACAACACCGACGCCCCCGCCTTCCAACAGACACTGGGAAAACACCTTTCACCTCTCACCTCTCACCTTTCACCTTCCGCACTCATCCTCGGCACCGGCGGTGCCGCCCGCGCCGTAGCCCACGCCCTCAGCCAAATGGGCATCGACTACACCTTCGTCAGCCGCCACCCTGAAAGGTTAAAGGTGAAAGGTGAAAGGCTAAAGGTAATTAGCTACGCAGAACTTACAGATTTCACCTCTCACCTCTCACCTTTCACCTTGCTCATCAACGCCACCCCCGTAGGTACCTGGCCCAACGTCGACGATTCCCCCCTGCCTCCCAATTTTCAATTTTCAATTTTCAATTTTCAATTAGTTTACGACCTGATTTACAACCCCTCCCCCACTCTGCTTATGCGACAAGCCGCCGAGAGAGGGGCAAAAGTGGTTGACGGACTCGCCATGCTACGTCTGCAAGCCGAGCTCAGCCGTGACATTTTCTTCGCCGACAGCACGGAGTATCAGCCCATTGCAAAATAATTGCAAAAATAATTTTGCCATATCGGAAATTGTTTGTAATTTTGCACCCGCTTTTGCAAAAAAGAGAGTCACTTTAAATAGTACTTTTGCCCAGGTGGTGGAATTGGTAGACACGCTACTTTGAGGGGGTAGTCGCCATAGGCGGTGCAAGTTCAAGTCTTGTCCTGGGCACCCATCAGAATCAATGTAAGAGCCCGGATGGCGGAATTGGTAGACGCGTACGTTTCAGGTGCGTATTTCGAGAGGAGTGCAGGTTCAAGTCCTGTTCCGGGCACCAAAAAAAGAAGACCGACATGATTGTCGGTCTTCTTTTTTATCAGTCGTTCTCCTGATACACCGTGCGACTGAACCACTGCAGCCAATTGGGCACTTCACCTGAGTTGTTGCCCACGAAGTAGCGGAAGGTACCCATGCCCTCTTTCTCAATCTTGCGCTGGTCGAGGGGAATAGCCTTAATCTTGTCGAGCCACGCGCCGTCGGAGCCGTAGATGGTGAGTTCCTGTCCCGCGACATCGTACTTGAAGAAGTACCAGTGGTCCTTGGCGGCCTCTATGTAGAAGGTCATTATCTGCGTGTTACCACGCTTGGAGATTTGTGCCTTGAGGCGCATCTCCAAGCCCACGGGCTTGTCGCCCATAGCCACTAGTGTCACCTTGCCGTCGTAGTAGAGACCCACGGCGGGGTTGTGCTGCCAGCGCACATGGTCGAAAAGCAGAGTGCTCTGCATAGGGGCGGGAATTTCGGAAAGCTTGCCGGTAGTGCTATACATAGCATAGACGCCGGCACCCTTGTCGGCACCGAGGTGGTACATCATGGCGTGGCGCAACTCAGGGTTGGTATTGCCCATGGCAAAGCTTAGGCGTAGGTCTTCCTTGATATTGTTGTACATGCCCTCGACGACATCCTTGGCCAAGGGGAAGGTCATGCCGAAGACCGTGGCGAGATGGTCTTCCTTGTCGTCCTGGATACCCACACTGGTGGTGCCGTAGGCATAGAAGGAGGCCTGCGACTTGCGCAGCGTGAGGTTCACCAAGCCCTCGCCCTCGACGTTGCAGTCGGTAGTACTCATAGCCAGGTAGGGCTCCACGATGATATCGGGGTCGGAGACCTTGGCTTCGGAGGCTATCATGTACTGCTTGCGGTCGCCGAGGTAGGTGAGCACGCCGTGGGCCGAGAGAAGCTCGTTGCCCTCAATCTTGGCATCGGTGAGGAAGGCGGGCTGCATCTTGAGGGTGTGCCGCTCAAGCAATATGGAGGTAGCTATGCGGCGGCCATGCCAGTCGGTGGCCTGCTCGGGCACAGCCACATGGACATGTTCGGGGTCGGTATAGTCCTTGTATGCCAGCAGGCCTAGCTGTTCCTTCGGAATACAGGGCTGCAGCAAGCGCACGCCGCCCTCAAAGTAGAGCAGGGCGTGGTCGCCCTCGGCACGCACCTTGCCGGCGAAGCCGAAAGCAGAACTGATGGTGAACGAGGAGCTGTCGCTGATGGTGCCGCTGGCCACGGTGACGCCGCGACCGTTGACGGCGATGTCGTTGAGGAACAGGCGCTGGGTCTTCTTGGTGTCGTTATGGTAGTCCATGTAGCCCTTGCCGGTATACTTCTCGGCACTGGCAATCATCACGTCGGCACCAGTTACGTAGTGCCACGCGCTGTCGCGGTTGAAGATAATCTTAGCATTGGCCATGATGCCCATCTTGCCGCCGTTGTGTATGTGCAGACTGTCGGCAGCGGGAGCTATGGCGGCGTCGGCCACATTTATCAGGAACACGCCCTGACTCGAGAGCTCGCCGCGCTCGTAGTCGTAGGTCGACAGCAGCGAGTGGTAGCTGAGCTCTTTGGCCTCGGGGGCTGTGCCCACGAAGCGCACGCCGGGCAAGTCGCCGCGTTTCTGCAGGCGCATGCGGATATCCATGGCATCCATGCCCTCGGAGGTGGGACGCGTGGAATTGGCGATGTCGAGCACCTTGCGGTCCATATTCCACGTAAAGACGTCGGCATAGGCGGCCTGCTTGACGAGTTGCAGCTCGGTGCGTGCGGGACCGTCAGCAATGCGCAGCTCGGCGATACGCTTGTCGTAGTCCACATGCGAGCGCACATGCTTGGCCGAGAAGGCCACGGCGTTGCGTTTGGTGCTCTGCAACGTGAAGTCGCTCACTTCGGCGTTCATCTCCATGGCCAGCAGGTCGAAGCGCGGACTCACCAAGGTGCCCTCTCTGACTGTGGCGGTGCCGGCCGCCGTGGCACCCTTGGGCGTGAGGTCTATGCGTCCACGGAACTGGGCGTCGTCATGATACATGCGGAAGGGGCGTCCCTTGGCGGTTGTGGCCACGGCCATCGAGTCCATATAGGGGTACCAGCGCTCCGTGAGCTTGCCGCCACGTATGTCGGGGAAGCCCTGTTCCTCGCGCACGAAGAAGGTGTCGGTGGTGGCCGACATAGAGTCGAGCAAGAAGAGATAGTTCTTCGAGCGCGTGGTGGAGGTCAGATAATCGAGGTCACCCGAGCCCTTGAGGCCGAAATGGTCGAGAGTGATCTTCTTGTTATAGGTACCTTTGCCGCCGTAAGCGGGATAGCCGCCGGCGGGAGTCTCCACTTGGAAGCCCAGGTAGTAGTCGCGCTGCACGCTGAGGGGATAGGTGATGTCGGGGAAGATGCCGCCGGAGTTGAGCACGCCGTTGAACTGCAGCTCGTCGGTAACGAAGTCCACAAGGCTGTTGATGGTGAAGGGATGCAGCGTATAGTAGAAGCGGTCGCGCACATACTTGCCGCCGCAGATGTCACGCTTGTCGTAGTACACGTAGCTGTTCTCACGACTCTCGAAGATGGGGTATTCCTTGTTCTTGGTAAGTCCGCAGTGGTTGTCGGGCTTGTCCACACGCAGGCTGCCTACCAGACCGTAGAGGGGCGTCATCACCATGTGGTCGGTGTCGGGATTGTCGAACTCGGGGACATAGAAAAACAGCGAGTCCACCCTCGGCAGTTCGAAGCTGAATTGCTCGTAGTTGAAGTCGGCGTCGCTGACGAACATGATGAAGCGGCCCACGTCGATGCGGCCGGTAAAACCTATGGCGCGGTTCTTGCCAACGGTGATGTTGCCTCCCTTGGGGTACACCACCACCTTCTGACTGTCGCTCACCACGAATTGCTTCACACCGCGCATCTTCAGCAGATAGTCGTCGAGGCTCATGCGAGCATTGTAGCCCTTGGCATTGCTCTCGAGTGACAGGGCGTCGTAGTCGAAGCCCTTGGCCTTCGACTCGGCCTTAACATAGTCCTCCAGTTTCTGGTTCACCTGCACACGGCCCGTCATCTCATTGTACGACACTAGGCCGTAGCGTGCCAAGTTGTGTATCATCAGCTGCGTTTGGCTTATGTCCAGGCCTATGTTGTCGGAGAAAGCTTTCAGCGGGAAGTTGTACGAGTAGCCCTCAGCGAACTCGTACACGCGGCGCACGGGGCTCACGTCCTCAATGCCCTGTATGTCGCGGGCCTTGCGGTAGGTGTAGCAGTTGCTACTCTCGAAGGTGGCCATGCTCGTCGAACCCGTAGTTGTGAGGTTCGAAAACTCCAGCTCGCTGCCCGTGGTAATCCATGTGATGTCGTCGCTATAGATATCCAAGCCGTGGTAGGAGTCGATATAGGGGCAGTAGTAGTTGCGCTGTTGGTCGTTGCTGAGCACCACCCTGTGCTCGGCAGCATTATAGCGCACCGTGACGCCGGTGTTGCTTATCGAGTCGTCCTCGCCGATATAGAAAGCCACTGTGGCATTCTCGCTCACCACACGGTCCTGCGTGAAGGTCATCTTCAGCGAGGTGACGGCCATTCGGGGCTTGCCGTCGGTGTTGAACACCAGGCTCGCGGGGTGCTTGCTCGACGCCGTGAGGAACTTGGCTCCGTTCATCATGAAGCTGCCGCGATAGTCGACGTCGGGCAGAATGTTCTTTATCACGAAGTCGCGCTTGTAGCTGCGGAAGCGCGGGTAGCTGTACTTCTCTGGCTCCATGGCGTTGCTCAGCACATCCTCCACCTTACCGATGACAGGGTCGCTGAAATAGTGCGTGTTCACCAGTCTCACGCTGTCGGCGCTGAACTTGGGGAACTTGGTCTCGGCCTTGTATTTGCCCAGGTCGGCATAGCATACCTCTGCATTCAGGCCCGTGCGGCCCCAGTCGATGCGGCCACCTTCACCCTGCCACAGGTTCTCCTTGTAGTCGTACACACCCGTGGTGCCGTGGATGACGTTCTGGTCCTTCGACGAGGCATAGCTCAGGTTGGCCGGCGTGTCGAACCACACCAGCAGCTTGCCGTCACTCACACCCAGGCGGAACGGGGTCTTGGCGTCGAAACGCCACTCACACGAGTTGCTGCGGTAGAGCACCCTGTCGGAGAAGAGCGTCTCGCAGAAGTCCACATATTCGACAACGGCCTTAGGCTTGGCGGCACGCTTCTTGAGGGCCTCAATCGAGGTGATGAAACCGTCGAGGTTGGGCGCATTGCTATAGGCATCGGCCACGCTCGTCCCGCCGGCGGGCGTAGTGGCGATGGCTGTGAGCACTCGCGTGAGGCCGCACACCTCGGGGTTACCCTTCATCTTGGCCTTCACTGCGTAGGTGTATACACCCACCAGACGCTCCTGCATACTATTGTCGAGACTCGAATAGACCGAGCGGAAAGCTTTGATGGTCTTGGTGTTCTCCTTCTGGCGGTCGCCGTCGGAGGTCGACTTGTTCATCCATTCCAGCAGTTCGTCGGGCAGTCCTGCGACGGTGAATTCCGTGGCCTGCTTGGGCTTCTGCGCCATCAAAGCAGCAGCCGTCAGCAGCGTAAAAACTAATGCGATATATCTCTTCATGATGCTATATTTTACACTATTATTCAAAATGCAAAAATACAGCAATTCCGCCACACGGAACCCCGCGTGGCGGAAAAGTTATTAATAGCGGAATGTTTATTATCCCACGCTCGCTTTTAGCTTCTCGGCGTTTTCAGCGAGCTGGAGGGCTTCGATGCACTCCTCTATGTCGCCGTCCATGAAGGCGGGCAGGTTGTGCATGCTCCAGCCTATGCGGTGGTCGGTGACACGGCTCTGAGGGTAGTTGTAGGTGCGCACCTTTTCCGAGCGGTCGCCCGTGGCCACCATGGTCTTGCGCTTCGAGGAAAGTTCCTCCATGTATTTGTTGTACTCGCGCTCGTAGAGGCGGGTGCGGAGGATGCTGATGGCCTTCTCTTTGTTCTT
>JAEEGL012933159.1_pt1 | contig 11808 bp, 10 predicted proteins | sample 9134231 | NCBI WGS metagenome assembly JAEEGL01 (sample SAMN16246548, study PRJNA631951) | gut metagenome | biome: gut microbiome; feature: rumen; material: fiber-attached | host: Bos | place: Iran: Karaj | collected 2018-10 | reverse complement strand
TTGAACGTACACTTTTTATATTTGCCGCTATATACATTATCTATCATCCATCCTCATATAATCTTTATTCATAAAGCATCTCGCCGTCGAGTACTGTGCTCGAATCGAGAACTATATAATCATATTCATTAAGTCCGTATACGGTATTTGGCTTGACTATCGAATAGTCATCATTGGAGAACAGTATGTTTATCTCCTTGAATTCCGCATATCCCTTGTTGATGTTGTAAACGCCCTGAAGAGTTCCCGTCAGGTGTATGTTGTAAGTCTCTTCGGAATCGGGCTTGTTGATGATGTCACCGTGCCTAAGCTCAATATTGTCGAGGTAATAGTCTTCATCGGTTTCCGAATAGATCGAGGTTTCGATGAATTCAACCGTAGGATTGCCCTCGTCATCGGTACTCTGCCTCAGAACGCCGTTTTTGCCGCTTGAGCCGACCGTAACGAATTCCTTGGGAACTATGTAGAAATCCTTGTTTGCGATGGCGGAATTCGGGATCTTTAAGCCTGATGTATTATCAAGCATGAGCTCGATATTGATGAATCTGTCCATTGCAAAAGTGATCATGGAATTGGTAAATGAAAGTCCTATGAAGCAGTTGCCGTCCTGATCTACATATTCGCTGACTGCGGCCCATGATTTGTACTGGTTACGTGAAAAACGTACCTGAATATATTCCATATCCATGAGCATCTGGGCGGTCTCCGCATCGGTCTGGATCGCTATCATCCAGTCTTCATTGGTGCACAGTTTGTAGATGTTATCGCCGTTTCCGACGAGGCTGTTTGGCTGCATCTGGACGTATTCATAGGTAGACTGGTCGAAGTCTTCGGGTGTCAGATCTTCGAGATGCTTTTCTTCAAATCCGTCAAAAGAGTATGTTATAACTCCGGGACTGTCCGAATAACGGTAATGAACGAGCGACGAGTTAAAGTCGGATATATCAGAGATTGAATTAAGAATGTCGTAATTGGTTAGTTCTACTGCTTTGGAACTTAATGCGTTTTTGAAACTGTAGACTTCTGAAAAATGCGATTCGGAAAATGATGCCGAAAAACCGCTGATCTCGGTACGTATCCTTGCAAGGTCGGAATCCGACATCGAATTGGTCTGGTTAACGCTCGATGCGGCATCAGAAAGACGTCCGGTCTCATCTACCGTATATATCAGATCGCCGACAGCCACATGCTGGCCTTCCCTGACATAATAGTTGATATATCCTGAATCGGCAGCGGTCTTGATCTTTTCATCGCGGATGGCTATTCCCGTATAAAGACTGTTGGTATATAAGGAGCCCTTGCGTACTTCATACGGCGAGATGTGCTTGCTTCCGAGATAGCCGGAAATAGCGACGATCAGCTCTATCAGAATGAACAAAAAGATAAGGATACCGACGTTGATACCCCCTGGCTTTCTGTATTTGATTATGTTGGTTGATCCGTTTTCCGACATTCTTCCGATTATGCACAAAACCCCCGGTCACCCGGGGGCTTGAAGTCAAATATTACAGTGCTGAGATTACTTTGTCTTTGATCTTATCGGGTATGTTGTTTGAGTCGATCGTAACACTTACGATAAAATCAACTTTGTAAGTATCGCTTATTTTTTCTATTTTTTCGAGAAGAGTTAAGATCTCGTCCTCTTCTATGTTGGCTATCTTCATGAAACAGTCAAGATACATCTGTTCAAGATCGTGGTCCTGTGAGATGATACCGGTTATAAAACCTAAAAACTGATCCTGATTTGATACTCCGTACTCGCATACATCGATGAGTCTGATCTTGTTATTGAGTTCGAACATATGCTCCGTACTTTTATCGAGATAAACAATATTACCGTTTATTGTTTTTACTTCACTATTTACTTTATCAAGCAAAACTTTTGTCTTGCCTTTGCCCTTAGCGCCTACTATTAAACTGACCATTGGACCAACCCTCCTGAGTAAGTATTTGGATGTGCTACACCCATAGATAATTGTATATGAAATTGCTTATGATTTCAACCTTTGATGTAAGCTAACAGATCGTTCATCTGAGCATAAAGTGTTTCCGCAGATTCGGCATTCATTATGACTGCGATATACGGATTTCCTGCGCTGTCTTTGGTATAGAGGATCAGGCAGTGGCCCGCGGCGCTTGTGGTACCGGTTTTTCCTCCGATCACTGTGATCTGGTCGGGCGCAGAATATCCGCCTTTGGTGTAAAGCACCGTCGATTCCACGCTTAATTCTTTCTGAGTGCCGTCTGATCCGTAATAAACGGTCTCATATGTGGGCATCTGAATGATCTCGTTAAAGAGGCTGTACTGAAGCGCAGCCCTGAATATCAGATACATATCATAGGGAGTCACATAATGCTCATCCTGCGTAAGTCCGTTTGGATTGGAAAAATGAGAATTGGTAGCTCCTATGGATATGGCCTCTTCATTCATAAGATCACAGAAAGAATCAACGGTTCCTCCTATACCTTCTGCTATCATGATAGCCACATCGTTGGCTGAATATATAAGAAGTACGTGCAGAGCCTGATCCAGAGTCATCTGGTCTCCGGGCTTAAGTCCCATGAGCTGAGCGCCCGGTTCTTCGATCTTGACGTTCTCAGAAGCTGTAAGCATGAGGTCCGGAGACGCATACTTAAGCGCGACTAATGCCGTCATGATCTTGGTCAGTGAAGCGGGATGCATCTGTGCATTTGGATTCTTGGCATACAGGGTATCGGTTTCGTTTATGTTAAATAAACTGGCCGCTCCCGTAGATCCCATGTCTATGTCAGATGCGTTTAAGTTGCCCGCAACAACACACAGATCCTCGGCAAAAGCAGGAAATGTGGAGGCAGTCTCCTCCATCTCTCCGACATTGTATGCCGAGACATCATTGTGGATACTGTAGGGCATGGTAAAACTTGTGCCGCATCCGCATAACACGGAAGAAATAAGAACTGATAAAAGAATGATCCTGAATATATTGTTATGCTTTAATCGCATGATGTGGTTCCTGTGATCATTTGTACATCTCACGCCATTCCATATCGCCTCTGTCGAGCGATTTGATCAAAAGCTCGGCGCTGGCTAAATTCGTGGCGATCGGGATATTGTGCATATCGCAGAGCTTGCTGACGTTGCTTATATCGGGTTCGTGAGATTTGGGACTCAAAGGGTCTCGTAAAAAAATGACCAGATCGATCTGATTATGTTCAATCTGTGCACCTATCTGCTGCTCTCCGCCCAAATGTCCGGCGAGATATTTATGCACGTTCAGATTGGTGACTTCTTCAACAAGCCGTCCGGTCGTTCCTGTCGCATATAGATCGTTTTTGCTTAAAATTCCCCTGTAAGCTATGCAGAAATTCTGCATGAGCTTCTTCTTGGCGTCATGCGCAATCAGTGCAATATTCATTAAATACCCTCTCCTTGACGTGAATACTGTGTATTCATGCTGCTCTGAAGCCTGATATTAAGAACAAATCCTATGCCTATATACAGACTGAGCAGACTTGTCAGACCATAGCTGACAAACGGAAGCGGAAGGCCGGTATTTGGAAATACCTGTGTGGCAACACCTATGTTTAGAAACCCCTGAATAGCGACCAGGCTCCCCATTCCCGCCGCTATAATAAGTCCTGCCAGATCCTTGGACCGCTTTGCTATAATAATACATTCAATCGAGATGAAAATCAATAATAGGATGACCGTGCATGTGCCGATAAATCCGAATTCTTCACCTATAACCGCAAAAATGAAATCGGTCTGCGGCTCGGAAATGAAATTACCGTTTTTAACTGAGTTTATCTCCTGCGAATCATATCCTTTGCCCATCAGCTGGCCCGACCCTATCGCCATTACGGAATTGTGCTGCTGATAAGCGCCGGAAGTCGAGTAATCCTCGGGATTTAAGAACGCAAGTATTCTCGTCTGCTGGTAATCTTCGATGAGCGTCTGGTCAGACTGTAAGACCATCATCAGAAGTATGATCAAGGTCGGTATGGCAAGCGCCACGACGCCGAGTATCGTCTTCCAGCTTATTCCCGCCTCGAAAAAGATAATGGCAAAAAGCAATATGATAACGACGGATGTCGACATATCGGGCTGCGAGTAGACCAGATAAAAGATCGGGATGAACAGTACTACAGAGATGATGAAGAAACGCAGGTCCTTGATATCTTCTTTATGTTTCATGAAAAATGCCGCAAAAAACAATATGAGCATGATCTTGGCTGTTTCGGAGGGCTGGAATTGGATACCTGCGATGTTCAGCCATCTGGTCGCGCCGTGTGATCTTGCGCCCTGAATACGTACCAGTATGAGCAGGACGATATTTGCGGCATATATGATCCAGTAAAACTTGAGAATGACATTGTAATCCACAAATGAGATCACAAGCATAAGAAATACGCCTATCAAAACTCCCATGATCTGGCGGTTATGGTAGGATTCGTTTGCGCTGCTTACGGCGAATATCCCGATTATCGAAAGCGCAATGACAAAAACTATGAGTTTGAAATCGTAATCTTTGATCTTGTAAAACTTAAGCATCGTTTAAGTGGTATTTCTTCCAGAAATTATTGTCTATCGTGTCCAGGACTATTGCTTCATCAACGAGATGAGCCATCTTGGGCTGAGGTACCGATTTGCTCTTGATGGTCCACTTGGGCTTTTCCGCGGGTTTGTATTTTACGTGGGCTATCCTCATCTTCTCGGGATTCATGTCTATGGCAGTTATGATCCTGTCGGTATCTCCGTTATTGCCTGCGCATGCCTGACCGTAAAGGCCGCCGTATACGTATATGTCTCCGCCTGCGATAACTGTTGCGCCCGGATATACGTCTCCGAGTATCAGGATCGAGCCGGGAACATCTACGACTTTGCCGTCTTTGATCGTCTCTTTGATGATCTGGACATTTGAATCTTTCTGGACGTCTGACTTGTACTCAAGTTCGTTTAATGCATTCGTAAGCATGGCCTGGGTCAGCTTGTTGTGGCCTGCGATACATGCGACTTTGACGTCCGATGATGAGGTGATGATATTTACAAGGTCTCTCTCGGTCTGTGAGTCGATCTCACGGTCTTCAAAGCTTATGACTACCGTTGCATCCTTAAAAAACGATGCAGATTCACGGAACTTCGCTGCAAGGTCTTCCTTGATCGTCTCGATATCCGCTTCGGGATCCATGTGGACGCTTAAACCGCTCTTATAACTTTTTACAACTATACTGCTTGCCATAACTTAATCTCCGTTTATAGTTCCTTCATCTATTGTTACATTGTCTGCTTCTTCATCAAGAAGTCCGTAATAGTATTTGTACACTTCTCTTGCTATCTGAGCCGCATAATCGGAAGTATAACCGTTTGCGACTCTGACTGTCACAGATATCTCAGGCGCTTCATAAGGCGCATAGCTTACGAAAAGCGCGTGGTTCGGCCTTGATTTGGACTCCTGGGCGGTACCGGTCTTGCCTGCGACATTTACCCCGATATCGGAATAATATGCTTTGGACTCTACCACTCCTCTCATGCCGACATGAAGCGCATCCCAGTAGTTCTGCGGCATTACAACGGTATTTCTGACCTCTGCGGGATATTCTTCTTTGATATTGCCCGCATAGTCGGTTGATTTAAGCAAAAGCGTCAGATTGTAGCATGTTCCGCTGTTTGCAACGGTTGTAACATAGCGTGACAGACCGACCGTTGTATAGTTGTGTGTACCCTGTCCGATGGCGCTTCGTATAGGGTCCATGTCCGATATCTCGGGCGCTGCTTCGTCTATCTGAATGCCGGAAGTCTCGCTTAATCCGTACATATCGGCATATTTATGTATTTTTTCGAGGCCGGTATCGGAACTGAACGAATCAGAAACCGAAGAAAGCCTGTATCCGACTTCATAGAAGAACCAGTTGCATGAATGTCTGATACCTCCGGATACATTGAGCGACCCGTGCGCTCCGGGATATATCCAGCATCTCGCAGGTGTATCTATTTTATCAAATAATCCGGTACATGTGATAGTTGAAGATGTATCTATTATGTCTTCCATGAGTCCCGCAGTGGCAGTTACCATCTTGAAAGTTGAACCGGGCGCGGTCTTCTGGTAAGTTGCGTAGTTGATGAGAGGCGAAGCAAGGCTTTGCCTGATCTTGGCATAGTATTCCGCATCAACGCCGTTTGCCATCTTGTTATTGTCATAGGACGGATAGCTGACAAGCGCAAGGACTTCGCCGTTATTTACATCGGTTACGACTATCGAACCCGAGCACGGATCAAGCGCAAGCTGCGCAGGGGTCAGATCCAGATTCTTGATCCTGTTGTACATGAATGTGTATGAGTTCTCACGGCCTGATATGAAGCTTTGGTATTCATCCTCGGGTATGTCTACGATATCCTGGTCAAGCAGCACCTGGCAGACCTGACGGCCTGTGATCTCGTCATTCAAGATCATGTATTTGTAGAGCTTGTTGGTGAACTCGGGGTTGTCTTTTAAAATATTACGGATATAGGCAACTATCTGGGCAAAAAGCTCACTTGAATCGGAGTACTGCTCACTCGTATTAAGCAGGCTTACATCGACCCAGTTCATGGATATGCAGTATTCCAGATATTCGGCAAGCGAGATCGTTTCTTCGGTAGTCCACGCGATATATGTCGGGTCGTTTTTATCCACTTCCGATTCCATCAAAAGACCATCTGAATAGAGCCTCTGCGTGATCAGTGATTCATATACCTGATACTCTTTGTTTAAGGTCTTATAAGGGGTTCTTGTGTTGAAGAGCTCGTCTTCTATCGTAGCAATGACACGGTCGTATTTTTCGTTGTAGGTTTCAAGGATCTCTTTTTCGCAGTCGGATGCGTATGTATCCTCGAAATGCTCGATATCTATAACGTTATTCTCGATACAGGTGTAGTAAACGCTGTAGATCGGTATGACGATATCAGCGCTCGATGAGTTCTCACCGGGCTTGTATTCTTTGATATTGGCGAGTTTGGCAAGAACTATGGCCGCAAGCTTGTCTTCAAGTATGTCGGTTGCTGCGATCTGCAGATCCCTGTCTATGGACAGATATATATTGTCTCCCGCAATCGGATCTGTGTGATCGGTGGTCGATATCTCTTTACCCACATTGTCAACGTATACGGTTTCCTGGCCTTTTGTTCCCTGAAGAACGGTTTCCATTGATGCTTCTATGCCGGCTTTTCCGACCGTATCGTTTAAGTCGTACTCTTTGTTTATCTCCTGAAGTTCTGCAAGCTCATCGCGGTCTATACGTCCGGTGTAGCCAAGGATCTGCGACATGTATCTGCTGTCGTTATATTTGCGTATCGTATCTTCGGATATATCGACACCCTGAAGCACATCCTGATTTTCAAGGACGACAGCAACAGTCTCATCGCTTACATCCGTAGCAACGGTCGTAGCGATGTATTTCTGGAAACTGTTGGTATTCATGTTGTATCTGACGGTCAGGACTTTTAAGAGTTCTTCGTCAGTCAGTCCCATTCCGACTTTGAATGAGTTTTTGTCATCGGGATCTTCATACTGTCCGATGCCGAATTTATTGCGTCCGCAGAGATACTCGATCACATCCTCGGGGGTAGCGTTTAATTCCTTATATTCAAGATCATCGGGATCTATACGTCCGTAAACATCGGCAAGGAATCTTAACTGCCTCGTACCGTCCTGCGTAAAGACAAAGTGGCCGTGCTTATCCAAAGCTATGCCGAAATCGCTGACCGGATGGTCGCCGTTTTTTTCGATGATATCTATGAGAGTCAGAATATCCTTATTCAGTTCTTCGTTTTTGGTAGAGCCCGATTCGTGCACGTCTTCTATCGTGACCGAATAGGCAAGCTCGTTATATGCGAGCAGATTGCCGTTTCTGTCATAGATATTTCCGCGCGCGGCTTTGATCGATCTTTTTTTCTCGATGGTCATCTGGAAGTCTTCGAGATAGGATTCTCCGTTGACTATCTGGAGCACGAATACCTTGTGTATAAGGGCTGCTCCGAAACCTATTATGAGAACAAAAAGGATCAGAAGTCTGGACCTGAGTATGTTGATTATATTGTCGCGTATATCGTCAAACATAAGTTACCGAAATTATCTTTTGGTCACCATCAGGCGGTTGTGTATCATGAGTATCAATGGATAAACGATGAGTGATATCAGGATCGTCATTATCATTTCCGGGAAAATGATATGTCCGAAATAAAATCCGAAATCAAATCTTCCGCGCAGCAAAAACAAAAATACATAGCACGAAAGGCCGTACAAAAGATCGGTCGTTATGATGAGGACCAGAGGAAGTTTCACATCTTCGGGATAAAAGATGTTGATGAACTTGCCGTTTAAGTATCCGAGATACATGTATATAAGCGCATAGAAACCCTTAAACGAGCCGAAAAAGACATCCATTAACATACCGCATCCAAAACCGACAAGAAGACCTGCAAGGTCTCCTTCCATAAATCCGAAACATGCGGTAACTATTATGAGCAGATTCGGTATATATCCGCCGAGATTGATCCTCGAGAACACACTGCTCTGCAATATGAATGCGATCCAAACGATCAAAACGGCTGTAATGGTCTTTTTCATCATTCATCCACCGTCTGTTTAAGCTCCATGATCACAAGCACGTCAGTGATATGTTCAAAATCGACAGCCGGGGTTATCGTTCCCGACTTGGTGATATTGTTGGTATCGTTGTTTATGGTATCGATATATCCGATCAGAATTCCCGGGAGATATTTGTCCGAGATGTTTGAGGTGACTACCTTGTCTCCTATTCCGACTTCGTCATCCGAATCAACGAGCTGGTCAAAGTAAATGATACCGTGTGAATAGCCCTCAAGGCTTCCCGAAACCATGAGCGTATCAGAGTTTGAAAGGATCTGGGCCGATACGTTGGAATCGTCCTCGATTATGCTCTTTACTCTGGCCCAGCCTGCTCCGACTGCGGTTACCCTGCCGACCAGACCGCCCTCGGCCATGACGTTCATGTCGATCTGAATGCCGTCGTTGGCGCCTTTGTTGATGATAAAAGTCGAATACCAGTTGCCTGCATCTCGGGATATGACTCTTGCGCCGGTCTTCTCATATGATGAATATTCGCTGTCGAGATCATAAAGTTCACGAAGTACTATCAGCTCATATTTATCCTGCTGGAGAAGCGTATTTTCGGTAGTGAGTTCATCGACCTGGGCTTTTAACTCCTCGTTTTCGGCGAGCAGATCTTTGATAGTGGCAATCTGTTCTGCGCGGTTTGCCATATAATACCCGGTTTCCGATATGCCTTTTTCAAATGGAATAACAAGAAAGCCTACCGCGTAATTTAAGGCATTGCCCATAAATGACGTGGTATAGCATAAGATCATTAAGATCGTACACAGTATTGTTAAAATAAAAAGGAGATATTTACTGGAAAAAGTAAATTTCTCTCCTTTTGGTGCAATAACAGGACTCATAAGCTTTTATCTGGGAACGTAAGCAACCGATTTGTAATGATCGTCCTCGATTATCTTGGCCAGTCCGTCAACTACACTTGTAAGAGGTGAAGATGCGGGATTGACCTTGAGACCTGTGCCTGCGGATATCTGTTCTACAAGTTTGGCAGTCTGCGAAGCGCCGCCTGTCACATATACACCGTGTCTGTAGATATCTGCAGCGAGTTCCGGAGGGGTTCTCTCGAGGATGACTCTGATATTGTCTATGATGACCGTGAAGTCTTCTTTCATGCATGAATCGATAAGGTCTGTCGGGATAGCTCTCTCAACCGGTAGACCTGTAACGATATCGCGGCCGTAAACTATTGCGGGACTCTTCTCTGCTTCAAGATCGATCAGAGTGTTCTTAACATTTGCAGCAGTCTTGCCGCCGATTATCAGGCTGTATTCGTTACGTACGGCATTGCGGATGGACTCGTCAAACCTGAGGCCGCCGACCTTGATGAGCTTGGATAATACGATTCCGCCGAGTGAAAGGATCGAGATCTCAGTTGTATCAAAACCGACATTGACTACCAAAACACCCTGCGCGTTAAGTACGTCGATGTTCATTCCGATGCCGTCAGCCACTGCTTTTTCAACGATCATGACTTTCTTTGCTTTTACGTTTGCATCCTTGATCAGGTCGTAAAATGCTCTTTTCTCAACTTCGGTAACATCCCAGGGGATCGCCACATAGTAATCAGAAGGATGTATATTGCCTTTCATAAGGCCTGTTAAGAAGTTACGGACCAGTGTCTGCTCGTTCTTAAGCTCTGCGATAACACCGTTGCAAAGCGGGTATGAAAGATGGATGTTTGCAGGTGCTTTTTCATACATCTCAAATGCCGAATCGCCGTATGCGAGCAGTTCGTCATGGTCGTTAACCGCGATCATGTTCTTTTCGATCAGGACATGGCCGTCGTTTCCGTCATATATCTTGATATTACTGGTTCCTAAGTCGATTCCGAAGGAATTCATTTGGTGGCTCCTTGCTTTATTCTGTGTAAGACTTCAATCGTTTGTGAACATCAAATCATGCAATCAAATATTATATCATGCGCGGGCGTCGCATTCAAGGAGGGATTGGCATGCTTTAAGGATTCCCGCCTTGCCGTGAGGCCATGTGATACCGCCCTGGAAGTATACCGAGTAAGGCTCTCTTAACGGACCGTCTGCAGACAGCTCGATGCTTGAGCCTGAGACAAATGCTCCGGCCGCCATGATAACCTGATCGTCATAGCCGGGCATATCCCACGGTTCGGGCGTTACATAGCTGTCTACGGGCGCTGCCGCCTGTATTCCCTTGCAAAAAGCGATGAGTCTGTCGGGAGACTTAAGTATCGCTTCCTGAATGATGTCATATCTCGTTTCCGAAGCTTTGGGTGAAACTTCTATACCCATGTCTTCGAGCATGTATGAAGCAAATATCGCGCTCTTTAGGGCTGATGCCGTAACTGTGGGCGCGAGGAACAGTCCCTGATACATATTGGGAAGCACATGAAGTGAAGCTCCCACTTCTTTGCCAAGTCCCGGGGAAGTAAGCCTGTATGAAGCATTTTCTATGCATTCTTTGGTTCCCGCGATGTATCCGCCGATTGGGGATAATCCGCCGCCGGGATTCTTGATCAAGCTTCCCACAGTCATGTCTGCGCCGACATCCGAAGGTTCAATGGTCTGAACGAACTCACCGTAGCAGTTATCGACCATGATGATCACGTCGCTTTTTATGTTTCTGATAAAATCGATCAGCTCTTTGATGCGCTCGACTGAGAACGTAGGCCTGGTTGCATATCCTCTGGAACGCTGGATCTCGATGAGCCTGGTTTTGGGGTTTATGGCAGATTTAATTCCCTCGAAATCGAATGAACCGTCCGGAAGCAGGTCAACCTGTCTGTAGGTGATGCCGTATTCTGCGAGTGAACCCTTGGAGGGGCGGATTCCGATAACTTCGTCAAGTGTGTCGTAAGGTTTGCCTGCGGGACATAAAAGCTCATCACCCGGACGCAGGCTGCTCATAAGGGCAAGCGCAAGCGCATGAGTTCCGCAGGTTATCTGTGGACGTACCAGCGCATCTTCCGTGTGGAATATATTGGCATATACTTCTTCGAGCGTATCACGGCCGAGGTCGTTATATCCGTAGCCGGTCGTTCCGTGCAGGCAGCTTTCCGATACTCTCGCGTCCTGCATCGCTTTTAAGACTTTGAGCTGGTTGTATTCGGCCGTATCATCGATTGCAGCGAAACGTTCTTTCAGCCGATCAAGGATCATTTCGCCCTTGTCCGCAAGCTCTTTTGATATGCCTAATTCACTGTAGATTCTGTAAAGTTCTGAGT
>JAEEGL012420198.1_pt1 | contig 11808 bp, 12 predicted proteins | sample 9134231 | NCBI WGS metagenome assembly JAEEGL01 (sample SAMN16246548, study PRJNA631951) | gut metagenome | biome: gut microbiome; feature: rumen; material: fiber-attached | host: Bos | place: Iran: Karaj | collected 2018-10 | reverse complement strand
CCTACGGCCTACGTCTTGGGCAAAGTATTGAAAACCGGTGACCGGCACGAGGCCGGCCACCTTGTTTGTTTTTGTGCGGTGGATGCTTACGAAAGCAAGCTTTCGACGCACCACCGTACAAAAACAAATCAGGGACTTGCACGCAAGTCCCTGATTTTCAATACTTTGTGACTCCCACGGGATTCAAACCTTCCAATCCAACGCAAATGAGATACAAGCGACTGGTAATAGTGACTCCAATTAAAGGAGGCGGAAACACGCATCAAAAGCCAGCAAACCAACAATTTAGCGCAAACAAACCAAAGGACAAGCCCCGCCAAAGTGGGTAACGCAAATCTCCATTGGTCTGCACAACAAAAGCATTCAACTCTTGTTTGGTGGGTAAAATTTTCGTAACTTTACCCACGTAATCGAGCTGCCGCTATGTTGAGAATCTTTTTTATTGCCAAGTCACGAAAGGAAAATCCCGAAGAGTATTCCGTTCGTTTCCGTTTGCGCGACGGAAGAAAAGCCGACATCTCCCACAAATCCGACATCAAGGCCACCAAAGAGGACCTGGACAAGTTCACGCCATACGGCGAACTTCAACCCCGCATCTCCGTCTACAACCGCGACCTCTTCGACGCCATCAACCAGGAGATCGACATGATGCGCAAGGCCTATGAAAAGATGCAAGAAAAAGGCATGGACATGCTATCCGACGTGATGGACGCCACCATTGAAGAGCTGCGCAACCCTACGCCCACACGCCGCCGCAACGCCAAGACCCTCATCTCGCAGTTCCATAAATACATCGACAACGCCAAGGATATCGGCGTGTTTGGAGCCCGGCGCGGAGCTCACGTCACCGTGGTCTGCGACAAGCTGGAGCGCTTCCTCTCCATCAAGGGCCTCTCGCACCTCACGGCCCCCGAGTTCGACCACGACATGCTCCTGCAGTTCCGCACCTTTCTCTACGACGAGTACCTCTACGTGGACAAATTCCCCAAGCTCTACGCGGACATCAAGCCGCAGAACCTTCCCGAGAAGCGCCTCTCCTCCAACACCGTGGTCAGTCAGCTCAAGATGCTCCAAACCTTCTTCGGCGACCTCGAATTCAACCGCGACATCGAGCGCTCGCCCTTCCGCTCCCTGAGCAAGGACCACCGCAAAGTGGTGATGAAAACCATGTACGACGCGCCGGTCTTCCTCCGTAGCGACGAATTCCAGCGCGTGTGCAAGGCCAAGATTCCTGCGTGCCTCGAGCCCGTGCGCGACGCCTTCCTGGTCCAGTGCGCCTTCGGCTGCCGCATCGCCGACTTTCAGGCCATGACCATCTACAATGTCTCCGTCTCGCCCGAGGGCATTCCGTACATCCACTACTTGCCGCAGAAGACCGCCGGCGAGCAGGACCTAAACACCGAAGTACAGACGCCCATCGTCCGCTTCGCTTTCGACATCATCAAGCGCACGGAGTTCCGCTTTCCCATCATCCGCAACATCTACGGCAAGTCCGGTTACAACGCCCTGATCAAGTCCCTCCTCAAAGAGTGCGACATCACTCGCACGGTGCCCATCTACGACGAGGAGAAGAAGACCAATGTCTATAAGCCCGTCTGCGAGCTGGGCAGCAGCAAGCTGGCCCGAAAGACCCACGTCGACCTGATGAGCAAAGTCCAGGTCGACCTCTATGCCGCCGGCCTGCACAAGCGTGGCAGTTCTGCGGTCAACCGGTACACAGCCATGGAGATCAAGGACCACTTCAAGCTCATCAATGCTGCGTTCGATACAAAGCCGTACAAAGTCAATGCGAAGCTTGAAATTGTTGGAAAATAAAAGCCGTTCTCTGTTTTGTAATCCGCTGGTAATCATTTGAATTGCCAGCGGATTCTTTTTGTTGTCACAATTTTGTTGATAAAGTTTTGCCGGTTGCCTATGGTTATTGCATTCGGATGCAGTAAATTTGTATTCCCGCTATGAAAGTATTGGATAATCTTGAGAATTACGACATTCCTGTCGGCTTCCAACTGTCGGCCGAACAGGAGGCGCAACTTGCATCCGACCTGAAGGATATCGTGCATGCACTGATACCTATCCGGGGAAGCAAGTTGAAGACGCGCCAATACTTCAATGCACACCTTCACTCTGATTCTAAGACGTATCAGTGGAACAGCGATTTGCTTCAACCTGCGCTGCTTGATATTCTCGAACCGGATGAGTTCAGCTTTGGTTTTGTCATCAACTTATTGAAAAACGACAGAGATCTGCGTAAAGGATTACATCCCAGCAAGTATAATCTGATTTCTGATATTCTTGTCAAGTTCGCCCTGACTTTTGATATCGAGGAGATTCGTGCCCAGGCCAAGGCGCAAAACAATCTGTTCGAGCGTGTCCGTTTCTTGAACGACAAGTATACCGAGTACAAGGCCTTCGATGGTATGACACGAGATGAAGAGGAAAGAGTGGAATCAATCGGTTCCAGTTTGAAGGCCTTGCTGGAAGGAGCCGAGAAAGAATTGCAACTCTCCAACGATTATTCCGAGCCGGCAAATCAGCCTGTTCAGAAAAAGAAACGTTCGATAACGAGCCCAATGCCGAAGCGAATCGACGTTCGCAATGGGGTCTTGTACGATTTGTCCTACTGCTCCGACCCTCGGTATGCTGAACTCCGTTTTGAAGTTCACGGCGATATGCTTTCTGAATTGCACGCGAATAAATACGCCTTTTCCTGCGTTGTCAGCAGCATGTTCGACCGCTGTTACGATGTCGAGAACGATTTCAAACCGGATCATGCGGCTTTCGAAGTCTTTCCCCATTTCTTGATGGCTTTGATGGATTCCTATAGCTCGCATCTGCAGCAGGAGTTCGCGCGGCGTCCTCGGGAAGGGATCAAGAGAATGTACGAATGGGTTCGCACAACTGCAGGAATCTTCGATGAATGCTATCAGCATCATCAGGCGCTCTATGGCCGAGATCTCGTTCGAACGGAGGACGGCATGGATGTCCGTTCCCAGAGCACGCATGAATTCAAATATGCCTGCCTGTTCAAAATCTACCAGTGCTTCCTGATCATGGTAGATGAGATGATGCCCAGTCTTTCTGAACCGGTAAAGAAAGTCGTTCCATTCAATTTGTGGGGTGGCGATTTCGAGGCTTTGAAGAAAAAATATACCGGCATGCTCGGACTGGAGACACCCAAGCGGGCTATCGTGATTCCTGAGGACAACATCGATTATTACGCCGAGAGCCTTTCAATCAACTGCAAAGAGTTCTGCGCCCAAGTGTATAATGCAGATTTTCAGGAGCACCGAAAAGCAGTCGTTGAATCCACTGCCTATTCGGTGGACGAGCATTTTCATGCTGATTTCCGCGATTATATCGACCGGGTCGGCAATGAAGTCTCTGATGGCACTGAATATGACGACGCCTTGCTGACATGGATTCTGACGCTGGAGCAGGCTGTCGTCGACAGTTACGCGGTAAGGCTTGAGAAGATCAGGGAACGGTGTCAACCCATTATTCTGTCGGAGGGTTATATTGAGCGTTTCTATTTTGACATCTGCGAAAAGGTGGTTTTCAATCTTGCCCATGAGTACTTCCTCGATAGCGCCCGAACGCCTTTGATCCCCAAGAAGGGCGCTCAAGCCGTGGAACAGCCTGCCGAACCTCAACCGCAGGAGAATCCTCAACCAACGGAGGGTGTGCCTACAAAACAAAAGCACCATTGCAAGACCATCGACTACGAAGGTCTATTCGATCAGTGGGATGGAAAAGCTTTCACGGGTATCTCGCTGGAAGAGTTTAAAGATGCTATTGATTATGCTGATTTCAGCAATATGCTAGAGAGAGCACGTACAGCCGGTCAAAGGTCCGGATACATCGGTAGTGTCAAGTACATCATTATGCGCCTCGGCAAATATCTCGGTGGCAGTTGGTATGACATTGCATGTGGCAGCATTGACGAGACTCCCGATAGCATGAGCAAGCTCCACACGACGACCTCCCAAATAAAAAAAATTATGGTTTCCAACCTGGCGAGTTTCATAAAATAGACCTGCGGCCGCACTATTCGCACTACCCGCAGTTTCCGCACAAGCATCTGCACTATTATTTGTAATTTAAATCCTTGAATCCCAATAGATTCAAGGATTTTTATTTTTTATCTGCGGGGTTTGGCGGCGCACTACCCTCATATGAACTTTGCACAGTCGTTAAGGCACACTGGGCCATGAGTGATGCACTGCGACGCCGCCCAGCTGCACGGGAACAAAGAATGGCTATGTAGATCCGGCGCTGGCAACCCCATGTACGAAATAAGAAACTTAGACGAACAGAGAACAATCCAACTCGTAGTAAACCGCGACGATCTCAAGGAGCTCGTCCAGGAAGCCGTATCACAAGTAATCGCCCGTTTCGAGCAGGAACGCAAAGCCCAAGAGGAAGCCAAGCACGATGCGAAGATCCTTCGCTCTGTTGCTTCCGAACGCCTCAACAAAGACTTGTCGACCCTCTACCGCTGGGAGAAGGCGGGCATGCTCCATCCCATCAAGATCGGTAGGTCCGTGTATTATCGCGAGAGCGAGATAAAGGGAATTGAAGAAGGGAGACTGTAGCATGATCGACAAACCTTCCATCCTCGCCCGTACCATGTACGGCACGCGCCTCTACACGCACGCGATTCGCGAGCGCTGGCCCGACGAAACTGCCATGTCCATCAAGGGGAACGATTGTGGCACGGTTCGCAATCCGCTCTCCGAAGATGGTGCACGCACCTTCCATGTATGGATCGAGAAAACCGACCCCGAACAGCGTCTTTCCGATAGGATTGCCCGGCATCACGACGATGCCGGCATTCTGCCGGACGGCGACTGCTTCGACTTCGCAGAGCGTCTCTACGGCCTCTCCGGCCAGGAACTCCTCGACCACCTCAACAGCGAGCTGCACCTCCACCTGGAGCCCGATTGGAACCCCTACGGAGGCCATCTCGCCAAGAAGAAGGCGGAGCCGGAACCTGATTCCAATCCCGAACCCGAATCAGCCCGTCCTGCCGTTGAGGGACCGCGCTTCTCGTATTTCCAGGCACCCATCATGAACTCGCGCCCCCTGAAGGTCGTGACGCTGCTCGACGTGTACAACTACCTTGTCAGTCAAGCGGCAGCCCCGCAGACTGCGAAACTCCGCACTATCGCTGATCACTCGAAAGCCAGTGCCTTCAAGTCGCGCAGCTTCGACAGCGTGACATTCTCGGGCAGATTTTCCTATCGCGACGCATCACATCTGAAGGAACCCTCGGGCCTGCTCTGCGCTGATTTCGACCATCTCGCCGACGTTGAGGCCACCTTCCAGGCGCTGCTCAACGACCGCTTCTTCGACACGGAATTGCTCTTCCGCAGTCCCAGCGGCGACGGTCTCAAATGGGTCATCTCCCTCGACTACAAGGGGCACTCTCACGAAGAGATCTTCGCCGCTGTCGCCAACTATGTCCGCAAGGCCTACGGCCTGCGCATCGACTCGGCCTGCAAAGACATTTGCCGGGCCTGCTTCCTGCCTTGCGACACGCGGGCATACCTCAACCCCAAATACCTTGAACAACGATGAACGACAGCTTTGACATCGACTATTGGCTTCAGCAAGGGGAATCGATGAAGCCGGCCGAAAAGCCGTCAACACCCCTTACGCATACGCACGACACAGGCGACTTCCCAATCGTTGCCGACCGCATCGCCGCCCGCTGCATTGACATCACGGGCGACTACGCTCAGTGGCGCGACCTGGGCTTCGCCATCTCCCACGAACTGGGGGAAGCGGGTCGAGAAATCTACCACCAGATCAGTCAGTTCTACCCGGGCTATTCCCGCAGCGAGACCGACGATCAGTACACCGCCTGCCTGAAGGGCCACGGCTCCAGTATCATCACTGGCCGCACCTTCTTCAAGCTGGCGAAAGACCACGGCATCGACATCGCCACGGCTCAGTCCCGATTCCGTAATTCCGTAGATTCCGCACGTACGGAATCTACGGAATCTGCGGATTCCTCTCCTGAACAGGGTGCCGATCTTCCGGCTCCTTCCTTCTCTGAAGAGCTCTTTTTGAGTTTGCCGGCATTTCTTCAAAAGGTCGCCTGTAGGGCTGACAATCCCAAGGAGGCCGACATACTTATCCTAAGCGCCATCTCTTGCATATCGGCAGTCTTGCCCAATTACTATGCGATCTACGATGACGTGACCATCTACGCCAACCTTTGCTGTTATATCACTGCCAGGGCGTCGTCAGGAAAAGGACGAATTGCCCTCTGTCGCTATCTCGTCAAACCTATCCACGAGAAGCTGCGGTCAGAGTACAAAAACATGAAGGCTCAGTACGACAGCGATATGATTCAGTTCGAGCGCGACAAACGTGATAAAACTAAGACTGGCCTTGTCAAACCCGAAAAACCGCAGCAGAAGATGCTCATCATTCCTGGCAATACCAGTGCTTCAGCTGTTACGCAGATTATGTGTGATAACGGTGGAACCGGCCTCATCTTCGAGAGCGAGGGTGATGTTCTGGCTAAGTCGTTTAAAAATGAACACGGCGATTATTCCGAAAATTTTCGGGCGGCTTTTCACCATGAACCATTCAGTTTCCATCGTCGGGGAAACGACGAGCACGTTGAGGTTGAGGTCCCCAAGCTGTCCGCTGTTCTCTCTGGCACCCCTGAGCAGATCAAGACGCTCATCCGCACGCCGGAGAACGGCCTGTTCAGCCGCTTTTTGTACTATTATTTGGAGTCGAACCTTGAGTTTAAGAATGTATTCAAACGCTCTGCCGGGCAGTCGTTGAACGACTACTTTGCCTCGCTGGGCAATGAGTATGAATCTTTCTACTATACACTCAAAGGGTTGCCGAATTCACTGGAGTTCTCGCTTACAGAGGCTCAACAGTCGGAGTTTCTTGAATTCTTTTCCGAGAATCAGACGGATATGTTCATCGACTTCGGCGATGGTATTATTGCCACTGTACGTCGCTTAGCTTTGATGTGCTATCGCATCGCAATGGTTCTGTCGGCTCTTCGATTGATGGAGTCTGGTAATTTCTATGAAGATGTTGTGTGCACGGACGAAGATTTCCGTTCGGCCATGGCTATCTCTCAGGTATTACTTAAGCACGCAACAAAGGTTTTCTGTGAGCTTTTTGGCGAAAAGAGACGAAAGCGTCTCTCTTCGTCTGCGGAACGGAATCTATTTGATGCGTTACCCGATGACTTTGGACGTCAGGAATACATTTCGGCGGCCAAAAGTCTCGGGATTAACGAACGCACTGCAGAAGGATACGTTGCCAAATTCTGCGGCAAAATGGGGCTCGTCGAGCGCCAGGGCTACGGTAAGTATCACAAAAAAACGCAACAACAATGAAAATACTCATCGACAACGGCCACGGCCGTGACACCGCGGGCAAGTGCTCGCCCGACGGCCATTTCCGCGAATATCAGTACAACCGTGAAATTGCCCACGCCATCGTAGCGCACCTGCAGTACCGGGGCTATGATGCGGAGCTCCTTGTCCCCGAATTCGAGGACATTCCCTTGAAAGAGCGCGTCCGTCGCGCTAACCAGAAGACCTGTCGGTTCGGTCATCCGACCACCGACACCATCCTCATCAGCATCCACGTCAATGCTGCCGGTTCCGACGGGAAGTGGCACACTGCGACTGGGTGGAGTGCCTATACCTTTCCGGGGCATACCGAGTCCGACCGCCTGGCGGATTGCCTGTATCGGGCAGCGGAGAAGTATCTGCCGGGGCGTAAGCTCCGGACGGACTTTTCCGATGGTGATCCGGATCTGGAGGAGCCGTTCTACATCCTCAAGCACACGTATTGTCCGGCGGTGCTCACGGAAAACCTCTTTATGGACAACCGCCAGGACTGCGCCTTCCTTCTCTCCGATGCCGGCCGCCGCGCCATCATCGCCCTCCACGTCGCCGGCATCGTCGCGTACCTCAACGCCAAAGAGCCGGAGGGGTTCAGGTAGTGTAGGCTTATCCTCTGTAAATGTGACTGCCGTCAGCCAGAAATGGGTGGCGGCAGTTCTTTGCAGCAATCCTTCATTCAGGGTGTAATAGGTATTATCGACCATTTTTAAGTATATTTGTGAAGTCAACATCGCCAATATACATATGAGTCCTAAGTATATATCTTCTACCTCCTTTTTCTTGCTTCATGCATTCTGGTTTCTATCGCCAACATCCATACCGAAGCCCCGTTCAACGAGGTCGATTCCGCCGAACTATGTAACATTTTGCCGTTATTTCCGTCTTAATGGCGAATGACATCGGAAGAATTCATACGTGTATATCTCCCGCTTGGGGATCGTTTGTATCGTGTCGCATTTCGTCTGCTTGGTTCGCAGGCTGAAGCCGAAGACGCAGTTCAAGACTTGTTTATCAAGATTTGGGTACACAAGGAGGATCTTGACAAAGTAAACAATCCTACGGCTTGGTGCCTGATCTTGATGCGAAACCTCTGTGTGGACCGCCTGCGGGCTAGAACGGGATTACGGTCGGTTCCCATAATTGATTACCTTCCAGACGAAGATGCAGCAGAACTCAATGCAAGAATGGAAGGAGTACTGGCGGCTATAAGAGACTTGCCACCTAAAAGCCAGGAATTGTTGCGCCTTCGTCTGGTCGAAGATTTATCCTACGATGAAATCTCCCGGAAAACGGGACTGTCAGAAACGGCGCTCCGCGTCGCATTCCATAGATTAAAGAATCTACTCAAAAAGAAATTATGAACTCAAAAGATATCGAGAATCTCTGCATCGAAGAGTTGCAGCTGATGGCCGAAGATTCACAGACGAGCGTGCCGAAGGACTTTTCAGAACGATTACAGGACATTGTCTGTGCTATATCCCTGTCTGAAAAAGGACTTGAAGCGCTGGTAGACCGCGATGACGCACCCAATCGAAGCCGTCGCCATATCCGCTGGATATGGGTGGCCGTCCCTGCAGCAGCCATCGTAGCCATTATCTTGTTTCTCAAACAACCGCATCAGCCGAAAGATACCTTCACGGATCCTACTTTGGCGTATATCGAATTGACCCGGGCTTTTTCTATGTTCTCGGAAGCTCTTAAAGATATTGATGAACCTGTCTTTAGTCAAGAATCAAAATGAAAATGCTCATGAAACCCACTTTTTTTCTTCTGTTTCTTTGGTTAACGTTTGTGTTTCCGGTTGCCTCCACTGCAAAAGCCGAGAGCCCCGAAGCAGACGCGACCCCGAAGGAATACAGTTTGACCCTTGAAGAATTCAAGACACTAAAGATTCTGGATATGGATGGAAAACTCATCCGGGACTTCTGCTATAAGCGCACGATGAGCGCCAGTAAAGACGAGTTCTTAGGTCTATATGTCCGCGATGATGCAAAAAAATACTATTACGTTGTCCGTCCGCTTGGCGGAAAGCCCATCAAGACGATTTCATGGCGACCAGCTAACGGAGCTCGCCATTTTATGGTATTGGAGGGAAGAACTGTTGCCGAGTTCTTCCGGGACGCGCAAAAGAACAAGCAGGACATGGACCAACAATGGAAAAACATGGAGCAGGAATTGCAAGACATGGAGCAGCAATACGCAAGTATCCAGATGCGGGCATCCCTTTCCAAGGCAGATGTAAAAACCCTCTATGCTAAATGGTCTGAAAAAGAGGGGGTTTCTGCTACCTATATCTCCAAAGCGATGTTCAAAATGATCCATAAAATCCCGCAAATAGAACTCGATAAGCCAGTGGACCTCACACCGGTCATACAGCGGCTCGATGGATTGTATATGCTGGAGTTTTCGAACATCAATGAAAACAATCCGAGAAATACTGTCACCGGTGGTCTGCGAAAAGATATCCAGGCCGTTCTTTCCGGCAATGGCTACGAATGGCTTATGGAAAAGAGGGTAGGCGAACAGTTTACCAGGCTCTATGTATCCAGCGACGGCAAAACTGTGACTGGCTTCGTTCTGGTCCGTATGGACAGTGGCTTCAATTACGGTCAATTCGTCTGCATCGAGGGTAAAATTCCACAAGCAGAGTTCGAGGCACTGATTGCAAAAGCATTGTAAATATATGAGAACAAGCATCACTCCACTTCTTCTAGTATGCGTCATTTCTATAATGACATGCTGTGATTCGGGAAAAAAGAGTCAGAATCGCACGTATGACTGTGAATCTTATATGGTTGACTGTCGGGTATACGGGAAGGTAGAAGATGACTCTTTTAAGGAAGTCAAACTTTTCCGTGCTGGCCAGTCATGGATCAGGGAAAAACCAGTCGCTTCATTTGAAGTAAAACAAGGTCGTTTTTCGGGAACCGTCCGGATGGACACGACACTCGTGTATGAACTGGTTTTCATGCTGCAGAATGCCGGAATGGCCAAGTACCGGCCATTCATTCCCTCGGAGACAGGGATTCAGGTCTGTTGCCCCAAGGAGATGGATGATGCGATTCTCCTGCAATCATCATCTCTTGAAAATGAGAATTTGATTGGCTATGAAGACATCAGAAAGAGCCTTGAGTCGGTGGCCGCACCCATCTACCAGAAATACGAACAATTGATGGGGGAAGAAAAGTATTATAGCGACGAAGTGTATGCCCTCATAGCTGAAGCACGTTCATCTTCCCGGGAAAGAGCCACGGAAATCTGGGACCAACTGCCAAAATTGAGGAAACTTGATGATAGTTATTCGGACGAAGGTCTTGCTGTCAAAAAGGAGTTGGACGCATACAACGCATTATGCGACAGCTTGTGTTGTGCATATCTCATCGAACACCTCATGCTGAGTTCTTTATATGAGGTTTGGCAAGGCGTAGAAATCTCCCGTCAACAGGGAAAGGACATTAAGCCCTGGCTGGATACCTACGACTCCTATTATGCTGAGTTATTCCCGGACCATCCTTATCATGAAAAAATACTCGGTCTGGTCGGCAACAATGTCGGAGAAAAGATCCGTGATTTTACATTACCCGATGAGGACGGCGTGCAACGCCAACTATCAGAACTCATTGCCGGCAAGATCGCCCTCGTCGATTTCTGGGCATCCTGGTGCGGAACGTGCAGAATCCGCAGCAAAACACTCAAACCACTCTTTGAGAAATACGCAGGTGATGATTTTACCATAGTCGGTGTTGCCAACGAATATGGTGATGACACTAAATGGAGAAAGGCTCTGAAAAGGGACAATTATCCATGGATCAATTTAATAGCGAGTGATGCAGGCGCAGCATTCATGAGCAACCATGCAAAAGTCTTCCTGATAGATCGAAAAGGCACAATCCTTTCCATCAATCCCACGATAGATGAAATTGAGGCAATAATTCAAGCATCACAAACCGCGAACCTCTCCAGGAAGTAGCCCTATATCTCGGTGTGGAAGCGCTTCGGGCTGGTGCAAAGCCCACCCGAAGCCCTTCCACATCTGTTTTCACCCCAAACCCTCAAGGGAGACCCCGCACCGCCCTGGCGATGCGGAGCCTTCGGCAGGGCCGCCTCCAGTCGGTTTCTGATTGTCGGGCCCCTGGCCACTCCAAACAGAAACCGCCCTCCAGCAGCAAGGCTCTTTGTTTTATACCGGCCTACGGCCGGAGCTCCGCGCCGGCTGCGCCAGCGCTCCGCCTGTCATCGGGTCGAGCGCTACGCGCACGACCGCACGGCGGTCGTCTGGTTGTTCGTGATGCGGATAGTGATTGCTGCAGTTTGCGGGCGGCAGTCTTTTTCCTGCTGCAGCGCTATGGTAGCGCTATCCTATATCAGGGTCTTATCCCTCTTGGCTCTCTCTCTACGGGCTATTGTATCTCCTATAGGG
>JAEEGL012067569.1_pt1 | contig 11808 bp, 10 predicted proteins | sample 9134231 | NCBI WGS metagenome assembly JAEEGL01 (sample SAMN16246548, study PRJNA631951) | gut metagenome | biome: gut microbiome; feature: rumen; material: fiber-attached | host: Bos | place: Iran: Karaj | collected 2018-10 | reverse complement strand
TTTTATTACTACTATCATAATGATAAGGAGAAATAAAATGATAGCAATGAGTTTCAGCACTCTAATTATAAAATACTTAGTTTTCATTTATCAAACCTCCTCTCTATAGAGATTTGGTAGACACTCAACAACTGATGTTCCTATGGTTGATTATATCGAACATTTATCTATAATTCAAGGACATTTATATAAAAATAAATAAACAGTTATTCATTTAACTGTTTATTTTTTCTATAATTATCTAAAAATTCTTTTTTATATTCTTTGAATCTATCTTCTTTAATTGATTCTCTAATACCCTCTGTAATTCTAATTAAGAATCTTAAATTATGAATAGATAATAATTTGGCTCCTAATGTTTCATTACTAGTTATTAGATGTCTTATATAGGCTTTAGTATAATTTTTACAACATTCACAATCGCATCCATAATCAACTGGAGTAAAGTCTTCTTTATATTTAGCATTTTTTAAATTTATTTTACCATATTTAGTAAAAGCATGGCCGTGGCGAGCTAACCTTGTAGGCAATACACAATCAAACATATCTATTCCACGGTCTACTCCCTCAAAAATATCTACTGGTTCTCCTACTCCCATTAAGTATCTTGGTTTATCTTCTGGTAAATATCTAATGCCGTCTTCGATCATTTTATACATCGTAGGTTTATCTTCTCCAACAGAAGTACCTCCAATTGTATACCCATCAAAACCAATTTTGACGGTTTCTTTGGCACTATATTCTCTTAAATCAGTATATTCTCCACCTTGAACAACACCAAATAATGATTGTCTTTCGTTATTAAATACTTCTTTTCCTCTTTTTGCCCAACGAAGTGTTCTTTCGGTAGATTTTTTAGCATAATCATACGTTGCAGGATATGGAATGCACTCATCAAAAGATATTGCAATATCACTATCCAATTTATTTTGAATATAAATAGATTTTTCTGGGGTTAAAAATAATTTTTCGCCATTCAAATGACTTTTAAAAGTTACTCCTTCTTCAGAAATATCTTTTGGTCTTGCTAAAGAGAATACTTGATATCCTCCACTATCTGTAAGTATTGGTCCATCATAGTGCATAAATTTATGAAGGCCTCCTGCTTTATCAACGATATCCTCGCCTGGACGAAGCCATAAGTGATATGTATTAGAAAGAATAACTCCTGAATGTATTTCTTTAATATCACGATAATCCAATGTCTTAACTGTAGCCTGTGTCCCTACAGGCATAAACATAGGAGTTTCATAGGTTCCATAATTAGTTTCTAATGTCCCATATCTAGCCAAACTATTTTTATCTTTATGTAATAATGTATATTTAACTTTCATCTATATAACCACCGTTTCTAGCAAACAAAATTATTCAATGCACGCCCCATCCATCATATTACTAGGATATATTGGTTCATCAGTAGATTCAAATTTGTTATAATATTTTTTACAAATTCTATTAACACCTGATTGTGTATATCTATATATGTATAGAGCACGTTCTCTAGGCATATATCCATTTGATAAATCTTCATAACTTAACTCTATTTCTTTCAATTTTACAATACTTCTAGCTCCATTGTCTCCATCAATAAGTTCTTCCATTAATCTTTTTTGATTTGATAAAATGGATAATGTACCTATTACAATAATCAAAAATGTTACTAATAGTCCATATAAAACAGTCGTAATAGCAAATCCTTTATTATTCATAATTTCCTCCTAATAAACAATTAATTCTTTATTATATATATTATTCACTAAATCTTTATTATCTGATGATACTATTATTGTATTAGAATCACCATCAGATATATATCTTTTAGTTTCATTAATTCTTAACATCATTTCTATATCAAATTCTTTACCATTATTATCATAAGCTCTACATCTTTTTAAGAATGTTTTATCAAAATCCTTATGATATGGACTATGATCTGGTTCCCATCCTACTCTTAATGTAGCTTCTGTTTCATATTCTTTTCCATTATATGTACCTTTTAAAATATAAGGAAAATTAGCATGTGTTTTGGAATAAGGACTACCAAATGGTAACGCTACTATATGAAGATAATTATCACCTAGGATATCTTCAAGTTCTTGATATACATATCCTATTACTTCTTGTGTCTGACTAGTATCTATTTTACTAAAATTGGCATGTCCTTTAGAATGATTACCAATAGTATAATTATGTTTTACTAGCCATTTTAAAATATCTTTATTATACTCACTTTGTTGGAATAGATAATCATTTACAAAGAATGTCGCTGTAATATTATAATCAGGATATTTTTTCTTAAAACTTTCTAAAACACCTACAGCACTATTTTCATCAATAATTAACTCACCTTTATCATCTTTACCAAGTACTTTGATATTATTAGCATTTCCATCATCAAAAGTAATAATTATTGGACTATAACCATATTCTACATCAATATTACCATCTATATAATCTGATAGTTTTATCATTCTATAACCTTTTGAATAATATAACTCTAAATCTTTTCTGAATGATTCAACTGTTCTATTATAGCCATCTTTATCAACATTACCACCAATATAGTCTGTTTCGCTATCTTTCTTATTAATGATACCATGGTACATCATAATAGGAATATTACCTACTTCATTAATATTATCTTCCTTTAACTTTTCTTTATCTAATTTGCCTTTGGATACCTCTAGAGATAATTTCATATTATCAAGTATTTCTTCTCCATCTTTAATGCTCTGACTGATAATATTATCCTTATTAATGTTATCATCATATTTATAAGTAATATTAATATCTAGATTATATTTTTTCAATGTATCTTTTGCATCATTTACATTTATATTTATAAGATTTATCATATAATGTTTTCTATCGATATGTAATAACTTATTTATACCAAATATTAAAACTAATAATACAACAATTAATATAGCAATTCTATCATATTTGAGATGAACCTTCTTTTTCTTTTTTTTCATATTATCACATATCTAGTATATATTATTTTATTGTTTATTACAAGTTAAAATTGCTTTCTTTTCTTTTTTATGCTATAATTAATAAGCATTTAAATTCTATTAAATTTTATATTATTTTATATCGGGAAAATTTAAAAAGAAAAGAGGTAATAATGAACAAAAATAAAAATATAACTCAAGTTTTCGCTTTGGGAGGACTTGGTGAAGTTGGTAAAAATATGTACTGTATAAGTCATAATGATGAACTAATTATTATCGATGCTGGAGTAATGTTTCCAGAAGATAATTTATTGGGAATAGATTATGTTATACCAGATTTTACATACTTAAAAGAAAACGAAAAAAGAATAAAGGGGTTATTTATAACCCATGGACATGAGGATCATATCGGGGGAATACCTTTTCTATTAATGCAGGTAAATATTCCAAAAATATATGCTCCTTTGCAAGCTAAAGAATTAATAACTAAAAAATTAGAAGAAAGAAATATTAATTATAAAAATATTAAAGTATATAATGAAGATACTGTGGTTAAAACCAAATATTTTAATGTAGAATTTTTTAGAACAACCCACTCTATTCCTGATTCTCATGGAATAAGCGTTAACACTCCAAATGGTACCATCGTTATGACTGGTGATTTTAAGTTTGATTTTACTCCTATTGGACCAATGGCTAATTTAAGTAAAATGGCTGAAATTGGTAAACGTGGAGTAAAACTATTAATGAGTGATTCTACTAATGCCTTAGTAGAAGGTATCTCTGTTAGTGAATCTAAAGTAGATGAAAATTTAGGAGAAATTTTTTCTAATTATAAGGATAATAGAATAATATTAGCAACATTTGCTTCTAATATTTATAGATTAAAACATATTGTTGAAACTTGTAAAATAAATAAAAGAAAAATAGCCCTATTCGGAAGGAGTATGGAAACTTCTATAGAGATAGCTATTAAATGTGGATATATTAAGGATAAAAGTATTTTTATATCTGCTGAAGAAGCTAATATGTTAGAGCCATCTAAGGTGTGCTTATTATGTACAGGTAGTCAAGGTGAACCATTAGCTGCTCTTTCTAGAATAGCTAATAATAGTCATAGACAAATAAAATTGATGCCTAACGATATCGTTATATTCTCGTCTTCACCTATACCTGGTAATTCTATTTCTGTTTCTAAGACAATTAATAAATTATATCTAAAAGGTGTTAAAGTATTTACAAATAGTATTAATCAAGAAATCCATTCTTCAGGTCATGCTAATCAAGAAGAACTAAAATTAATGATAAGATTATTTAATCCAGAATATTTTGCTCCATATCATGGAGAATATAGAATGTTAAAAGAACATACTGATTTAGCAATTGATTGTGATATTCCTAAAAAGAATACCTTTATTTTAGAAAATGGTGATATCTTAAATATTTCTCATGAGGGTATTAGTAAAAAAGGACATATACAGGCATCAAATATATACATTGATGGTTCTAGAATTGAAGATGTATCTAACATTGTTATTAAGGATAGAATGCTAATGTCTAATAATGGTATTCTGTCTGTAATCATTAATATTGATACTAAGAACAAAAAACTATTAAGTACACCATTAATTGCTACTAGAGGATATATTCTAATTAATGATAATATGGATTTGATTAGATATCTTCAATCAGTAAGTGAGAGTATTATTAATAATAAATTAAAAGGAAAAACGGTTAATTTTGCTGATATTAAAGCAGAATTGATTAATGAATTATCACCAATATTGACAGAAAAAATTGGTAGAGTACCAATTATTTTACCAATAATAATGGATATTAAAAGACCTTAATGGTCTTTTTACTACGCTATTTTTTCTAATTCATCTTTATCTAATTCCTTTATTGATTTATCGGGCGTTGGTAACTTTTCTGGCATTGTACCGCCAATTTTTTCTATGGTATCTCTAACTGCCTTATCAACAATATGATGAGTTTTACAAGCATCTATTTCATTATTAACTTTTTTATTTGTTAAGACTTCATCAGTTTGAGTGATTCTAAACAAATTTGCTGCTAATTCTATACTGCCTATATAATCTAAAAATCTTCTTTTTCTGAATTAATACCCTTCCTTTTTAATTTTTCTGATCCTTCTAAACAATTATAGCATAATTTGATGTTAAAAAACTTGTAATTTTGTTTACAAGTTTTCATAATTCTATTTTTGACATTGAGGACAATAATATGTTCCCCTACCACCTATCTTTTCTTTGATAATTTTAGAATTACACTTCTTACATACATTTTGATTATGAACTAATAATTTTTGTTGGAATAGCCCATGTACGCCATTAACGGAACTATAACTTTTAATAGTAGTTCCTCCCATTTTAATAGCATTCTCTAATACTACTCTAGTATTAGAAATAATATTTTCTAAGTCAGTATTGTTTAAATATGCACCTTTTTTATGAGGATTAATTTCTGATAAGAATAAGATTTCATCAGCATAAATATTCCCAATACCTACTATGACTGATTGATCCAATAATAGTGTTTTGATGGGAATATTCTTATTTAATTTATCTTTTAGGTATTCAATATTAAGATTATCATCCCAAGGCTCTAATCCTAATTTAGATAAAGGAGAGAAACTATCATCATCCATTTTTAGCAAGTACATTTTACCAAATTTTCTGGTATCATTATATATTAAATATTTATTATTGTCTAATTTAAATGCAATATGATCGTGTTTGCCGATTTCTAAATTATCTTTAATAAAATACTTACCTTCCATACGTAGATGCGATACTAAATAGCAATTATCTAAATCAAATAATATATACTTTCCTCTTCTTTTAATATCCTCTATAGTTTTATTAGTTATATTTTTTATAAATTCTTCCTTGTTAGGATAAGCAATTATTCCTTGATAATACACTTTAGCATCTATTATTTTTCTTCCTAATAAATGTTTCTTCAATCCCTCTTTAACTGTTTCTACTTCTGGTAATTCTGGCATAAACCCTCCTATTCTGGATTTACAATAATTTCTAAGTAATGAATTTTATGTCTTTTACCTATCAATCTTTTCCTTAAATCTTTCTGTATCTTATATGAATCAACTAATTTTAATTTATTTGATACTATTACGGTTAATTCAACTTGATAATATGATCCATATTTTATTACATTTAATTTATCTATTTTTTTAACTCGTTTATCTTTTAAAATGATTTTCTTAATTCTATTTATATATTCTTTATCATCTTCATTTTTTCCTAATATTGAAGAAGTATTATCTATAAAAATATTTATTCCAGTATAAATAATTATTAATGATACTAATATGGTACCGATTAAATCTGAATATTTAAATATACTAGAATAACTAGTAAATTTAGATAATACAATACTAATTAATACTACAAAAGATGATAATACGTTAGTTAGACTTTCATATCCAGATGATATTATAATACTGTTATTTAGTATCTTTCCTTTTTCCATTAGATAATTAGCTATCCATACTTTAATAACTATTGTAATTATACAAACATACATAATAATATCTTCTGTTTTTGTATACTTAAAACTTAGGGCATTAATTATCAATAATACACCCATTATGATAATCATTAATCCAATAAAGATATTAGTTAAGTATTCTACTTGTCCATATCCGTAAGGATGAGCTTTATTACTTTTTTTATTGGATATAATATTCCCCATGATAGCAATAATATCAGTAGACAAATCAGATAATGAATTAAATCCATCTGCTATCATAGCATAAGAATGTCCTAAAATACCCATTATAATTTTTACAAAGGATAAAAATATATTAGTAATAAAACTTTTTAATAATACTCTACTAACAGCATTCATTATTTTGCCTCATACCAATCACTACCAAACTCTATATCAACTTTTAATGGAACACGAAGCTGAATAATATTTTCCATTATATTTGATACAATTTCCTTAACTTTATTCTTTTCACTATTTATAACATTAAATATTAGCTCATCATGAACTTGTAAGAGCATAGTACTCTTAATATTTTCTCTTTCAAACACTTTATCTATTTCTATCATAGCCATTTTTAAGATATCAGCACTGCTTCCTTGAATAGGAGTATTTAAAGCCATTCTTTCTCCCATACTGCGTACTACATAATTAGAACTAGATAATTCTGGTATTATTCTCTTTCTATTCATAATTGTTTTGACAAATCCATTCTTTCTGGCTTCTTCTATTTCTTTATCCATATAGTCTTTTACTCCAGGATAAGTCATAAAATATTTGTCAATAAATTCCTTAGCTTCTTTTGGTCTAATACCTAAATCTTCGCTTAGTCCATAACTACTAATACCATATAATATACCAAAATTAACTGCTTTAGCACTTCTTCGCATATCTTTAGTAACCGAAGATAATGGTACATGAAAAATATCCATAGCAGTTTTTGCATGTATATCCATATCATTATTAAAAGCATCAACTAAATCTTTTACATTAGATAGATGTGTAAATACTCTTAATTCAACTTGAGAATAATCTGATGACATTAATAGTGAACCAGGTTCGGGAATAAACGCTTTTCTTATTAATCTTCCCATTTCATATCTTACTGGTATATTTTGCAAATTAGGTTCAATTGATGATAGTCTACCTGTTCTAGTAATGGCTTGAGTATAAATTGTATGTATTTTACCATCTTCTGATACAGAATTTAGTATACCTTCAATATATGTTGAATATAGTTTATTTAACATACGATATTCAGTAATTAATCTTACTATTTCATATTCAGATAGTTTAGCTAGGACAGTACTATCTGTTGAATAGCCACTTTTATTTTTCTTTCCATAAGGTAATTTTAATTCTTCAAACAATACATCTCCTAATTGGCGAGGAGAAGATATATTGAATTCATGACCAACAATTTGATATATTTCATGTGATACTTCTTCTATTCTTTTGGTGATATTTCCTTTCATATTCTCTAGAATACTTTTATCTACTCTAATACCATTTAGTTCCATTTTAGCAAGTACTATCGATAAAGGCATTTCAATATCATTATATAAAGACAATAAATCTTCTTCAATCATCTTATTATGTAAAAAAATATATGTATTATATATGAATATACATTTTTCTATGCACATCTTATCTCTATCATTTTCTTTAATAGAGTAGTCTAATTCTTGCATTAAATAATTAATATCATCTTTAATAGTATAATTTAGTAAATATGATCCAATCATAGTATCAAATATACAATTGGGTACTTTAATATTATTCTTTTTACAAGTTACATATAATCTTTTATAATCATATGTTAGGATATTTACATTATCTAAGAAAGATAAATCAACATTAGAATTATATTCTATATAAGTACTTATTTCTTTATTATATAATCCTATTTCTAATAATTTAGCATTATGATAATTACTATTATCTAAATCAAAGTAAACTGCTATATCATTTGTAATCTTTCCATCAAAAGATAAGTTTTTTACTTCAATATTTTCTTCTTTTTTAATATTATTCATATTTTTTAAGAAAGAATAAAATTCTAAATCATTATATATATTTATTAATTCTTCTTGATTCTCTTTTGAATACTTGATATCTTCTATTGATACATTTAAAGGTACTTCCTTGTAAATAGTAGCAATATCATAACTCATATAGGCATTTTCTTTATCACTGACTAATTTATCATGTGTACTACCTTTAATTTTATCAATATTTTCGTATATTCCATCTAAACTATTATAATCTACTAATAACTTTAAAGCAGTTTTTTCTCCTATTCCTTTGACACCAGGAATGTTATCAGATGAGTCACCCATTAATGATTTTAAATCAATCATTTTAATGGGTTCTATTCCGTACATTTCTTTAAATGTTTTGGTATCAACATAAATATGGTCTTTAGGTTTAAGTAGTTTGACGATAGTATTTTTATCTACTAACTGTAATAAATCTTTATCACTACTTACAATTAAGTCACTATAGTTGCCATCTCTTTCGCACATACACGAAAAAGTACCGATAATATCATCGGCTTCATATCCTTCCATTTCAAAATACTTAATTCCCATAGCATTAAGTATTTTTTTGGCAACAGGGAATTGTATTTTCAAGTCTTCTGGTGTATTATCTCGTGTTCCTTTATAGTAGTCATATTTCATATGACGAAATGTTTTACCAATGTCAAAAGCCACCATAATATAAGATGGATCTTCTTCGTGAATAATTTTATTCATCATATTAACAAAGCCATATAAGGCATTAGTTGGAAATCCTTCTTTATTGCGCATTGTATTTCCAGTATATAAAGTGGCAAAATAACTGCGAAACATCAAATTATTACCATCTACCAAAACAACCTTTTTCATAATTCACCTCACCTGATAATAAATGGATTATTAATTGTTCCATCTCCCAAAATATATGTAATGTCATCTTTTAAATATAGAACAGGTCTAATATTTAATTCTTTGTCATAAGAAGTTTTTTCTATACCATTAGAAATTGTATAGATACTACTTGTTCCTGTATCTAATCTGTTAATTAACATTTCTTGATTATATTTATTTAGCCAATTATTAGCATAACATTCTTGATTATATTCATTTAATTTTTTATCATTGCAATTAGATGCATATAAATAATCTGTTAATGATAATAATCCAACATTTAAATTATAATTATTTAAACTATTATAATTATATATATCAATTAGTTCTTTACTATTATCATCATTATAATCTGTTTTATATGGATATTCTATAATCATATTCTTAACATTTTCTGTAAGAGAATTATCATAATAATCCTCTAAATAATCATATATATTACTATTAACATTATTATCTATCATTAAATTACTAGTATTACTATATTTAGCTTCTCCTAAAAAATCATTTTTTACTATTTTGACATTATATTTTTCATTATTTTCATCAATAAACAATCCAATAATTCTATACATTTCACAAGAATTTTCATTATTATTAAGACATATATAATTATTAGGATTAGCTCCATAATATTCTAAATTATTATCATATTTAATCAATCCATTTATACTACTGATGAATCCAATAAATTTAGTTGTAATCAATTCTGATTCTTTGATAGTATTAATTTTATACATTTCATGAAGATTATTATCTAACTGAAAATAGTAGATTTCTTGTTCTTTAAATTCATAATCATTAATATCTATTTCAAATGGATTGGTTAATGTAAATAATCCATCTTTAAATTTATAATCATTAGATACTATTAATTTAGAATCATCTAAAGTTATTATATAGTTTTCTATTTCTTGATATTCGCTTTCTTTAATAATCTCTTCATCATCAATTTGTTTTAATATGTAGTCATTTAAATATTTTTCTTCATATATTTCAGTAATTAAGATAGCATCATCTTTTAAATTCAATGAACAATTATTAGCATTAGAAGAATTTACTCCTATATTAATATATACCTCATCATTATTGTTATTAATTGCCACTATAGGCACAGTTTCAGTCTTAATACTAGATATTGTTCCAGTTGTTATGACATTTTCATTTGCTCTATACATATAGATATTTTTAATATTTCCTAATGCCTCATACCATACTCCGTAGCATAATTCATCTTCACCATAATTATTAACTTCAATATTAATTGTTGTAAAAGAATTAGCATCTAATTTAATTCTTTTATATTCATTAATCTTTGTATCAATTGTAAGATGATCTAGCGTGTTAATTGTAGCTACATTCTCTGTAACTTGTTCATAAGTAAATAGTGCATAAGTAGAATAAATAGACAAAGAAACAAAACCACCAATAATAACTAAAAGTAAATATATTTGCTTAATAGGGCTTTTATTCATATTATCACTTTCTTTCTTTAATATCTTACTTGTTTAGAATAAACATTAATTTTACCAAATAATTTGGCCCCCATTTCTGATATTTGATCTACATTTGTATTATCATACCATAATATCAAAGTATATTTAGCCTGTCCATTATAAGCAAGAAATAAATTCTTAACTAAATTGATACTACCTAATTTTTTCTTAATAGATCCTTGGGCTAATTTTTCACCATTGGAATTAAAAATCATATATTTAATAGAATCATCATTAAAATCATTCTGAGTAATTTCCATATCTACAGAGATGGTTTGATTTAATGTTCCCGAACTAGTAACTACAAAGTTATTTCTATATACATTATCGTATGAATTATAACTAGGTTCATTTCTTGGTGTTAATTCAGGATTTTTTAGGTATACACCATCAATGTAATTAATTTCTAATTTTCCTGTATATAATTTAGTTCCTTCTTCTTTTTGGCTTTTGATAAGAGAAAAATAAGACAAAGTTGTACTTATAGAAACAAAAACTAGTGTAATAAGTAAGATAATAAAATACTTTTTTCTACTATTCTTGTTTGCTGTATAATACATATTATCACCTAGTATAATCATACTATATAAACAAAAAAAAAGCAAGTAAATTGCTTCTTTAATCCATATTAATATAACCACTTATTCTGTCATCATAGTTAGCCAATTTAATTTCGATAGTCCCAGCAAAACTTTCACCTTGTTCAAAGTTTTGTTCTATATCTTCTCCATCATGACTGGCTTCATTTAGGTATATAACTAATTCAAACCTTTGGCTACTTTGAGCAGCCATACTATAAGTTTTTTGTACATATTCGCTATTTACTAATTCATATCCTGATATAGATACTTCAGTATCTCCTAACTGAATTGGGTAACTTTTACCAGTATTATCATTATTAGAAATTAAATTTTCATA
>JAEEGL015604204.1_pt1 | contig 11809 bp, 9 predicted proteins | sample 9134231 | NCBI WGS metagenome assembly JAEEGL01 (sample SAMN16246548, study PRJNA631951) | gut metagenome | biome: gut microbiome; feature: rumen; material: fiber-attached | host: Bos | place: Iran: Karaj | collected 2018-10 | reverse complement strand
GAGAATTTCTCCGTGTCGATGCCGTTGACCGTCGTGTGGATGCGGTCGCGCGGGATGCCGTACTCGTCGACGAGGTAGTCCGCGATGTCGTCGGAGACCGCCATGACGCGCTCGCCCCAGCGGGAAATGCGCCGCCAGAGGGGATTGACGTCGAAATTGAGGTGCGCGGTCGTGACAAAGCGGAACTTTCGGCCGTCCCCGACGTCGAGGGTGTTCCAGAGGAGCCCGCAGATAAAGGCGGGGATGCGCGCGTGGGCGTGGACGAGGTCGAACTGCCCGTCGAGGATCAGGCGCCGCAGACCGCTGTACGAGCGGAGGACCGCGCCGGGGCGTTTGGTGTGGAGGGGCAGGGTGACGCACTTGACGCCGGATGCCGCCGCCTCATCCGCGTAAACGCCGCCGAAGGACGCGAGGGTGACGTCGTCCCCCGAGGCGCAGAGTTCCCGGCAGAGCTCGAGGATGTGCGTCTCCGCTCCGCCGATGTTCATGGACATGGTTACGATGAGGATTTTCATAGAAAAAAGAATTCAGAATCAATGGCCGCTGTTTCTTGAAACACACCGCCGCACGGATGGATCACTTTTTGGGAGGTGCCGCTCATTTCTTTCCCCGCCCGCCGGATCTCTTCGGAGAGGGACCCTTCGCACGCTCGTTCCGCCGCTTCCCGTTTTGCGCGCGGTTCTTCGCCGACCGTTCGTTCCGGGAGCGGTCACCCTGCGCACGGTCCTTCCGGGGAGGCGCGTTCTTTTTCGGCTGCTTGCCCTGACGCGCCGGATCGTGGATGCCGGGGGAGCCCGAGAGGAGTTCCTCGAGATCGCGGCGTCCGGCGTCCGTGCAAAAGTCCATCGCCTCGCGGATCTTTCTGCGGTTCTCCGGGCGTTTCCATTGCAGGAGCGCGCGCTGGAGCTGCTTTTCCCGATAGTCCGTCGCCGTGTAGACCGCCTTGCCGGTGAAGGGGTCGAGGCCGGTGTAGTACATCACGGTCGACGCGGTCCCCGGGGTGGGATAGAAGTCCTGCACCTGCTCCGGGTCGAGGCCGATCCGCTTCATGTACACGGCGAGGTGCGCGGCGTCGTCCATGGTGCAGCCGGGGTGCGAGGACATGAGATAGGGCACGAGGTACTGCTCCTTCCCGCATTCCGCCGAGAGCCGGAAGAACTTCTCGCGGAAGCGGTCGTACACCTCGACGGGCGGCTTGCCCATCATGCGGAGGGCGTTCGGCGCGCAGTGCTCCGGGGCGACCTTGAGCTGCCCGCTGACGTGGTCGCGCACGAGCTTTTTGAAGAAATCGTCCTTCGGATCGGCGAGGAGGTAGTCGAAGCGGATGCCCGAGCGGATGAAGACCTTCTTCACGCCGGGGACCGCCTCGATCTTCTCGAGCAGCTCAACGTATTCCGTGTGATCGGCGCGGAGATTGGGGCAGGGCTTCGGGAAGAGGCAGCGCCGGTCCGGGCAGACGCCATGTTCGATCTGCTTCTGGCAGGCGGGATTGCGGAAATTCGCCGTGGGGCCGCCGACGTCGTGGATGTAGCCCTTGAAATCGGGCAGGGAGGCGAGCAGGCGGGCTTCCTCGACGCAGGATTCGACGGACCGGGACCGCACGGCGCGCCCCTGATGGAAGGCGATGGCGCAGAAATTGCATCCGCCGAAGCACCCGCGGTTGTGGGTGACGGAGAAGCGGACCTCGGTGATCGCCGGGACGCCGCCCATCGGCTCATACATCGGGTGATAGGTGCGGGCGTAGGGAAGGGCATAGACCGCGTCCAGCTCGTCCCTTTCGAGAGGGGGCTGGGGCGGGTTGATGACGAGCATCTTGTCGTCGTAGTATTCGACCACCGCCTTGCCGTTCACCGCGTCGTTGTTCCGGTACTGGATGCGGAAGGCGGCGGCGTAGGCGGCCTTGTCGGTCTTGAGCTCCTCGTAGGTGTAGCCGTTCGGCTGTCCGTCCTCGTCGAGCCCTTCGGCGCAGGGGAAGGCGAGCTTGTCGCCGGGCTTCGTGAGATACGCCGTCCCGCGCACGTCGTGGATCTTCTTCACGGGGACGCCCCGGTCGAGCAGCTCCGCGAGGCGGACGACCGAGCGCTCGCCCATGCCGTACATGAGGATGTCGGCGCGGCTGTCGACCAGAATGGACCGGCGGACATTGTCGCCCCAGTAATCGCAGTGCGCGGCGCGGCGGAGGGACGCCTCCAGCCCTCCGATGAGGATCGGCACGTCGCCGTACGCCTCGCGGATGCGGTTGCAGTAGACGATGGTCGCGCGGTCGGGACGGAGACCCGCTTTGCAGCCAGGGGAATAGTAGTCCTCGCTGCGGCGCTTCTTCGCGGCGGTGTAGTGGGCGACCATGGAATCGACGTTCCCGGCGGACACGAGGAAGCCGAGACGGGGCTTGCCGAAGCGCTTGAACGGCTCGGCGGAGCGCCAGTCCGGCTGGCAGAGCATGGCGACCGAGAAGCCGTGCGATTCGAGGACGCGGGAGATGATCGCGGCGCCGAACGAGGGGTGATCGACGTATGCGTCGCCGTTGACGTAAACGAAATCCGGCTGCCCGGAGAGCTCCTCGGGCGTGACGGGGAGAAAGTTCGGATTGATCTGCATGGCGGCCCTCCGCCCCTTTATCATTTCTCTGTTAATCATAGCACAGAATCGGTTCGGTGTCAAGAACGGGACACAAGAAGGGGAGGGGATGGAACGAATGAATTCTTTCTTCTGAAATCCCGAATTCCTCATTCCTCTTGCATTCCCTCCCGTTATGCGGTATAATAAAGAAAATCCTCCGTTTGAAACGCAGGCACCATGTCATCCTTCCTTCTGAAACTCATCGCGGCGGCGTCCATGCTGCTCGACCACACGGGCATTCTGTTCTTCCCGGGGCGCGACATCTTCCGCATCCTCGGGCGCCTCGCCTTCCCGCTCTTCGCCTTCTGCATCGCGGAGGGCTTCCGGTACACCCGCAGCCGGTGGAAATACTTCCTCCGCGTCTTCGTCCTCGGCACCCTCTGTCAGATCGTCTACACGATCGCCGAGCGCGATTTCTACCTCGGCATCCTCATCACGTTTTCCCTCTCGATCGCGCTGATGGCCGCGCTGGACTGTGTGAAGACCGCGCTCCGCGGGGAGAAAAGCGCCCTGGCAAAGGGGCTCGAGCGGCTCCTCAGCTGCGAGATCGGCGAGGCGGCGGACCGCGCACTCACCACGGCGGTCTTCGTCGCGGGGTGCTTCGGCGTCTTCTGGCTCACGACCACGGTAAAGGTCGATTACGGCTTCTTCGGCGTGATGCTCCCGGTATGCTGCTCCCTCTTTGAGGAGCGGGCGCAGCGGCTCGTGATGTTCACGGCGTGTCTTCTCTGCCTCGCGGTCTCCGAGACCGGCTGGCCGATCCAGTACTGGTCCCTGCTTGCCGTGCCGCTTTTGATCCTGTACAACGGCAAGCCCGGAAAGGTGCGGATGAAGTACTTCTTCTACATCTTTTATCCTCTGCATCTCGTGATCCTCTACGGGATCTCGATGCTCCGGTGACGGTATGACGTATTTGTTTTTCGATCTGGACGGGACCCTGACGGACCCCTTCGAGGGGATCGCCAATTCCATTGAACACGCCCTCCGCCGGATGGGGAAGCCCCTCCCGGAGCGGGATTTCCTGCGCCGCTTCATCGGCCCGCCCCTCATCCCCTCGTTCCGGGAATTTCTCGGGATGACGGCGGAAGAGGCGGATGCCGCGCTCACATACTACCGCGAGTATTTCAGCACCCGCGGGCTCTTCGAGAACGAGCCCTATCCCGGGATCGCGGAGGCGCTCCGACGCATCCGGACCGCGGGCTATGTCACGGCGGTCGCGACGTCGAAGCCGGAGGCGTTCTCCCGGCGCATCCTCGCGCATTTCGGCCTCGCGGAGGACTTCGACGAGATCTGCGGCGCGTCCCTCGACCAGTCGCGGACCACGAAAGCCGAGGTGATCTGCGCGCTCGTCGACCGGCTGGCGGAGAGGGACGGCGTTTCCCCCGAGGAGATCCGGCACCATGCCGTGATGATCGGCGACCGGATGCACGACGCGGAGGGGGCGGCGCTCTGCGGGATCCCGGCCCTCGGCGTCCTCTGGGGCTACGGGAGCAGGGAAGAGCTTTGCGAGGCGGGGTGCCGGACGGTATTCGAGACGCCCGAAGACCTCGCCGCCCATTTCTGCCCGAAGAGCTGAGAATCCACCCAAATCATGACGAAAAGGAGGCGGCCCCGATGAAAAAGCGCACGGCGGTCCTGTTGGCATTTCTGCTTCTTCTCTCCGTGATGTTCCCGTCCTGTGGTCTGAAGGCGGACGAAGCGTCGGAGACGGCCGGGGTGTCGCGCCTCGTGACGACGGATTACCCCGTGAAGACCGCGCGCACGCCGCATGTGACGGGTTCGTATGCCCCCGAGATCACCGTGATCCAGTCGCGCGACGAGCTCATCCGGTATGTGTCGGTGTACGAGAAGTGCTACGATTTCCTCGACGAGACCGAAGAAATGTTCTATGACATCGTGTCGGGGTACAAGGAGGACTATTTCACCTCACAGGCGCTCGTGATCTGCGTGATCCATTCGGCGAATTCCTCGATCCGGTACACGTCGGAGGGGATCGGGCGCAGCGGGGACGAGTACCTGCTCCGGGTCCGGGTCACCGCGCCGACCATGGCTGCCGCCGAGGAGACGGACTGGCATCTCTTCCTCGAGGTCCCGGACAGCAGCCCGTTTTTGCGCGACTCCGCCGTCCTGAAGGTGCGGTACGTTGAGAAGAGGGGATACTGAGGGAATTCAGAATTAAGAATTCAGAATTAAGAATGACGGCGTGCGGTGCGGAAACGATGTCGTTTCATTCTGCACCAAAAAACGGTCGTGCAGCGGCACATCATGGCTCGCTTCACGACCGTTTGATTTTTGAAACCGCTTGCGGTTTTTACCTCAATTCTGAATTCTGAATTCTTAATTCTGAATTCTCTCTTCTCTACATGTTTTCGATCGATAGTTGATACGCGCCTCTCGCCCAGAGGATCCATTTCGCGCGGTCGAGGGGATTGACGCCGCGGCGGGGATTGACGTGTTCTTCGCCGTCGTGACAGTCGCGGTAGCCGTAAAACGACGCGCTGAGGACCGCCTTCCCGGACGACCACGACGCCAGCTTCACCGGGAATTCCATCGAGGTCGCCGCCGGGACGATCGCTTCGAGCGAAATGCTGTCCCCGAAGAAGAACGGCGTGTCGTATTCCCCGCGCATCCGCAGGATTTCCCCGGTGATCTTCCCGGCGAGGTGGGACGGCGCGGAGATCCGCATCCGGAGCAGCGGCTCGAGCAGCGTCACCCCGATGTCGCGCAAACCGTTCATGAAGGCCATCGGCGTGCAGACGAAGAAGTCGAGCGGATGGGTGTGGATCGTGTGGTGCTGACCGCCGACGAGGGTGCAGCGGAAGTCCGTCACCTCCCAGCCGTACAGCCCCTGCTCGAGGCATTGATAAAACGATGTGCGGATGTGCGTCTGGTAGCGGTAGAAGCATTGATTCGACGGCAGCTTCCCGTGGTACGAGACCCCGTACCCGCGCGGCATCGGCTCGAATTTGAACTGCACGACCGCCCAGCAGGGCTTCGGCATCGTGTAGTCCGCGTAGCCGTAGCCAACCCCCGCGGGCGTCTCCTTGTAGATGACCGTCGGCGGGGAGAAGGACGGCGCGATCCCGTAGCGTTCCCGGAGCAGCGCGTCGAGGATCTCGAGCTGGATCGACCCGGTCGTGGAGATCGTGATCTCCCGCTGGCCGTTCTCCCATTTCGCGTCGATGTAGGGCTCCTCCTCCGTGAGCTCGGCGAGCGCGGCGGCGAGGGGCGGGACCTTCTCGGGATCGCCGTCGGCCGGTGTCGCCTTCACGCGCAGGAAGGGAGCGGTGAGCCGGGCGGATTCCCCGAGGGCGAGCGAGCCGACGAAGTGGCCGGCCTTGGCGGAGGGAAGACCGCAGAGCGCGGCGATGTCCCCGCCTTCGACCTCTCCCGCGTCGGTGTAGCGCCCGCCCGTGAATTTGCGGATCTGAGAGACCTTTTCCGAGACGGGGGGCTTTTCCGCGAGCGCGACGGCGTCGTCCTCCTCTCCGTCCGGGTTGTGTCGGCGGGGATCGTCGGGCGGCACGAGCGTCACCTCGTCGCGGTTCACGATGCGGCCCCCAAAGAGGCGGACGTGCGAGATCTTGCCCATTGCGCGGTCGTGCTCGATCTTGAAGATGATCCCGGAGAGCCCGTCCGTGGCGCGTCTTTCGGCGGAAGGCATGAAGGAGATGAGAAAATCGGCGAGCGCATCGACGCCGACGCCGAGCTTGGCCGATCCCGCGAGGACCGGGACGATGCGGCAGTCCGAGATGCCCGCGCGGACCTTCGCCTCCGCCGTTTCATGGGGCAGGGCGGCATCCGTGAGAAAGGCGTCGGCGGCCTCGTCGTCGGTGTCCGCGAGGACCTCGGTCACGCGCGCGTCGAACGCGTCCCCCGCAAGGGTCGAGACGGTCACGGCGTCGGTCCCCAGGCCGGAGATGGCGGAGAGGGGCAGAAAGAGCCGGTCGGACGCGATGCGGCTCAGATCGGCGAGGACGGCATCGATGTCCGCTCCGGCGCGGTCGGTCTTGTTGACGAAGACGGCGTAGGGCAGCGTTTCCTCGGCGAGCGCGCGGAGGATGTTCTCGGTGTGCGCACGGACGCCCTCCGCCGCGGAAACGACCACGACGGCGTAATCGAGGGCGGCGAGGGAACGCTCGACCTCCCCCGCGAAATCGACGTGGCCGGGGGTGTCGACGAGGTTGACGGTCACGCCCCGGAAGGAGGCAGTCGCCGTGGCGGTGCGGACGGAAATGCCGCGTCTGCGCTCGACGGCGAGGGAATCCGTTGCGGTGGTGCCGTCGTCGACGCTGCCCGCGGACCGGAGGGTACCCATCCGATAGAGGAGCTGCTCCGTCAGGGTGGTCTTCCCCGCGTCCACATGGGCGAGGATGCCGATGTTGTGATAGATGTTCTCCATGCGGTTTTCCGTTATCAGACGAAATTTGATTTATTATACCGCAAATCGGGGGAAAGGTCAAGGAATTTCGGCAAGAAGTCCGGCGGGAATCTGCGAAGGCAACCCGCGCCGCGGCCTCAGCGCCTTTTCTCCCCCGGCGTCCCCCTCCCCATCGCGCCCAGCACGATCGGGGCGAGGAGGATCCCGGCGGGACCGGCGAGGCGGAATCCGAGATACGCCCCGGCGAGCGCGAGGAACGGATGCACCCCCGCCGCGCGGCCGATTACGCGGGGCTCGAGGAACTGCCGCACCAGCCAGAGCACCGCGAGCAGGATGAGGAGCGCGATCCCCCGCCCCGCATGTCCGCCGATGAACGAAACGATCGCCCACGGCGCGAGGACCGTCCCGCACCCGAAAACCGGGAGAAAATCCACCGCCGCCGTCACCGCCGCAACCGCCAGCGCGTTCTCGACGCCGATCAGGGAGAGCCCCGCGAAGAGCTCCGCAAAGGTCACCGCGAAGAGGAGAAGCGCGCCGCGCAGATACGAGAACACCGCGTCCGTGCCCTGCCGGAGCCGTTCTCCCGCCGCCCGCGCCCAATCCGAGGGGAGGAGCGCCCGCATCCCCTTCGCCGCGCCGTCCGGATCCGCCGTCAGGTAGACGAATCCAATCCCGCACACGGCGAGGGACAGCGCGCCGCGCGGAAATCCCTGCATCAGCGAGGCGAGCGCGGAAGCCGCCGACTGCACGACGCTCCCCGCCGCCTGCCGGATCAGGGAGGGGAGGATCGACTCGCCGCCGAACCGCTCGAAGAGGCGCTCCGTGAGCCGCTCGAAGGGGAGCCGGTCGAGGAATTCCTCCGCCGCGTCCGAAAGCCTGGAGGCGACGTCCGGGAGCTCCCGGATCAGGGACCACAGCTCCCCGATGAGCTTGCCGGAGAGGAGCGCGGCGAACCAGAGCGCGAGAAAGCAGAGCAGGGCCGCATACGCCGCTCCGCCGATCTTCCGGTCGACGCGGAACGCACGGCTCACCGCCTCCGCCGAAGGGGACGCCATCCGGGCGAGGACGTACGCCGCGAAGAGGGGCAGGAGCGCGGAGAGGAGCCCGTCCCCCGCCGTGTGCGCGATCCATACGCCCGCCGCCACCGCCGCCGCCGTCCGCCAGCCCGGCCCCGCCGCCTTTTCCATCGCCAAATCCTCCCGCTTTTGATGTTCCCGTCCATAGTATGCCCCGATTCCGCCGAAAGTGTTTGACTTTTCGGGGAAAAGATGATACAATATACAAAAAGGCGCGGCGGCGTCCGGCGGATCCGTTCCCGCTGCCCCCTGTCCCTTTCCGCATCGGAAGGGGACCATTACACAAACCAACAGAAAGGTTCTCCGTATGAAAAAGCAGTTTGTTTCCGTCCTTCTGGCGATGCTCACGCTCGTCGCGCTCTTCGGCTTCGCGGCATGCTCGAACAACGCGTCCGGCAGCCCCGCGGCCCCCGGGACATCCGGCTTGTCCGGCGGAGAAAGCGGTGACACCATCATGATCCAGATCGAAATGCAGAACGGCGGCATCATCAACCTCGAGCTCTACCCGGACAAGGCCCCGATCACGGTCGAAAACTTCGTCAACCTCGTGAACGAGAAGTTCTACGACGGCCTGATCTTCCACCGCGTCATCAAGGACTTCATGATCCAGGGCGGCGACCCGGAGGGCACGGGCTTCGGCGGCTCCGGCAAGACGATCAAGGGCGAATTCACGGCCAACGGCGTCGCAAACGACCTCTCCCATGTGCGCGGCGTGATCTCCATGGCCCGCAGCAAGCAGATGGATTCCGCGTCCTCGCAGTTCTTCATCGTGCAGAAGGATTCGACCTACCTCGACGGGCAGTACGCGGCATTCGGCAAGGTGATCGAGGGTATGGACGTCGTGGACGAGATCGCGTCCGTTGATACCGACCGCAACGACCGTCCGCTCGAGGACGTCGTCATCAAGTCGATCCGCGTGATCGAATAACGCCATGTCGACCTTCACGCCCGACAAGTTCCGCGCGCTGTATGCCCGCTCAGCCGACGCCTCGCCCGCCCTCGCCTCCCTCGCGCTCTCCGACGGCGCGCTGCATCGCCTCTGGACGGTGTGCGATCTGCTGATCGACAACGCGAAGCGCTTCAACCTCACCGCCATCCTCGAGGAGGAGGAGATCGTCCGCAAGCACGTCGCCGATTCGCTCATTCCGCTCGCGCTGCTGCGGGACGCCGGGATCGATCTCGCCGGCCCGATCCTCGACGTCGGCACCGGAGCCGGATTTCCCCTTCTTCCGTGGGCGTGCGCCCTGCCGGAGGCTTCCCTGACCGGGCTCGACGCCACGGCGAAGAAAATTTCCCATATCCGCGCCTGCATCGACGCCGCGGGCCTGTCGAACGCCGCCGCCGTGCAGGGACGCGCCGAAGAGGCCGCCCGGGAGGATTTCCGCGAGCGCTTCTCCCTCGTCACCGCGCGTGCCGTCGCCGCTCTGCCCGTCCTCTGCGAGCTCTGCGCGCCGCTCACGACGGTCGGCGGAGCCTTTGCCGCGCTCAAGTCCCGCGCCGAAGAAGAGATCCGGGACGCCCGGCCTGCCGCAGAAGCGCTCGGGCTGGACGAACCCGAGGTCCTCTCCTACGAGCTTCCCGGCGGGGACGCGCGGACCCTCGTGATCTACCGCAAAACCCGCCCCACCCCGGCGAAATATCCCCGCCGCTATGCCGAAATCGCAAAACAGCCCATCGCGTGACCTCCGCACCGATTCCCCGACGGGATGCGGCGCGATCCCGGTCTGCCATACGAAATCCCGCTCCCATGCGGGATTTTTTCTCACTCCCCCGAAAATAACCCCCGATTCCCCGGCTGAGAGCGACAGAATCGCGCGCCCGTTCATGGTATAATCGTTGCGTAAAGAAAACAGGCGCCATGCCGGAGGACGGTTCCGCTGCATGCCGCCGCAAAAAAGGAGGACGATCATTCATGTTCTGGGGTTCGCTCAATGAGATCAGCCGGGTGGTGCGGGAGGTTCCCGTCGGGGAGATCGAGGTGCCGGAGGGGAGAGTGCACAGACGGGAGGGGGATCTCGCGGCCGAGGAGGCGCTTCGCGCGCTTGCGGAGAGCATCCGGCGGCACGGCGTCGTGGAACCGCTTCTCGTGAGACGCCTCGAGGGGAAGAAGGAGCCGGAGCCCGATCCGAGCCGTCCGCCGGAGGGGGTGGCCACGCATACCTGCATCCTCATCGCGGGGGAGAGGCGGCTCCGGGCGGCGTCGATGGCGGGGCGGCAGACGGTCCCGTGCGTGTTCGTCGACGCAGACGCGGAGGAATCGGCGGTCCTCGCGATCGTCGAAAACCTGCACCGGGAGGATCTCAACCTGTTCGAGAGCGCGGCGGCCATCGCGTCGCTCGTGGAGGTGACGGGGATGACGCAGGAGCAATGCGCGCGCCGGCTGGGGGTGAGCCAGTCCTATGTGGCAAACAAGCTGCGCCTTCTGCGGCTCACGGAGGAGGAGCGGCGCACGATCCTCGAAAACGGTCTGACGGAGCGGCACAGCAGGGCGCTTCTGCGGTTCCCGACGGCGGAGGAGCGGCGTCCGGTGCTCGCGGCGATGGCGGGGCGGCACATGAACGTGGCGACGGCGGAGGAGTACGTCGAGTCGCTTCTCTGCGCGGCGTCGAGGGCGGCGGAGCTGAAGCGCGCGGACGTGCGGCCGGAGACGAGGGAGCGCATGATCGTGCGGGACATGCGGCAGTTTTACGGCTCGATCGACCGTGCGGTGGACGTCATGCGCAAGACCGGCGTGACGGTCGAGGCGACGAGGAAGGAGACCCCCGGCGGGGTGATGATATCGATTCTGGTGCCGAAGTCGTCGTGAGCGGGCTCACTTCGCAAGCCCGCGGAGAGTGGACGCACATTCTGACTGCGCGCTAACGCTTGCGGATTGTATATCGACCAAGTCGATTGTTCTTTTCGCCTGCGCGGCTGGCGGACAAGAGGCCGGTTCCGGAGGCCTCTTGGGTGCGCCGCAAGGCAATATTCAATGGGAGAAAGCTCCGCAGAGCTTTCTCTGACCTTTTCCTCTCCTTCATAAAGGAGATCACCAGCACTTCATCCGCAAGTGCAGCCGCGCAAGCAAAATAAAAGTGCGCACCCGAGAGAGTACGCACTTTCTATCTTGGTGAACGGGCGTGCGAAGTGCGCCCGTCTCCTGTCTCCGGGCACCGCCCGGTTGGTGAACGAACTTGCCAAGGCAGGCTTCCCGAAGGGGACAGAACCCTTCGGCCGCAGGCGAGTTCGTCTCTTGTCCCCGGGCACCGCCCGGCGCACCTCTCCATTTCATGAATATTTATAATGAATAATCGAGTATTTCGTACATCTTCGCCATTGACGCCGAAGCGGGACCATGCTATACTATCTGCAACACTCCATTTTTTCTGAAAGAGGTCCCCATGTCCAATTTCTTCGAAGAACTGAGCATTTATGACCCCGAGGTCGCGGCCGCCTGTCACGGCGAACTGGAACGCCAGCAGCACAACATCGAGCTCATCGCGTCCGAGAACATCGTTTCGAAAGCCGTGCTCCTCGCGGCGGGCGGCGTCCTCACCAACAAATACGCCGAAGGCTATCCCGGCAAGCGCTATTACGGCGGCTGCCAGTGCGTGGACGTCGTCGAGGACATCGCGCGCGAGCGGGCCAAAAAGCTCTTCGGCGCGGACCATGCGAACGTCCAGCCCCACAGCGGCGCGAACGCGAACCTCGCCGTCTTCTTTGCCCTCTGCCAGCCCGGCGACACGGTCCTCGG
>JAEEGL012752242.1_pt1 | contig 11809 bp, 5 predicted proteins | sample 9134231 | NCBI WGS metagenome assembly JAEEGL01 (sample SAMN16246548, study PRJNA631951) | gut metagenome | biome: gut microbiome; feature: rumen; material: fiber-attached | host: Bos | place: Iran: Karaj | collected 2018-10 | reverse complement strand
GTCTCCATGGCGAGCTGGGTGTCGCCGGTCCAGCCGTTCTTCTCGCGGTGCGGGCAGTCTGTGGGTATGCCGACGAAGTTGGAGAGGAAGCTCCGGCGCGTCGCGTCCTGAAGACGTGCGAAGGCCGCGTCGGAGGTCTCGATCCGCCCCGCATCTGCAAAGGCGGAGTGGACGAAGAGGCTTGTCAGCCCTTTGACCTCGGCTTTTCCCTCGATTGACACGCGGACGTAGCGGAAGCCGTGATACGTGAAGCGCGGATGCCACTTCTCGCCGTCGGGTCCCCCCGCGAGGATGTATTCGTCGTGCTGGGCCGGATGTCCCTCGTCATGTACATACTGGCGGATGTGGCCGCGCAAGTTGCCGTTGTCCGCGAGGGTCTCATCGTAGTCGAGCGTGACCCGCGCCCCGGCCTCCCCGACGACTTCCAGCTCGCACCATCCTGCGCGGTTGGAGCCGAAGTCGTAGATGACGGCGCCATCCGGGGCGGCGAGGACGCGCTTTGGCGGAAGCGGATCGAAGACGCGACAGGGAACGGCGTCTTCAGGCGAGACGGTTGCAGCGGGAGTGTACTTCTCCAAGGTTGCCGGGCGCTCGTTCGGGCGACTCCCTTCCAACCGCGCGTCGAAATATTCGCCGCCGCGAAGGGCGTTGAAGGTGATGGGTGAGTCGAAGACGCGCCACGAGGCGTCCGTGACGAAAAGGGTCTCGCCGTCCGCGACGAGTTCGCCGCGAATCATCGGGGACTTGATCCACGAAGCGTTGCAGAAGCCCCAGACCTCCTGGGTGAAGCAGTTGAACCATCCGTTGCCAAGAAGGACCTCGACGGTGTTTTCACCCTCGTGAAGAAGGGACGTCACATAATGGCGGACGGCGGAAAGACGCTTGTCGGGCTGGCAGGTGACCGGCGAAAGGACATCCCCGCCGCATCTGACGCCGTTCACGCGCACCTCATGCCACCCGGCAACGGCGAGAACGAGTTCGGCATGCGCCGGGATCTTTTCCAGCGTGAAGGTCTTCTCCAGCACGGGCGCGGGGCTTTCAGGCTTTTGAGTTTCGCCCGAAATCCACCTTGGCCGGGCTGTTGTGGAATAAAATGGTTTAGGCATTGCGCATCTCCTCTGACAAGGCTGGCTGAATATTATACATCAACAATGAAATCCATGGGAAAATTGACTCCAAAAGCGCAAACACCATTGGAAAATCGATTTTATAAGATACAAACACCATTGGATAATCAGTTTTTGAAAGCGTCAATACCATTGGTAAATCGATTTTAGATTGCAGATTACGCTTTGATCGTGGTAGAATATAACTGTTTCCACGAGGAGGAGCGACCGATGAAACGCAGTTTTGAAAATACACTTTTTGAATGGAACAAGATGCGGATTCGCAAGCCGCTTGTAATACGCGGCATGAGGCAGACTGGCAAGACATGGTGCGTGCGAAAGTTCGCATCGGAAATCTACAAAGAGGATTTCGTCGAGATCAACTTCGAGTTTTCCGATTGCTGGAACTCGGTCTTCGAGGGGGACCTCAATCCCGCGCGCATCTGCGACGAACTGGAATTGATCGTGGGAAAACGCATCCGCGGAGGGAAAACGCTCCTCTTTCTTGATGAAATACAGCTGTGTCCAAGAGCACTCGCGTCATTGCGGTATTTCCGAGAGCGCATGCCGGAAATACCGGTTGTCGCAGCGGGGTCGCTATTGGACTTCGCATTGGACAACATCCAATTTCCAGTCGGGAGGGTGCAGTTCGCAGATCTCCACCCGATGTCATTCGCGGAGTATCTTGAGGCGACGGGGAACGCGTTGCTCGCCGGAATTCTCAAAGAGCCGCCAAGAAAGCTGCCGGAAGCGGTGCACGCCAAACTCCTCGACGAAGCCAGAATCTACTCGGTCATAGGGGGATTGCCCGAGTGTGTGAAGGCGAAGGCCGATGGCGCGGGATTGCTAGATGTAAGGGCAATTCAAAGCGATCTGATCATCGCCTTTGAGCAGGATTTCGCAAAGTATCCGGAGCGCATGGACGCCTCCATTCTTCGAGAAATCTGGCGGGCGGCCAATGCCGCTGCCAGCCATCAGACCTCATACGCCGCGCTTTCGCGCGATCACACTGGCGGAACAAACAAGAAGGCGCTTGAGTTACTTGCAAAGGCGCGTCTTGTTAAAATATCCAAGGCGGCGGCTTCCTCGGAAGTCCCATTCGACCTGGACGTTGCACCGCGCATCAAGCCATTTTCAGGGGACATAGGCCTTTATCAGGCGATGTGCGGAAGGCCTGCGGAAGAGACACTTCGCGAGCGCGATCTTCTTGCCGTCTACAACGGCGCGCTGGCCGAACAGTTCGTCGCGCAGGAACTCGTCGCGTCACTTGGCGGGGATGAACCGCACTGGTGGAAGCGCGACGCTAAAAACGCGCAGGCCGAAATTGATTTCATGGTGGCGCTAAACGGGCGTGCGCAGCCGATTGAAGTAAAGAGCGGCGCGGATGGACGTCTCAAGAGTCTGCACCAGTTCCTGAAGGAGACGCCAGAAGGGCCGGATGCTGTCGTTTTTTCGTCCGCCCCGTTCGGGGAAATACCAGAACAGCGCCTTCGCTTTTTGCCGATTTACTACGCAGGTTCCCTCAACCGCCCATACTCATGAGCAGTTCGAATCGGCGCCCGTAAGCTCGACCAAAAGAAACGAGTGCGGCGGCAAGGTGTCGGGTAAGGCGATTTCCGCGTCTGTGCGCTTAGCATCGACGATGCGGCAGGAGATGGGTTTTCGTCCGCCAAAGTCCACCGCCAAGGGCTGCGCCCCGGGCGAGTCGTTGACGATGAATATGGCGGCGGACGGATCGGTTTTCACATCCGGTGCGGACGCGCCCCCGGCGCGTCTGCGCGAACCAACCGCCGCGACGGCCCAGAGTCCGTCAGCGCCCTGGCCGCCCTCCACTTCGCACTTTACGGCGCGGCCGAGGCGGTAGAGCGCGTTGAAGTACTTCAGCGCGTAGAAAGCCTTCGACGGCTTCTTCGCGACCGGATCGAAGAGCGACGCGTATGCGTTGAGAGCGCATCTGGCGTCGTAGATGTTCGCCATCCAGAGTTCGCGCTCGAGCTGGCATGCCGCGATGAACGCCGCTATGCCGCTTGAAAGGGAAGCCCTGCGCCAGAAGTGGCCCCTTGTGTCGCCGCAAAGCCATTCGTTCAGATGCAGTTCCACGTCGCCATATCCGGCCTCACGCAACAGGCGGCGGTGGTATTGCGCGTGTGGCACGACCAGATCCGGCGTTATGTAGCCGTGGAATGAGAAGAAGTCGAGCGGGCATTTCCGCTCCTTGACGAAGGCGCAGAACTCCTCGAAGCAACGTTCGCGATAGGCCTCGGCTTCGGGCACGGGTTCGTCTCGCATCTCGTATGTCACGTGGTGCGCCGTACACCTGCCGTAGCCGCCTATCTTGATGTGCGGGAATTTCGCCTTGAGGTGCTTCGAGGCGACCTCGTAAAGCTCGCAGAACTGGCGCCACGTGCCGAGCCACATCGGGTTGCGGTCGTCGGGCCGGTCATCCGCCTCGTTCCAGATTTCCCAGTAGGTGATCTTCCATCTGTAGCCGTTCGCCCAGCCCTCGGTGTAGTGGCGAATGACATGCTCGCAGATTCTTGCCCACTTCGCGAAGTCCTTCGGCGGGAAGATGCGGTACGCCTTGCCAAGGGAGCGCGCGTAGTTTTCGATTGTCACGCCGAGTCGGAAATACGGCTCCACGCCGTTGTCGACCAGGGCCTTGAGGTAGAGGTCGGTGAAGAGGAAGTCATAGTTCGCCGGATCGTTCTCGTCCGCGTCGAAGTCGCGGAAAAGGTTCGGTATGTCCACATAGAGGTTTCCACCGAACATTCCGCCAACGTCGTGCAGGCGCGCGTACGGAACACCCGCCTCCTTAAGGTAGCGAAACATGGAGAAGTCAGGTGCCAGCCCTCCCAAAAGAGGCCCCTGACCCGTGGAGTGAACCGGCTTGACCGGTCCAATGGTCTTGGAGACGTCAATGGTGATTTTCATTGCACAATGATGTAGAGGCCGGATTTCTGTTCCACAAGGAGACTCCCCTGCCCCGAAACGCACTCGGGCAAATCGGCGGCGCTGACAAGGCCCTTGTACTTCCGGCCCGCAATCCTGAGTCTTCCGATCTTAAGCGTCCCCGGGAAATCAAGCGCCAACTCGGCGCCCTCCGCAACATCGATTTCAAGGTACTTCGGCGCACTAGGCGCCTCGGCGAGAAGTTCGTCCGCGACGGGCGTGAGCGACACGCCGTCCACCATGGAGACCCGTTCGGATGTCACCGGGTTGTTCGGGGAGAAGCCGAGGTGGTATGTTCCGGCTGCGGGCGCGCGCCAAAAGTAGTTGTAGGGACGGAACTCGCCGCAATCGACGCCCGCGCGGCAGATTTCGTTTGTGACGCCGCCCTGCGCCATCCATACGCGAATCGGCAGATGTCCGACATTGTAGTTCCTGTCCACTCTCGAACGGGCGTTGAACGTCAGACGATAGAGTCCCGCGGATGGAATGGCAATGTCCTGCCAGGCGGCGTCTTTGTTGTTCCGGCCCAACATCAGGCAATACGCCCCCTCGCACTGGTCATATCCAAACGAATTGGGTCTGTCGCCATACGCGAGCCGCGCAATCCACGAATCGGGATTGTGGCCCACCGAGTCCGGCTGGTACGGTATGCTCCTCGACTCAAGTCCCGGTATGTCGCGCTGCCACGCGGAACCGGCATCCCATGTGGCGTTCTCGAAGCCGCCGTCCGCGACGAGGTTGCCCGCCGCGATGTTCGCGGGGACGAGTTCCACGTCGTCGATGTAGCCCGCGCCGTCCGCTTTTGTCTGCCTGATTGTAACGACCACGCTGTCGCCGTCGGCGACGGTGAACGCATTCGGCAGCGTGACTTCCTTCCAGCAGTTGTAACCCGATTCATCCTCCGTGCCCAGCGAAACGGCCGTTCCACCGTTGATCGAGACCGTCGCCGTCCAGGCTGGCGATTTGCCGCCGACGCCTTCGCCGTCGAGCGGGAACCACGAGCCCGCGTATCCGCCGAAGGCGGACTTGAATCTGAGCCGCCACGCGCCACGCGGAGGCGTGAACGCGGCGGAGGTGGCGACGCCTGTCTGGCGTGACGCGCCGAAGAAGGCGAGGTATTTGCCGCCGTACTCGCAGAGCGCCTCGTTTCCGAAAAGCGAAGAGTTGTTGGAGACGGACATGGCGTCATGGACGAGTCCGACATCCGGCGCCTTTGCCGTATCATCGCGTCCGGGCGTGAGCGTCCAGCCGACCAATGTGTTCGACCGTGTCTTGCTGTAATGGCTGAGCGAGCAGACCGTCTGTCCGGAAAGCGTCGAGAAGCCGGACCATCCGTTGGCGGCAAGGTTTTCGAACCCTCCGTTCGGAAGCGGCCATGCGCCGTCAGGATTGACGTTCTCTGTGACAAGTTCCATTCTGAAGTCGTCGAACGTGGAAGTGCGGTCTCCGCTTGTGAAGTTCGGGACAATGCGCATCGTCCAGTCGCCGGCTTCGAGTGCCGGCGTCAGCAGCCTGTGCCGGCGGTAGCCGTCCGGCGTGTAGAAGGCCTCCGCCATGTCGCACCGCCTTGCAGCGCCGTCCCGCTCGAACTGGATGTGCCAGCACCCCACGCCACCATCTTTGCGCCCGCTTGAATAGAAGGAAAGCGCATAGTGACCCGTTGCGGGGATGGACACCGTGGTTTCGGCGCCCGCGACGGACGAACCACTCTGCTTGAGGCAGAGAACCCAGTCGCCTTCGGGCGCGAGATAGGGGCATTTCCAGCTGCCGGCCCCCCAAGTGTCCATCGTCCTGCGGTTGAAGCGGCCCTCGTTGCCGTCGCCGGTCAGCGTCCACGCGCTCATGTCGTCGGACTCGAATCCGGCGTTCGGAATTGTCGCGCAGATGCCGTTCGCTCCGGCGGGGGGAACGTAGTCGGACGCCTTGACCGGCGCGGCGAGCGTGACGCGTCCGCCCTGAACGGAGAGTTTTTCCACGTCGTCCGCAAGCGCCGTGATCCTTGCGTTGCCCGTGCCCGTTTTCCGCACCGTCCCCGCGGGGGCGTTTGCAGAGACCGCGACATCATCAACGTAAACCTTGCCGGCCGCAGCGGCGACGTCAATCGTCTCCCCGGCATTGACGGCGTAGGCGATTGACGGCGAATGGGTCTTGATCGCCGTCCCCGTCGCGAGGTCGATTTCGCCGCCGAAGACGCCATTCTTCCCGGTCGTGAGCGTGATGCCCGAAGTCGTGACGTCGTATGTTCCCGAACCGGTCGCGAGATTCGTGGAGCCTACGGCCACATCCATCGCAAGCCGCGTTCCCGCCGCCGTGCGGAAGGAGATTTCGCCACCGCCGACATTCCACTTGGCGGAGAGATACTTCAAAATGTCGAGCCGATCCGCCTCGGACACAGGCGAATCAAAGACAATCAGCTCCATCAGGTCGTCGCCGCCTTCGCGACGACCGTTGTCCGGACGCATCGCGAAGAGGGAGTCGAACTTCCCCTTCATGAGCATGGAGACGTGATGGATTTCGAGAATCCTCACCCCAGTCTGGATATCCGCGAGTTCCGCGTCCTTTCGCTCCCCGTTGTCGTAGAATCGGGAATTGCGAAGGGCGTGGCCGGAGCCTGACGCTCGCGTAAAGTACTTTCCGCTGGTGCTGCCGGTCGAGTAGTTGCCGGTACGATAAGTCGCCTTCCAGTCCGCGGCACCGTGTCCGAGGAGGTTGCCCCATGTCGCGTCAATTCGCGTGACGACGAAGACCGAGCCGACATCCAGCTGCTTCGCCACGTCGTCCGCGCCGTAGAGCTTCATGGCGCACTGCGAACCAAAGCCCCGGAAATAGACGCTTCGAAGGCCGTCGACCATGCGGATGTACGAGGGGACGAACGTGACCCCGCCTGTCGCGGGGTAGGTCTGGGCGTAGGGATGCGAAAGGCTTGCGTGGTTCGTGTCGCGGACGTCGTACCACTTCGTGACGGTGGTGTCGCCGCCGTCAGTCGCCGTCTCGAAGTTCGCCCGCGCCGAATCGGCGGCAAGCCAGAACGAGGCGTTGGCGGCAACGTAGTCCGCGCCCGCGGAACCTGCGGCAGCCGTGTCCGTTCCCGACGCAACGACCGTTCCGCCGGCGACATCGATGGTCAGTCCGCCGGGCATGGCGGCGTTGAGCGGCACTGTAAGCGTGCCTTCCCCAGTCTTGACCAGGCGTGATTCTCCTGTCGATGTGACGGGAAGCGGGAGTGCCTGCGTCTGGCCCGCCGAGACATGTACGGCGACCGGCTCCTGACGCGGCAGCGCGGTTTCCGCGCAGCAAACGCCGCCAATTGCGGCGCAGAGGGCGGCCGACAGGATGTGCTTGCTGAGTTGTGACTTCATTGCGTTATCCTTCCTGGCTGGGAATTCGGAGTTCAAAGTTCGGAGTTCAAAGTTCGGAGTTTGGCAGAAGCGCGCCGCCCTCAAAGTAGATTGGCGCGCCGGAAATCGGGACAAGGTAGGCGGAGGCGGCAGGACTCCCCTCGGCCCCTTCGGGGCCACCCCCCTCATGGAGGGGGGCTGAAGCCCGGGCACAACGTGCGGGCTTGAGCACACGCCCTGTGTAGTCGCGGAAAGTGATGGCGGGAGGGACGCGCTCCCGCGCGTCCGCCGCGGGCGGCCCGCCCGCGCCCCCAGACACGAACCGCAGCACGCGCTTCTCCGCCGGGCCGGTCGTCCACAGGACGCCGGCCGAGGTGCCGTCGGGGCGCGTCCACTGCGGGAAGAAGAATTCGCCTTTGGCGTCATGCCATTCGCCCGGGCTCTGCACCGATCCCGCCGGACGGGCCAGCACGAAGTTGCGGTACGCGCCCCACGCCGGCTTTGGGGTGAAGTTGGAATGCGTCAGTCCGAAGTGATGCTCGCTGTAGAAGGGGTCCTTCTCCGGCGAACGGAACTCGTACCAGAAATACTGCTCAACGCCCTCGGCGAAGGCGATCGCCATGGAGCAGACGAGATACCGCGCCTGTCCGTCCTCTCCGACCGAACCGCGATTGGGCATTGTCCCAGAGACAATGACGCAGCCGTTCGTGCCGCCATTCAGGCGCGTCACACTCGCCACAACGCCCTCGGCGCCATTGGCGTCGCGCCGCGTAAGGAGTGGGATGAACTCGTCGCCATCGCGAAGGAGACGCGGCGTCTGGTAGCGGAAGGCCTTTTCGCCGGCGGGGTCGCCCTTGTAGCCGGCGGCTATGGCCGCGGGCGTTGGAAATGCGCCTTTCTCAAGTGGCTTGACTGATTCCGGCCACATTGAACCATCGATGCGCAACGACTCGCGGGCGGCCCTTCCGGCCTGCAGCGCCTTGCCGTCCTCGATCTGGAAGATGCCAGGCGCAGTCTCGCGTGACGGATACCACATCGGCATGCCGCCGAGAATGGCCAGCACGCCACCATTCACCACGAAGGCCCGCACATCTTCAAACGTGTCCGCAGGGAAGCTTTCGTCAAAGGGATAGACGACGAGATCCACGTCGCCGACGGCGAGGCGCTCCCTTAGCCGCGCGCCAAGACATGTTTCGGCGGTCGATCCCTGCGGAAGACCTTCCGCAAGGGCTTCGGCGACTCCGCCGACGATTGAAGACGACGGCGCGTAAACGGCGCGCCACGACTTCTTTTCAGGACGGGCGACTTTCAGTCCCGCCAGAAGGACGTGCAAGTCGGGCACGCGCGCATCATGCGTGGGCCAGCCCAGTTCGGTGATTACGATTGGCTTTCCGGCGTCGCCATGGTTGGCCATAAGTGCGCGCAGGCTTTTCAGTTCACCGGGGATGTATCCCTCCGGCGCGCGCGGATGGCAATAAGGATGCACGTTCACCGCGTCGAAATACCGCGCGCCGCCGAGTTCGTAGATTTTCCCGAGGAAGTCCAGCGCCACGCCAGCGGTACCGCTGAAGAGGACGCGGACAGCGGGACTCCCCCCGTCGCCTTCGGCGCCACCCCCCTCACGGAGGGGGGCTGTTTTCTCGGCGTACCGCACCGCTTCGTATGCGGTCTTGAGGATTTCCAGATAGTGCTCCGGCGTGCACTCGCGCCAGATGTTCACCTCGTTCCACACCTCGATGTCCGAAAAGCGGTCTCCGTAGCGGGTGACTACTGCCTCGACGAATTTCCCGTACTCCTCGAGGTGGTCCCAGACAGGTCTCGCCCATTGCGGCGGGTAATCGACTATGGGCAGAATCGTCAGCCCCTGCGCGGCGGCTTCGCCCACAATCCTGTCGTAGTGCGAAAAGTCGAACGGGGCGTCGGGTTGCTTCTGGACATACGCCCATTGCAGTCCAATGCGTACGCGGCCTATGCCCGTGGCGGCAATCCAGCGGCACTCCTCCTTTCGCTCCGCCGGATCGTGGAGCCACCAGAGATGCGCGTTCACCCCGTATGGCGACGGCGCAGCTTCCGCCTCAATGCACAATGCACAATGCATAATGCACAATGCACAATGCATAATGCACAATGCGCAACGCATAATGCGCGATGCCGCGTGTGCAATGCGGAATGTGGAATGCCGGTTGCCGAATAATTTCACGGCAACAATTATAGGGCAGACCACTGTGGAAGAGTGATACTTTTTGTGAAAAAAAGTTAACGCAGATGGTTTGCCCGCCACTGCCGCATTGAAATGCCCGTTCGCGAGCGGAAGAGCTTGCGAAGCGCTATGTCGGAGGAAAAGCCGCAGAAGGCGGCAATCGCGCCAATCGGGACTTCCGGCCGCGCGAGAAGCGCGATTACCTTTTCAAGTCGGATTGCGATGATCTCGTCGAGGATTGAGCGTCCCATCGCCTCTCTGAATCGGCGCTCAAAGAGATTTCGCGAACCGGGGAAGCGGGCGGCCAGCTTTGCCGCGGTGAGACCGTCGCACGCTTCGGCGCGGATCATGTCGACAGCCCGTAGAATGCCCGGCTCACGCCGGCCGAACCCGCGCGTCGATTCGCGCCGCTCGACCAAAAGCGGACCGAAGGAGGCGACGGCTGCGCCGTCGCCTCCAATAAGTGCGGCTTCGCCGCTTAAGTGGCCGCTTCGCGGCCTAAGTGTCGCTTTGCGACTTAAGCTCCCACCCTTATTTCCCTGCGACTCCGCTTCCTCTGCGACTCTGCGTGAAACCATTTCCCCCAGCGCGCGTGCCGCGAGGTAGCCGGCGAGTTCGAAGTCGATCTTGACGGAGGAAAAGGGTTGGTAGGGCTCATCCCGTCGCGGCTGCGCCATGGCGTCTGCGCCGACAAGGGTCGCCGTGCGCGGCAGATGGCGTCCGGCGGCGCGAAACGCCAGCGCGGCCTCGCGAGCTGCGGGGTCATTCACGGCGAAAACCGCGCAATGCTGCGGAAGAGACGCAACCCAGCGGGCGAGACGCGCGATTCGCGCGTCCTCGTCTTCGCCCCGCACGTATGAGAACACGATGCATGGTTTTCCGGCCTTCTGGCAGATGGCGCGAAAGGCGTCGACGCGCTCCCGAGCCCATTGGCGTGGTTCGAAAAAGCCTATGACCGCGTATGCCGGCGGCAAGCCTGAGGACAGTTCCCTGAAGGCCATGCGCGCGATGGCGGCGTTGTCGCAGACCACGGTGCGCGCCCCTTGCCATGGAAGGCGCTTTGGCGGATCAAGATAGATGACGGGAACTGAGCCGAAGAGACGTGGAGGCAGATGATGCCGGTCGTCAGAGCAGTCGTCGATGCATCCGACTGGCTTTCTGAGGGCGAGAATGGATGAAAGCTCGGACGGCTGGAACTTCCCGCAGTCCAGTATGTCGACATCCCACCCGCGCGCCTTCGCGAAGCGGCATGCGCCGTTCAGTTGCCGCCGCCGCTTCTCGGGGATTATAAGAGAGCTGTAATCGATGTAGAGGATGGTCTGATTATGGGACATGCAGACAACATGGGAATGGTTCCAGCAACTACTCCGCGCCACACAACGCCCGCGCGATGCGTGGCAGATCGGGGTCGCGAGCGCCGCAGACGAGGATGGCGCCGCAATCGGCCGCGAGCATGCCGAGACGCCGCACGTGCGCCTCGTCAAAGGTCCAGTCCGGCCAATACTCGACGTCGGCGAATCCGCGCGAGCGGATTTCGTCCGCAAGCGCGTCGGAGTTGATGGAGCGGTCGGTCGTGCCGCCGGCGTCGTAAACGGGCGGAAGGACAAGGTGGTCGCCCGGGCGCAGCGCATTGGCGAAGGCGTCCGCGAGGTCGGCGAGCATGTGGCGGAGCGGCGTGTAGCCGTGCGGCCGCCAGAAGACCGTCACGGACGATGCGGCGGCCTTGACGGCGGCGATGGCAGCCGCGAGCTTCGCCGGGTTGTGGCCGTAATCGTCGACGACAATCGCGCCGGACGGCGTCGTGCCGACGCGCTGGAGGCGCCGCTCGATGCCGGGGAAGGTCAACAGTCCGCGGCGGAGCTTCTCGTCGGGTACGCCGAGCGACGATGCCAGCTCCAGCGCCTGCCAGGCGTTGCAGACGTTGTGGTAGCCTGGTATCGGCACGGTAAAGCGCTTGCCGTGGTACATGAAGCGCGTCTTCCACGGACTCGTGGCCGGCTCGGTCTCGATGTGTTCCGGAAGTGTATCGACAACCGTGCCGGAAACATGCGACTTGAACTCCGCGAAGAGCCGGTGCGTCTCGTCAATGTCGAAGTGGTCGGCGGACTGGTTCGTGATGATGGCGTGGACGGGGTTGTAGCGCAGGAAGGAGCGGTCGCTCTCGTCGGCCTCGATGACGCACCACTCCCCTTCCCCGGCGCGCACGCTGCCGATGC
>JAEEGL012303061.1_pt1 | contig 11809 bp, 11 predicted proteins | sample 9134231 | NCBI WGS metagenome assembly JAEEGL01 (sample SAMN16246548, study PRJNA631951) | gut metagenome | biome: gut microbiome; feature: rumen; material: fiber-attached | host: Bos | place: Iran: Karaj | collected 2018-10 | reverse complement strand
TCCGGAATAATTGGATCTGCGGCTCTTGTAGATTCTGGTATGAACGTCAATCCCGCCAACGACAGCACAAATGCCATTATTATAGAGATTATTCGTTTAGTTTTCATCTTTTCTCCTCCAATTCTTCTAAAATTCTGTAACGATCCGCTGTAATATTTTGGTTACTCCACAATATATCCCATCAATTTTCTCGTTAAAGCATTGTTTTGCGAATAAATAAAATTATAATTTAATATTTAATATTTCGCCTCATCTTCGGCCGTAATAAATCAATGAAGGAGAAAATATCCTCAGACAATGGAAACAACCGCATTTTATGTCACTTTTTAGTATATTTCGATTATATCTGCTTGCATTGTGGGCTGTCTGAAGTATGTCTTCATCTACCATCTGTTCACCTTACGATAAAACCATACAATCCTACTTGACAAATCGAACACACGTTCTATAATAAATGAAACAAGGAGGACGCGATGCCCGATGTAACAAGTGATCTGGATGTGATCTGCCAACATGCCCGTGATGGTCGGATCATCCCTCTCCAGTTTCGGATCCAAGACGAAGACGGCGAATTTCATAGTTATCGGATCAAGGAATACCGGGATCAATCTTATCGTGGATCCTATACAACATCAGACGGGGTTTTTGTGTCTAACAATATCCTTGTCTTTGAATGCCATATTGTCGTCTTGAACCGGATGCAAACCGTCCATCTGTATTACGATCTGTCACACAGCACATGGAAAATCTCGCTAAACCATAATCATCTGACTGTAGAGAATTAGTTTATTTCTTTTAGTGCGGGTGCTATACTACACGCTTGACGCTTTCACTCTCATAAGTTCACGCGCTAAATCTTTGAATACAGCAAGATCCCTTAACTCATCCCCCGTGATCTCCGGGTTATCCCACTTGTCGCACATGATGGACTCGACACCGAAAGCCATCTGCATTGCGTTGCTTCCCATGATCTCCTGGACAAACAGTTTCGCACGGTTAGCTGCTTTCCGGTTCATTTTCTCCATTTTCTCGTCAGGAATACCGTATTCGGCGTGTACGTCTTCAATGATCTCCCGGAATAGGTAATATGCGAGTGCTTTTGATAGAATATCTTCAGGGTGATCCCCTTTTGAGGCTACATGGTTTAGGAACAGCATCCCAATATCGGTGTATGTTTCCATTCTCTCTCCCCTTTTTTGTGGTATATTGCATGCTACCTATCATTATGCCAGAAATATTCAAATTTTCGTTATTCTGTCGCCGTGGATTTTCGTATCCCCTATTCGTAAAAATCTATCCTTAAGCAGCCATCATAGCCATCTCTATTCTTTGCAATTTGTCCATAGAATGTATATGTTTCCGAGACTTCAAATTCACCAGCAAATTTCGCCGGATTGTAGAATAAAAGGAAACGGCCCTCGTCATTTTCTATTTCCAATTCGTTTGTATAATCTTTTATCGAGTCTTTAACGACTTTTCCACTAATATATCCGAATTCTCCTTGATTTAATGCGCCCTGCATATATTCAGCATTAAGCGGTGGGTAATCTTCTTTATTAAATCCTGCTGATTGGTCACGTGGTTCAATATATAGTTTAAGATAAGAGAATAAGCTGTATTCAACTTGTTCAAGAAGATAACGGTATTTATTCAATAGAAGAGCTTCACTTTGCCCTTTTCCATTAAAACTGTTTACAAAACTTTGCATTATTTCTGTGGCATCTTGATATTCGATGCCTTCTGATGCAGATATGGCCAATGCAATAATGTTTTTAAGTGTTTCATTCGATTCTTTATCAGATAAATCAATATCATAACTGCTATAGTCATCATCCCAATAACGAATAGTAACATCGGAATTCTCTATCTTAAAGGAATAATAGATTGATTCATGCTCAACACCATCGTAAACTGGGTTATCCTTATCCACTTTCATATTTCCAATGGACAAGTCAGCCCCGCTTTCTTGGTTTTTAGACTTATAAGCTTCATATAATGAGCTTACAAGATCTGGATATTGAGTGTTTTGCGAGCCCGAATTGTTCTCCGCTGCTGTTTCTGTGGAATTCCCTGGAAGAAATGTTACATCAACCGGATTGGTAGCGTTTTCTACTTCTCTTCCATCATTCAAAATCCATGTAAGCCACAGTTCTCCAGAGTCGGTTTTTATGTTTTCTTGAGATACAGTAAAGAAGCGGCGGTCATTATCTTCTATAAACTCATCCAGTTCTTTTTCAACGACTACATTGCCGTTCTTATCTGTAAGTTTATATTTTACGCCTACAACAGTTTCACCAGGGACAACAACATTTTGCATCATATGATATGATGGGCTTGATGAATCCAATGAGTTTGATAAGCTTTCTGGGCTTTCGCTCGGTTCCGCGACGGCTTCTTCCGTCTCGGTTTCTTCCACTTTTTCAGCCGTTGCTTCAGTTTTGGCTTCCGTTGCAGGAGCAGAAGTTGTAGTATTGCCTGTTTGGCTCCCGCAGGCGCTCATGAATACCACGCACGCAAGGATTGCCGATATAATTCTTTTTTTCATGCTTTTTCTCCTCGTATGTCAATATTTTCAAAACTTATTCATGCATTTCATGCACACCCGCTGATCCAGTTTGCTTCCAATCAGCCCCGAAGTCAGCGTCCAGCCTCTTTTCGTAAGTTGAATCTGTGTGCTGCCGCATTTCGGCATACCTACCCTCCTATCGTCTGATCCGAATACTCCATCGGCTCCAAGTCGAGTTTTATGTGGCCAAGGCTTAAGTTGTTAACAAGTTCATCCGCGTGTTCAATACTGTTTTAGCTATTTACTGTTGAATGTGGTAAACAGTTCCGCATTTCCCGTATGACTATTAATAAGATAAAACTCATTGTTATCAAAAACCAATACATTTCCACTTTCTAAAAGACCGTAATATTGTATTGTGAACTTCCTGAAAAATTAACTCTCGAAGGTTGATCCGCCTATTCCTTTTCATCCTTCAGGAATGCCATGATTTCGTCAAAAGAACGATCACTTTTTTCAATTGCTTTGATCAGCTCTTTGTTTTGGAGTTCGTTTTTCTTTTGCTGAAGACGATCCAATTCCGCAAGAGCTGCATCATATTTGTCCTTTGCCTGAAACACGATTTTCTTCTGACGTTCGATTTTTTTTCGATGGATATGCTTCTACGTGCCATGCTATACCTCCTTTTTGACTGCGAACGCCATATTAAGGTGTCTTCAGGATTTTTATTTTCGCAAATTCATTACCAGCATATTTGAGCTGTGTCTTTACATTCTGTTTTTCTTCTTTCGAGGTCACAAAGATTTTTAATTTCTTAGGGGTTCCTTTAAGCGCATTTTCTTCCAGCTTTATATCAGTTGCAGGAAGAATGATGGTTTTGAGCTTTTTGCAGTTAAGAAATGCCTCTTTCCCAATAGTCTTGACGGTATCTGGTAGCTCTACTGACGTGCATTTTTTACCGTAAAATGCTCGTTTTCCAATCGATTCGACTGACCATACTACACCTTTTGCTTCTATGTCTCGTGGCACGTTGGCGGCAACTTCTTGGTTTTTCCAAGACATAAGAGATACGGTATGGGTAGTCTCGTCCGATATTACAAAGCGGTTATTATCAAAATAAAACTGATTTGGATCATTAATATCACTGTTAGGATCCGGTTCCCAGGATTTTTTAGCAAACGGATAGTCTTTCATGTACTTGTTGACCATAAAGGATTCTGTGGATCTTTTGCCATATGCATCACTTCCCACCAAACATTGATCAAAAGGATAATCGATAAGATACCATTTGCCATCTATCTTCACTACATTGTAACAATGGCAGGGTTCTTCTTCATTAGCCATATAGGCTCCGGACAGAATATATGAATCTATACCTGCAAGTTCAAGATATCTTTGTATCGTCATGGCATAGGTTGCACAGCAAAAGCCTGTTCCATCTCCAAATAAAGCACCGTATATTCCATTTATCCCGCGTGTGTACCCGTATTCTGAGTCCCTTTCCGGCGGAAGATTCGTTTTCATCCAATCATAAATATACTTTGCTTTTTCTCCATCTGAACCATTTTCACAATTAGCAAGGATCGTCTTCAGTTTCTCGTCTGCTAATGCCCGTTCCTCTTGAAAGTCAATAAATCCGATCTCGATCAGATAATAATTATAATTCCGATCTTCTTTGTCCTCTATACAACCATAGTCAGACGCGCAGCCTATTGAATCCATATTGTAGTCCGCAAAATCATAAAGCCCTCCCACATAAGAAGAATACATTTGATGAGTAATCTCATCGCAAAGACCCATAAAAGACGGATCGTCGTTTAAGATTTTTAGTGTTTTTGGTGCTCGAAGAACAATGATTTCCTGCATATTTCTCGCAGCCTGCTTCAATACAGATATGACATCTTCTGTTGTCTGCACATTTACTGCGTTCCTTGTATCAAACAAATCATCATCCATTGATGAACGAACATAAACATTACAGTATCCGGTATAGCGCCTGCCAGCCTCTATATATGCCAGTATTTGGGCGTTCCCTTTTGCCAGCGCGGTTGCTTTCCCATTCTGGTCTATTGAGATAACGCTTGGATCTGTGCTCTTCCAATGTATTTCACCGATTGCAGCACTTTCTGGAACCGGTGTTACGGAGAAAGAGTATTCATCTCCGACAATCAAGAAAACGCATGAGTTATCAATATTGATTCCCTCGACAGAAGGATGCGTAACATCAGCTCTTGTCACTGCTGGGAAAGATAACAGAAACATCATAGCAAGGATTACGGAAATGGTTTTTCTCATGGCTCACCTCCACATATGTTCTACGCCTGTACCAGCGATTTCAGCCTATCCAGTTTTTTCTTCAGATCTTCATAAAGTATTTTCCCATTCTCATCACCAAAATGCGCGAGAAAAACGGATGCATAGCCCCGCCGCCTGATCTTCCCCTCCTGGATGGTGGCAGCCATTTGGTCAATAAATTCTTCTTCTGTTCCGTCAAATCCGATTACAGTCTTTGCATCCCCAAGCGTTTTTGCGAAATCACTTCTGTCCTTATTTGACGCGAACGGGGGGATTTTGTTATCAATAACGGTCTTTGGTTTCTCTTCCGGTTGATCTTTTGCCTGTTCTTTCGGCTTCTCATCGTCCTTTTGAACCGTTTTCTTCACCCTTGTCTTCTTTGCGGATGCAATTTTTTTTTCGTATTTTTGTATCCTGTTTTCAGATGCGATCTGCTCCGGGATTTCATACCGCCCATCAAGAAGCCCTATGATCTCCGCTCCGTCTTTCATCACGGACAGGACGGTGCCAAGCTTAAAGAAGAAGGTGTCTCTGTCATCCGCCTGAATAAAGCTGATTGCCTCCCCGCCAAGAGGCAGAAGGTCCTTCAACGCGGAAAAGGTCAGGGTGTCATCGCTCTTATAGAACAAAATCGCCCTGTCTGTCCCATTTTTCAGGGATTCAAGGATCTCTATTGCCTTCGTATCCGTGATGTGTTCGCTGGAAATAAGATATACCTTCATATTCTCCCCTTTTTCATTTTTGTTACAGCAGGAAACGATTTCTTACAGAAATACAGTCGTTTCTTTGATCGGTTTCCGGTCACTATGATTCGGAAGCGGGCCGGCTCCATCCGTTGCATAGCCGAGATCCATCAGCATCAGCACTTCCTCATTCTCCGGAAGACCCAGCGCCTCAGCCATTTTGTCGGGATCAAAGTAATTGATCCAGCAGCTGTCAACGCCTTCATCAGCCGCCGCCAGTATCATATGCGTGGCTACGATGGTGGCATCCTCCACGCCAGAATCCCTTTTCTCACCCGGATAGGTGAATACATTCCCGGCATCAAACGCTACTACAATCACCGTTGGGGCACCATATCGGCAGGGTGTCACTTCGTCAATGTTTGCCAGTTTCTCCGGGCTTTGTACTACATAAACTCTGTGTTCCTGCAGGTTCTTGGCGGTTGGTGCCAGCCGCCCCGCCTCCAGGATTGCATCCAGCTTTTCTTTTTCAACCGGCCTTTCACTGTACTTTTTGCATGAATAGCGGTTTCTGATTACTTCCTTAAACTCCATATCACACCTCCAAAATTTCGAATCATATCCGTTTTTTCTTTATTTTGAGAGATTTCATAACGCCTGACGCTTTGATCATGTCTCGTGCATTTTCAAATTCGCTGTCATCAAGGCAGTAGATCGTAATAACTGCCTTTTTGTGAATCCCTTCAAAGGCTCCACCTTCAACAGCCTTGAGGTTTTCGGCGTATAAAGCAATCTTTTTCAGTTTTTTGCAGCCTCGGAAGGCTTCAGCTCCGATTGTCTCAATACCGGGAGAAATAGATACCTTCTTCAGCTTCCTGTTGTTTTCAAAGGCACCACCAGTAATCCAGTTGACAATATAATCCTTTCCCTCATAAGAGATCGTTTCGGGAACAGAGAGCTTTTTCAAGGAAGCTGCAGTTCCACATATTGCCACACAGTCTTCAGAACTGTAAGTGTATTGCAGACCATCCAGCTCAAAAGAGTCAGCGGAAACAATGCATGTTCTGATAATATTGCCATCCTTGCTGATCGCTTTGATGCTTGTGTTACCCGGCCTATGCATTACAACCATGCCCTCATCGGATACGGTTGCGATTTTTTCGTCTTCGCTTTCCCACTCAATTCCCTGATAAGTAGCGCTATCCGGCACTACAGAGGCTGATAGCTGGAAGGATTCTCCAACAGAAAGAGTTTTCTCTGAAGCGGACAGCACCAGATCCGTTACCGGCACGAGTTTCTCATGTGTTACAAAATATGCCTCAGGAGGGATCCCTTTTGTTCCGTCAGGGATAGAATCCGTCATCAGATCATGATACCAGTCATACCACTGCGCTTCATAGGAATAAGTATAGCCGTGTTTCTCATGATCGCCTAAATCCGTAGTTACAGAGGCATTGTTTTTCCTGGCATTTGTATATACGTTGCAAAGAGTGGACCACATCATGCAGGAAGTTCTGGTGTCGTATTCTTCTCCATATATTTTGGCATTTGGAACCCCGCAGTCACCGACATGGTCATTTACAACCACGCCATAGATGCTTTTCTCCGACCAGTCGTAGGAAATACCTCCGTAGGTGAACCAGCCATCCGTTCCTTCCGCACCCTGTAAAGGAGCGAAAACAATAAACTCCTGATAGTCATTGTCTTCAAGGTATTTATCGAAATCAATATCCTTCCCCGGACCAAAAGTCAGACTTCCATCAGCATCGCTGATCGACCTGATCGGTTCATCTATCTCTACGATGTTAAGGGAATTGATGAGAAACCTTCCTTCTGAAAGCCTTTTTATGATATCCGGAAATTTTCTGGCGACAGTTCTGATCTCGGAAGCTTCCTCGTTGGAGAAAGAACGCTGAAATGTTCCGGTGTCGATGTTTTTGTATAAAAGGACGAGAAGATTCCATTCCTGGCGTTTCAGGCCATCCACAGTCAACTTGCAGGTTGCAGTTTTGTTCCCATCCTTGCTGTACGCTGTGATGATGCATTCTCCACCTCCTGTTGCGGTCACAATACCTTCCGGGGAAACGGAAGCCACAAAAGGATCGCTGCTCTCCCATTCTACTCCTTGAAAAGTTGCGTTTGACGGAATGATCGAAGCAGACAATTCATGCGTCTCTCCCTGTTTAAGAGAAAGACTGCTTTCACCGATCTCGATGCCGGTTACCGCCGTCCTGGGCTGATGAGAAACATAAAACATTTCAGGGGTGAACCCTTTTGCTCCGTCTTTCAGCTTGTCGCAAATCAGGTCGTGATAACAGGCAAACCACTGTGTATCGTAATCCCATTTATATCCATGATTATCCTGACTGTCATGCAATTCCGTAAAGCCAGATATGCCATTAAGTCTGGCATTTGATTCGACAGAATGCAGCATTTCATGAACCATCAGGGATGTTCTGGTATCATAGATCTCACCGTAAACCTCCGCATCCGGAATCCCGGAATTTGTGATAGCATCATTTCCGATAATCTCATAGATGATCCTTCCCTGATATTCATACCACCCTCCGCCAAGACCGAACCAGCCTTCCGTACCAGGATAGCCAGATAGCGGAGCAAAGACAGCCACCTCATTGTAATCGTTATCATTAAGGTACTTGTCGAAATCGATATCTTTTCCGGGTCCATATGTCAAATTTCCATCATCAGCACTGACACTCCTTATGGGGTCATCGATCACCTGAAAATTGATGGAGTCGATGAGGAAACGTCCCTCAGATAACCTTCTGAAGGTGTCCGGCAGCTTACGCTCCACCTGGATGATCTCATCAATCTGCTCCTGCGTAAAGGATCTCTTGAAATCACCTGTATCTACATTTCTATAGACCAGCACAAGAACATTCCAATGATTGTCTCTTGCTGCTGTTGTCTTCTCAAGTTCAAATGTCTTGATGTTTTCTGTTGCACGGACAGGTGAAATAGAAGAGAAAAGTAGGCATAAAAAGAGGCCGATGATAAAGAATGCCTTCTTTGCTTGATTATTCCGGTGACGTTTTGTGTTGGATGTGATCATTTGAATTATTATGCTCCTTTCTTTCTCTGGTCTCTTTTGAGACTATTACTCTCCCGCCGCCTGATCCGAATACTCCATTGGCTCCAAGTCGAGTTTTATGTGGCCGAGATTCAGGTTAGTGGCCATATTATCTGCATCCTCAAAGCTTGTCAAACCAGTAATCACGCAATTTCCGTCCGTAATCGGCGCTTGAACCATGGGGACAGAAATAAATTGGTCATCATAGTATATTCCGATAGTCTCCCCGTTTGCGTAAGCATTCATAGTGGCATCCCCGAACTTTTCTGCCCCTTTTTCTGTCAGCGTAATACATACAACTGGCGTAGTTTGATTACTCACAGGACCAATTTGAGTATCTACCTTGGCTTCAGAGACATCATTACCATCTACCACTATGCTGCCATCAGTCTGCAATGCCTCTATTGTTCGATTTATATCGTAAGCCCCGACAGCATCATAGTATTCATAGTTCTTGTTTCCATTCTCATCTGTTTCAGCGATAAAATAGAGTTCCTTTTTCCCAGTTATATCTAGCAGAACAGTTTCAGCATTTTTCGTTTCTTTTGGAATCTGCACGATAAATTCATCGCCTGTTATATAAATGTTTACTCCAATTCCTAAATTTTTGGCACGCTCATGTATTTTATTTATTGTATCCTTGATATCTTCCGCAGACGGATTCGGATCCTTAATTTTAAGGGATAACGATCTCATTGTCCCTTTGGTCAATTCAACAATATTGTTTTCATTTTCTTCTGCTTCGCTTACTACTGCGTTTTCTGCCCCTTTATCTGCATTTGTTGTCTGAGCAGAAGAACAAGCCGTAAACAAGAGCATTGTTCCAAAGATAACAAAAACACTTCGCTTTTTCATACAAGTCAAGTCTCCTTTTTATTCATCGAAATGAACCACACCTACTCCAACGTTTATCGGAAGTTTCGCATCTTTATTCGTTGATTTGATTTTTCGCCCGGTTACGACAATCTTCCCTGTCAACCGGTTAAACTCAACCGTCACCTTCATCTTGCCGGTTACGTTTATCTCCGCTTCTGTTTTTCTTAAGCCCAACGAAAACTCCTAGGTATGTTCTCCTGAAGTCATCGGGACTACTATCGATTCACCGTTTTTAACCTTATACTCGTCTTCCCCATCCACAAGAAGATTTAAGGCAGGGTTTATGAGATAAAATTGATATTCCCTTTTGATGATGACATCAAACGTCCCCTGCATCTCTTCACTTAAAGGCATCCCACAATTAGGACACGCCTTCGCTTTATCAGATATTTCTTTCCCGCATTCTGGACATAGTATCAAAGCCATATAATCTACCCCTTTTATTTTTTTTGTACACGTTCCTTTTTTACACGGGCTGCGCAGTCATCTGTTGATACATTTTCATAAGTTCAGCCACACATTCAGTTTCGGACATTTTAATAGGGAATCCGTAAGCGGCCATGACTGCCTTATCATTCGCAATATGGGCTTTACGAAGCTCTGGCGGCATAGTTAGCGGGTCATAGAGATCTGCAAGAGAACTATCTGGATATATTTCTCTTGCGTCCAAAATTCCTTGTGCGGTTTCTTCTATTTTCTTTTTCTGGTCTTCTGTAGGAGAAGGCCAAGGAAAGTTGTTATAGACAATATCCTTTGAGTAACGATAGTCGCTCTTTAACCTTCCACAGACTGTTCTTACCCAAGACATATGCACATTTGATGTTAAAACCCCAAAATGATATATTCCCGCATTAGGAATGACAAACACTAAATCGCTGCATAGTATATCTGGTGTCATGAATCCAATAGGGACATATCTTCGTCTTTCGGACGATACTTTTGGAATCACGACATATGAAGTTTCTGGCATATTTGTAACATGAAATTTTGTTGGGCTATCTGCAAGTTTTACGGTCCCAGGGCTAGTGCTTTTTAATCTGAAATCTCTTACTGCCTCAATGCGCTTCATACAATGCGGCATTTTCTTTAACTCGGAAGGAGAGCATTTACCGAGCCACAGACAATAGCGGGGCTTTCTATTGATGAATTCCTGAGATCCGTACCATGGCATAAAATATTTTTCTGAAGAAGGTTCATTCCTGATAAACTCATCTTTTTCTTGTTCGGTAAAAAGATAGAATCCTCCGTCAATCGGCTTGTTACCTATTCCGATTTTCGGTACATCGCAAATAGGCTTATTGCGGCTTTCTATATACACATCCTCTGCATCCACCAAATAAGCATTGATATTATTTGCTTCCTGTTTACTCTCTCCCGAATAAATATACTTCTTCCTTTTGCTTGTTGAGCTACTGAATCCTATAATGACACAATGTACATGTGCTTTGATAGAAGCCTCGCTATCCCACCTAAACGTACGATATGCAAAATCTATATGGCTCCCTTTCTCAAATAATGGCTTCCACAGATTTGCAACGGTCTCTCCTTGTGAAACAGAGTTCGTCGACACAAGTGCTGTTCGTATTTGGTTGCCACACATCAGATCTGATGCTTTTTTATACCAGCATGTCACGTAATCCAGATTTCCGACATTTTTCCAGTCTTTCCCAAAAATTTCAATCACATCTTTTTTCTGTGCTTCGCTCATGATACGAGCGCCTACAAAAGGCGGATTACCCATAATATAGTTCAGCTTTTCCTTTGAAACAACATTATTCCAGTCAATATGGAGCGCATTCCCTTCAGTGATATTTGTATAGGATTTCAGCGGCAGAAAGTCCAGGTTCATATGAACAACATCTTCCGTCTGTTTCATCATCTGAGATTCAGCGATCCAAAGTGCTGTTTTTGCCACAGTTGCAGCAAAATCATTGATTTCGATGCCATAGAACTGTTGGATAGACACTTTGATCGGATTGCCGCCCTCCTCAGCAAAGCCAAATACTATCTGTCCCTCTGTTTCTTTTCTCGTGGAGTTGATGCGTTCCCGGAGCAAATCATTTTCCAACCTTCGTAGCGAAATATAGGTTTCTGTCAAGAAGTTCCCTGAGCCACAGGCAGGATCTAGAAATGTAAGTCCAGCCAGTTTATCTTGAAACGTATTGAGTTTTTGCACCCGTGTTGCATTGACCTGAATTTCTTTGATTTTATCAAACTCTTCCCGAAGCTCATCCAAAAACAGGGGATCTATGACCTTGTGGATGTTCTCGATAGATGTATAATGCATTCCCCCGGAACGTCTGGTTTCCGGATTTAGGGTAGACTCAAAGACCGCACCGAATATCGTAGGTGAAATAT
>JAEEGL011769944.1_pt1 | contig 11809 bp, 14 predicted proteins | sample 9134231 | NCBI WGS metagenome assembly JAEEGL01 (sample SAMN16246548, study PRJNA631951) | gut metagenome | biome: gut microbiome; feature: rumen; material: fiber-attached | host: Bos | place: Iran: Karaj | collected 2018-10 | reverse complement strand
TCAAACTCATATTGCGTGCCCTGGTTGCCCAGCAGCGTCACGCCTTCTAATTCTTGATCGGTTCTTGACATAAAAACAGATGTATTTTGCGTTCTGGACTGCAAAGGTACAAAAAAGTTTTAGAAAGATTTCAGTTCCTTGATTTACAAATGCTATTGGACCAGGATTTTCTGTAAGACGGTTTTCGGTGGCTTGGCAACGGCAGGCTGTCGCCTCGCTCGTGCCAAACCACCGAGAACCGATGATCCTACAGGGGAAAGAACTTAGAGGGCTAGGCGGAAGCCTAAGCCTCTGGCAGTTTGGTTAGCAGATGTCTGGTTACGGAACCAGACACGATGGCCAAGTTCAATATTGAAGAAAGCTCCACCACGGATGACTCGTTTTTCGCCTGATTCGGGACCCGTCGGGTTGGTCTGGGCATCGGCGCTATACTCACCATAATAATCGTAGCACCATTCCCAAACATTACCGCTCATGTCATAGAGGCCCAACTCGTTGGGCGCCTTTTGCCCCGCAGGTTGGGTGGTATCTACTGAACTGTTGTCATTCCATGACACATCGTCAATAGTGTTGCTGCTGGTGATGACATACTGCAAATCTGCGTAAGTGAAGTCATAAGTGTCGGCGGCATTGGCAGCCAGTGCACACGTTAACCACACCGCGAGTGCGGTCAACAGATGTAGTAATTATTTATTCATAATAGATCAATTAACAGTTAATATTATCAATTGTTTTTGCAAACTCATCCATGGGGATTGCGGTAGGCAGAAGATTACAACTTGCTGCTGAAAATGAATCCATACCGCAAATATATTGGAAAAACTATTAGAAAGCAAGTTTTTATTCTACAATCATCCCATTCTTACCGAGTTTCATTCAGCAGATTGAGGGCGAAACGGGCAGCAGCGGGCCCCATCGGCGTCATCTTGTCAAGGCTGCGCAGGGCCTTCCGTCTGACATCCTGATCAACGTCATCGCAGTGGTTCAGGAGCAAATGACGGCTGTAAGCCACCGTGAACTCGGGATGGCCCTGGAAAGTAACGACCTGACTGCCTATCCTGAACGACTCGTTCTTGCAGAAATCGCTAGTGGCACACAGGACAGCATCCTGTGGCAAGACGGTCACCTGGTCATGGTGGCTGTAGAGCAAACGCATCTCCTGTCCCGGGAAATAGGGCGCCATGCGCTCATCAATCACCCGCGAAGCACGCACACCGGCACCGAAACCGCCATCATATTGCCTCACCTCGCCACCCAGCGCCCTGGCAATCACCTGATGGCCGAAGCACACGCCCATCAACTTGGCTCCACGGCAATAGGCATGTTCAATCCACTTGACCAGTGCGACAATCCACGGTTTGTCGTCATAGGCCGAATCCAGGCTGCCGGGCACCAGATACAACTCGTCGGTATTGACCGATGGGGGCAATTCGCCCTGCCACGTCTGGAATATCTTGTATGAAACCTGTTCACCGATAGCGGCAAACAGGTCCATAAACAGTGACTCGTAGTTGGGGATGAAATCGGGCAACCTTCCAGGGAAGGTGTCACACAGAAGGATGTTGACGTGAATCATAACTCATCGATTTCCTCGCCTGTGCGTTCCATGATGCTGGCTGCCAAGCCATCGGCGGTCTGGATAATAGTCACGAGCGGATACAGCTTGCGGGCGGCATCATAGTTGCGAACGTCCTCATAGCTGTTCTGGTTCACGCCCCAAGCCCCCATGTGCCAACGGATGGCCAGCATCTCGTCATCATTCAGTGGCAGACCGCTGCACAGCAGCAGCGTGAGCGATTTCTCGCCGTGCCCCATCGGGAAACTCTTGTAGGTGACTTTATAGCCCTCGGCGTCTTCCCAGATTCCCAGCGGATTCTTGCGCTTCTTGACTGTGCGTTTGTAGATGTCACACTTGCAGACGTCATGCAGCAAGCTGGCAAGGATGACGCTATCACGCTTCACCTCATGTTCCAGACTCAGCTCAATGGTCTTCATCGCCTCCCACACCGTCAGGGCGGCCTTGCATGTGTTCAGGGAATGTTTGGCCAGGCCACCCTCGACATTCAAGTGATGGCCAGCCGAGGCAGGAGCGGTGAAAAATCCCCATGACTCCAGGTCGGCAATCACGTCCTCGATACCCTCACGTCCAGTGGACCGCAACAGCTCGAGGATTTCTTCTTTACATTCTTTATTGTTCATTTTCAGTTGTCAGTTTGCTATCGTACATTTGCGGATGAAACGGATGAAACGGATGAAACCGCGGATGCGGATGCCAATTCCTAATTCCTAACCCCTAACTCCTAACTCCTAACTCCTCCTAGTGGGTTTGTAGCCGTGTTCACGGCGATACTTGCGCACGTCACGGAACAGGTCGGTGGCATAGACGAAATTGTTCAAGTCATCATTGTCCACATTATAGACCTCGTCCTTGTTACCAATCCAACCCACATGACCCTTGTTGATGAACACGATGTTCTCGCCGATGCCCATCACCGAGTTCATGTCGTGGGTATTGATGATCGTTGTAATGCCAAACTCGTGGGTGATGTCGCTCAGCAACTCATCTATCACGATTGACGTTTTGGGATCCAGGCCCGAGTTGGGCTCGTCACAGAAGAGGTATTTGGGATTCAAGGCGATGGCACGAGCGATAGCACAACGTTTCTGCATACCGCCTGACAATTCGCTGGGGAATTTGTTCTCGCTTCCAGTAAGGTTCACACGATCGATACAGAACTGGGCGCGGTCTTTCATTTCGCTATTGCTCATACCGCCAAACATTACCAGCGGAAACATCACATTACCCAGTACCGTCTCGCTGTCGAACAGCGCCGACCCCTGGAAGAGCATACCGATCTCCTTGCGCAGTTCCTTGCGCTCCTTGCGATTCATCTTGGTGATGTCTCGTCCGTCATACAGGATTTCGCCCTCGTCAGGGTCAAACAGTCCTACAAGATTCTTGACCAGCACCGTCTTGCCCGAGCCAGACTGACCGATGATGAGGTTAGTCTTGCCGTCATAGAGTTTGCAGCTCACGTCGAACAACACTTGCCTGGTGCCGCCTTCTTCTTTAAAGGACTTGGATATATGCTTGACTTCAATCATTTTTTTCAGTTTTAGAGACTTTAGACCTTAGACTTTAGACTTTAGCGGATGTCAACTGTTAACTATTAACTGTTCACTGTTAGAGGAGCAACAGGGTGAGGATTACGTCAGCCACAAGAATCATGATGTTGCACATCACAACAGTGTCGGTACTCGCCTTACCCACCTCGACTGAGCCACCCTTCATCGAGTAGCCATAGTAGCAGGCTATGGTGGACATCAGGAAGGCAAACACGAGGGACTTGATCAGGGCAAACCAGACATACCACGGGATGAACAGCGACTGAATACCGAAGATAAAGGTGTCGGGCTCCACTATACCCGTAATGATACAGATGAGCCAGCCACCGAACAGGCTTGTCGCCATACAGATGACAACTAGGAACGGAAGGATGGAAATCAGAGCAAGAATTTTGGGTGCTGCCAGGAAATTGGCGCTGTTGATACCCATGATGTCTAGGGCGTCGATCTGCTCGGTGGCGCGCATGGTGCCGATTTCACTGGCGATGTTCGAGCCGATTTTGCCCGACAGAATCAAGCACAGGATGGTCGATGAGAACTCCAGCAAGATGATCTCACGCGTCGTCAATCCCACGGTGTAACGCGGGAGCAGCGGGTTGGAGATATTCAGCTTAATCAGGATGGTACACAACGAGCCGATGAACAGCGACACGACGATAATCAGCGGGATGGAATCAATACCCAGTTTGCCGATTTCATCAAGATAGCGTTTGAAGAAAACCTTCCACTTGTCAGGAATGGCGATAACCCGCCACATGAACATGCAGTAGTCTCCAAACTTATCGAGCATTTTAATCAATAACATATCGTTTCTCTTTGTTTCAACCTGCAAAGGTAGTAAAAAGTTACCATTTAAGGGTCGCCAGCACTCAGTTTCTTACAGCAGGGCACTCTCGTCGATGAGGTTGTTGAGCATCGCATAGACAGTGAGACCCGCAACACTCTTGATACCTGTCTTGTGGGTGATGTTCTTGCGGTGGGAGATGACCGTGTGGACACTGACGTTGAGGGCATCGGCAATCTCCTTGTTGGTCTTGCCCTGCGCCAACTGTACCAGCACGGCAGTCTCGCGCTTAGTCAACTCGTAGTTGCCCTTGCTCGTATCTGCCTCACCGGGCGAAGCTTGAGCCAGGGTCTCGATGATGACAGCACGACTATCACGGACATCCACAACGGCATCATAACCCTTGAGCACATCGCGTTCCACATACTGATAGACCAGAGCCACCACAGCCATCGGCTGCTCACCACGCAGGCGAGCCAGATTGCCCACCAGTGTCGGGTTGATGAGCAGGATATCGGGGCGCGAAGCGACAAGGCGTTCATCCAGACGATCAATACCCAACTCTGGCTCAAGCACCTTGAATCGTATCTGACCGTCAAGGATGGCCTTCAGTCCCTCAATGATGAGTTCCGAGGGTTCAACAATCAACAGTCTCTGTTTCATGACAGGATGGCGTGTTCAAGATGCATAACCAACGGAACCATAATTTTCTCCTCAATGAAATTGTGCTTCTTGAGGTCCTCGCTCAGGCGCAGGATGTCATAAACCACATCGAGCACATTGTCATCATCGACCTGTGGAGGCAGATACTTGAAGACAATATTCAACAGATCGTTGAGTTTTCCCTCTATGTCACTGTGGCTCTGAAGGAAATTGGCCATCTTATAGGTCGTGTCTCGTTCACCGGCCATCAAGGCACGGATGTGGGGAAAGACGTCACGCTCCTCGTGACTGAAGTGGGCCTCGACATCCTGCTTGTATTCCTTGAAGAAGCTGATGAACACCTGCCCTATGCGACCGCCCAGCTTCTGGGCAATAGCGTCAAGATGTCGCTCGATGTGCGGCAGTCGCTTGTCCACATAATACTTGTGAGACTTTTCCAGATAAGGCACCAAGCCTGTCATGTCGGTCCCTAGGATTGCCGCTGTCGAGGGCACATAGTTATTGAACGTATGGACGTTGCAAATCAGCAGGAAGAAGCTTGTATCCACACCGCTCGCCTCACACACGTCGGCTATCGATCTGTCACCGAAGCCCAAGGATATCCCCAGCCTCGTCAACATCGAGAGCAACGACGGATGGGCAGTGATCAAGTCACTCAATCGGCTTTCGCTAGAGAATAGTCTTGATTTCATATTCAGTTGTATTTAGTTTCTAGTTTCTAGTCCCTAGTTTCTAGTTTTCTAGTCAATCTAGACAATCTAGTATCTCTAGAGAAGTAATTCCTAATCCCTAATTCCTAATTTCTCATTCCATTGATTGTCCCTGTCAAAGATGAGCATGCGGCTGATGTCCCACGCCTGGCGTTGATGCCGGGTGTACACGCTGGCACTGTCCCCGATGACCGACATATTGCGGGGTTGCACGGCACCCGTGATGGGATAACGCAGGATGCTGTGCCCCAAGCCCTTCCATGGATAGGCATTGGCGCCCATCACATCAAGCATAGTCGGGAAGACATCAATCTGTCCGATGACAGGCTCGTAGCGCAACGTCGTGTCACAGCCCGCAATGATCAAGGGGATGCCCCAGTCATCCTCGGTCCACTCATAGTCGGTCTTTCCCTGGACACGGTTGAGGTAAATCTGGGTGTGGTCGCTGACGATTGCCACCACGGTATTGTCGAGCAGGTCGAGCCGTTGCAATCCCTTGATAAAGGCACCGATGCAACTGTCGGTAATATTGACACAGTTGAGGTAATCACGAGCCTCAACGTTAAGCGTATCGCTGGCGGTAATCCACGACGGACGTGACTTGCCGTTGGTGAAGGGCACATGCATCGTCATGGTCACCATCTCCAGGAAGAACGGTTGACGCAATTGTGGCAGCAGTGTTGTGGCAAAATCGGTGAGCGCAGCATCGTCAATGTTATTGTGACGCGCCAGAGCACCGGCGGCATTCAGATCATCGCGCGTGTAGAGCACCTCAAAGCCATAGGTCCTTGATGTCATCGTCTGATTCCAGTTCATGCCAGGAGTGCAAATGACTTCACGGCAATCATAGCCCTCAAGGGCCTCGGCAAGCGACGGATAAGGTCCGTCTCCATAATTGACTGCCACGGCTCCGTCGCGCAAGGGAGCCAATCCAGTGTTGTAGATGAAGTGTGCATCGCTGGAGTGGCCGTGACTGGTCTGGAACAATACATGAGGCGCATAGATGGTGCCGTCGGACTTCACGAGTCCATTGAGTACCGGTGTCACTTCGCGTCCATCGACCACCATGCCGATGGGCCACGTGTGCAGTGACTCGACAATAATCAGCACAAGATTGCGCTGCGGAACGGCACAGTAAGCATTATCGCCGTAATGAGGGCACTCCTCCTGAAGAAAACGCTGCACCATGGCTCGCTCCTCATCGGTTAGTGAATGGTTCATCACGAACGTCTGATACAGGGAATAGATGCCGTAGGGTATCAGACCGTTTTGGATGAAATAGCCCTTGTTGCTGAAGTTGTGCAAGTAACGTTTCTCGTAATTCTCACCTATCGTTCCATAGCCGACAAGTGCAGCGCCCACACATGCCAGCAGAGTGATCAGGAACGGTTTGACATGGCATCCACGATCACCCTTGACCCGCCGGCCCAGCATACAAGCCACGACCAACAGCAAGAAAGGGATCACGATGAGCAGGTCATGCCATCGCATTAACGATAAAGTGCTGTTCATCAATGTCGTGTTGACATTGTCGGTCAAGGTCAGGCTCTGCCACGGCATCAGGTCATCATAGGCACGACAGTAGCACAACTGCCCGACAGCCCACACGGTGAGCAAGGTCATAGGAATCCAGACCAGCCAACGCCAGCGCCGTTTCAACAGCCAGTAAGGTGACAATAGCAACAAGGCGTTGGCAAGAGAAATCATCATGACCTTGTGCATCCCGAAGCCGTGGAGCGATCCATCCAACAAGGACAGGAAAGACTGTAACGGCGAGAACTGCATGACCAAGTTACCAATCGCGAGCGGAGCCATCAACCACTCTTGCGGGCCACGTCCCATAACTCGCAGGTCGGCAACCAGCGCCAGGCACTGCCATGCCGCCACGACAACACACAGGACGAAAAATGTCGTCCCATATCGCTCGATATGCCTCTTCGGTTCCTCCAATTGATATTGCAGATCAGATTAAACCTTCTTGATAATGTGGGACACGATACCCCACACCTGGAAGTTGCTGTTTTCTTCAACCCGCAGCTCGGGGAAATCGGCGTTTGCAGGTGTGAGATACACACCGTCTTCTCGCACACTCAGGCGCTTGACCGTGAAATCTCCATCAATAAAGCAGACGGCGATATTCCCATCATGCGGCATGAGAGAACGGTCGATGATGAGCAGATCGCCCTCATTGATGCCCGCATCGACCATCGAATTGCCGATGACTCTGGCACAGAAGGTCGCAGCCGGATTGGTAATGAGGGCACGATTCAGGTCAATACTGTCGGCATATTCTCCCTGTGCTGGACTGGGAAAGCCTGCTTGGACACGGCTTTCAAAGAACTGCAATCCCGACGTCTGTTCGCCAGGCTTGACCTGTGATATCTTGATTTCGTCCACTGCTACTATACTTTCACTATCTGGCCATCATAAGCCAATTCGACATTAGGCGGCAACAACTTGGGAGAATCGGCGTGGAAGCCCATGCGGTCACTCATGTGGATCAACAAGGTACGACCAGGCTGGATGCGTTCTACGATAGAAAGCGTCTCGTCAAGACACATATGGGAAAGATGCTCAGGCTTTACCCGCAACGAATTGATAACCAACAAGGGAGTACCCTTAAGACTCTCCACCACCTCATCGGCGATGGTCTTGGCGTCGGTGATATAGGCAAGCGGCCCGATGCGGAATCCCACAATCGGTAATCTGTAATGCATCACTGGTATCGGTTCCACACGCACACCCTCGACGAGGAAAGGGTCATCACCGATGACGTGTTCCTCAAACTGCGCCACTCCGGGATAGGGATTCTCGGCAAAGCAATACGGGATGCGCTGGTGCAGGTCACGCATGACGTCGGCACGGGCATAAATCGGCATCGGGCGCTCAAAACAGTAAGCCCGCAGGTCGTCCAGCCCTGCCACATGGTCAAAGTGGATATGGGTCAACAGCACAGCATCTATGTTGTCGTCGCTGGCTCGCAGCATCTGGGTGCGGAAGTCCGGTCCACAGTCGATCAGTAGCCGTGCACCTTGATACCTAACAATAGCAGATGCGCGCAAACGCTTGTCGCGTGGATCATTGCTCATACAGACAGGGCAATGGCAACGCAACATGGGCACACCTGTCGATGTCCCTGTTCCCAGAAATTCTATTTCAAGCGTCGTCGGTTTCATCATTTATCGTCTGAATTGGCTCAACAGCCCATCAACAAAATACAGATAGGAGCCCCCGTCATAGTACCAATACTCCCTCAGGGCCGACTGGTCCGGACGCTCATTGATGCTTCTAGGGCTACCGACTGACAGCCTGCACTCCTCCTTTGTCATGCCCACTTCAAGCTGTGAGCGCGTAATGAGGTCCCAGGTTTTATCACTGATGTCGGGATACAATACGTGAGGGTCGGCAGCGGCAAAGAGCGCGTCAAAGTCCCGTCCGTGCATCGTGGAAGACATGTCACTCATCCACACCATGGCACGTTCTTGGGTATCGGCGGTAGTGAACAGAACACGCATCGGCAATACCGTATTTCCAGGCAACACGCTGTCGATATGGACCTTGATATAGTGACGTCCATCGACCATCTGCTCCTTCTGTCGGTCATACCAGATGGGTGTGAGGATGTAATAGTCCTTACCCACGACCTGCCTTGCGGTGTGTTCCACCATATCCAGGTCAATGAGCATAGGAATCGTAAAGCCGCGGCGATTGGCGTCGGTGGCCTTACCCGCACGACAGATGTAGAGATGATTGGTCGCACTGTCTATCAGAGAGATCTCCACATAGCGGTCATCGTCATTGAAGAGACCGCCCGTCTTGTGGGACACATACTGCAGTACATGCCCGGCAAGCGGCAACGTGTCTTTGTCATATTCCTGACTGTAGGCAAACAGCTGTTTCACCCTGTCATCGGTAACCCAGAACCGCTTGCCCTGTTGCCACGCCGGCAACGAATCCAGATATGGATCCAAGGTCACCGTCATCTCACGATTGGGAGATTGATTGATGACCTTGCGAACATCTTTATCGGTAACATGCCCCGTGACCTCTATACCCGTGCCACACCCCACCATCACGACACACAACAAGAGCGCCATGACAGTAAGCATACTGGCAGGAGTAACATGAAGACACCTAGGGTCGTGCCACCTCATGGACTGATTATTTTTGCTGGTTCTGCTGTTCCTCAGCCTTCAAAACAGCATCTATTGCCGAGGTGACAGCACCGATGTTGACATCGCTCTTCATCGCATCCTGAATCACTTCATTGATGGCCTCTTTCTTGTCAACGCCATTGCGTATCTTAGAAAGGGTGACGAAAGTAGCATTGCGGACGCGTGAATCCTTCATGGCATCACGGAAGTCATTAAGAGCGACAGAATCGCCCGAAGCAATGATTTCTTCCTCGAGCTCACGGATGGCTTTATCAGTAGCAATCGTTTTGGTCGTGTCCTGCTGCTCTACTGCCTCGTCGAGCTGTTTAGCCATCTCCTGGCCTTTGGATTTATAATCACCATTGTTGCAGCTCGCAAACGACAGTGCGATGGCAACTGCCGACATCAATAAAATCTTTTTCATATTCTAACTTTTACTTAAAAATTTAATGTGTTCATAATTAATGTTTTATTCCTTTGCCAGCGCTTGTCGCAATGCATTGGCCAATTGGTCTGGGCATGAGGTATTCTTGTAACCACAGCGGATGCCCTGCAGTTTGGCGATGACATCACTTGCCGGCATATCCCTCACAAGAATAGAGATACCTTGTAGGTTGCCATGGCAGCCTCCATAGAAGGTCACATCGCGCAGGATTCCCTGGTCATCAATATCAAAATCAATCTGTGAGGAACAAGTTCCTCGAGTGTAATAGGTGTACTTCATTTCAATTGAGGTATTATTGTGCATTGAGCAGACCTTGCATATCAAGGATGGTCAACTTATTGCTGTCATAGTCCAAGACTTCCATCTCGCTCAACTTATCGAGCATCGCCACCAGGGTCGTTCGCTGAGTGCCCAACAAGGCACACAGGTCCTTCTGCTTATACTGGAAACTGATATCCTTGGCTCCCGATATGGCGAGAGCATCAACCAGATTGGCCAATCGCTCGGCGGCAGAGCCATTCTTGACCGAGAGAGGAGACGCCAAGCTGCGTTGGCTGCCCGAGGACAGATAATTCAAGATGTTGAACAAGAAAACCTTATCAGAACTGATCATCTTGATATAGTCACTCTTGCGCAGTTGCAAGATACCGCAAGCCCCATCGCTGATGGCAGTGAAGGGATAGACCGTGTCACGGCCAAACAGATACTCTGCCGCCAGCACATGAGGATTGGATATCGTCTGACACATGGTGACACGCAGGTTGGAGAACGCGGTCTCTAGTCTTACCTGCCCCGAGACGATAAACTTGATATGGGTGCAAGGGTCACCGGCAGCAAATACCTGTTCGCCGTTACGATACTTGAGAAAATGGAACGGCAGTTTCTCTACCAGAGCCGTAATCTTCTCGGCGCTAACACCCTGAAAGAGCGGCAACTGCATCAACTGCTGGTACATACTGTTCATGACACGCGATGTTATCAAGCCAGGGTCTTGATCACCTGGTCGATGGTCAACGTCTGCTGCTCGCCAGTCACCATGTTCTTGAGAGCGATGGTGCCGTTGGCCACCTCATCGGCGCCGACAATGGCAACATAGGGGATCTGGCGGTCATTGGCATAGTTCATCTGCTTCTTCATCTTGGCGCTGTCGGGATACAACTCAGCACTGATGCCCGCACGGCGCAATGCCATGATGTGGCCCAAAGATGCCGAGGCCTCTTGTTCGCCAAAGTTGACAAACATCACACGCGCCATCGCCATCGTGTCGGCAGGATACAGGTCAAGAGCATTCAACACGTCATAGATACGGTCGGCACCAAAGCTGATGCCCACGCCCGACAGGCCAGGCATACCGAAGACACCCGTCAGGTTGTCATAGCGACCACCGCCCGTGATACTGCCGATGGCGACGTCCAGCGCCTTAACCTCGAGAATGGTACCGGTATAGTAGTTAAGACCGCGTGCCAGAGAAACATCCAGTTCGACAACAGCGCGGGTGCCCAGCGCCTTCACGTGGTCAAGCACATAACGCATTTCCTCGATGCCCTTCATGCCGACCTCACTGCTGGCAAGCATGCCAGCCAGTGCAGTCAAGCGCTCCTCGTTGGTGCCATCGAGTGACAACAACGGTTGCAGCGTGGCGATGGCATCATCGGTCAGGCCTTTCTCCCTCAACTCGGCATTGACATTGTCAAGACCGATTTTGTCGAGCTTGTCGATAGCAACGGTAATATCAATGATCTTGTCGGCGGCACCGATAATCTCGGCAATGCCGCTCAGAATCTTGCGGTTGTTCAATTTGATGGCGACATTGATGTTGAAGCGGCTGAACACCTCGTCAATCATCGTCACCAGTTCCACCTCGTTCAAGAGTGAATCGCTGCCCACGATATCGGCATCACACTGATAGAACTCGCGATAACGTCCT
>JAEEGL010696436.1_pt1 | contig 11809 bp, 9 predicted proteins | sample 9134231 | NCBI WGS metagenome assembly JAEEGL01 (sample SAMN16246548, study PRJNA631951) | gut metagenome | biome: gut microbiome; feature: rumen; material: fiber-attached | host: Bos | place: Iran: Karaj | collected 2018-10 | reverse complement strand
GATTCACCGGGATCTCCCTGACGTCCGGAACGTCCGCGGAGCTGGTTATCGATACGTCTGGATTCGTGACGCTCTGTACCTATGATCTTAAGACCGCCTGCTGCAAGTGCTTCTTCGTCAAGCTTAATATCGGTACCACGTCCTGCCATGTTGGTAGCGATGGTAACGTTACCGTGAATACCTGCCTGAGCAACGATCTCTGCTTCTCTTTCATGGAACTTAGCATTGAGGACTTCATGCTTGATGCCCGCTTTGCTGAACATTCTGCTGAGTTCCTCGGATGCATCGATATTGATGGTACCGATCAGGACGGGCTGTCCCTTAGCGTGTGCTTCCTGGGTAGCCTCAAGGATAGCGTTAAGCTTCTCCTTTCTGGTCTTGTAAACAGCATCCTGAAGGTCTCTTCTGATAACGGGTCTGTTGGTGGGAATGGTGATAACATCCATTCCGTAGATCTCTCTGAACTCGGCTTCCTCGGTGAGAGCGGTACCGGTCATACCGGACTTTTTCTCGAAGAGGTTGAAGAAGTTCTGGAAAGTAATGGTAGCAAGAGTCTTGGACTCGCGCTTAACCTTAACATGCTCTTTAGCTTCGATGGCCTGATGGAGACCGTCGGAGAATCTTCTGCCGGGCATGATACGTCCGGTGAACTCGTCTACGATAAGGATCTGATCGTCCTTAACAACATAATCCTGATCCTTGTGCATGAGGTTATGTGCTCTGAGGGCAAGGATGATATTGTGGTTGATCTCGGTATTCTCGGGATCGGAGAGGTTCTCTATATGGAAGAACTGCTCTACTCTTGCGGTTCCGGCTTCGGTCAGGTTAACGATCTTATCCTTCTCGTTAACTACGAAATCACCGGTCTCTTCCTGGGTGATACCCATGATGGCATCCATCTTGGAAAGCTCTTTGACATCGTCGCCGCGCTTGAGCTGTCTTGCAAGAAGGTCGCACATCTCATAGAGTGCGGTGGATTTGCCGCTCTGTCCGGATATGATGAGAGGTGTTCTTGCTTCGTCGATAAGAACGGAGTCAACCTCGTCGATGATACAGAAGTTGAGGTTTCTTAAAACGAGCTGCTTCTTATATATAGCCATGTTATCTCTCAGATAATCAAAGCCGAGCTCGTTGTTGGTTACATAAGTAATATCGCAGTTATACGCCTGCTGCCTCTCCTCGGAATCCATGGAGTTGAGGACAACACCGACGGTAAGGCCGAGGAATCTGTGTACCTCGCCCATCCACTCTGCGTCACGGTTTGCCAGATAGTCGTTGACCGTTACGATATGAACACCCTTTCCGGTAAGCGCATTAAGATATGCGGGACAGGTGGAAACAAGGGTCTTACCTTCACCGGTTCTCATCTCGGCAATCCTGCCCTGATGAAGTACGATACCACCGATAAGCTGTACCCTGAAGTGCTCCAGTCCGATAGCTCTCTTAGCTGCTTCTCTTACAACGGCAAACGCCTCGGGAAGAATGTCATCAAGGGTCTCTCCCTTTTCAAGTCTTTCCTTGAACCAGGGGGTCTTTGCCTTGAGCTCTTCGTCCGAAAGTGCCTGCATCTCGGGTCTTAAACTCTCGATCTTATCTACGATCGGAGTGATTCTTTTAAGTTCGCGTTCGGAATGAGTTCCGAATATTTTTTCTGTCAGTTTCATAATATGCCTTTTACCTCACATCAGCATATTTTAACAGATACGACGAGCGGTTTCAATGAAAAAGGGGATTTCAGCAAATGCTTGAATTCATAACAATGTTTATCTATAATCAGCTATGTAACCGCTTTCAGTAAAACAGCCCATAAAGTCAGGGAGGAACCGTGAAAGAACGTACCGTTACTATCTACGACATATCCGAAAAGGCCGGTGTTTCCATCGCAACTGTCTCGAGAGTCCTCAACAATTCGAGCAATGTAAGCGAAAGCACCCGTAAAAAGGTAATGGCGGCCATCAAGGAAACCGGATATACCCCCAATGCCTTTGCAAGGGGACTCGGTCTCAACACCATGAAAACCATCGGTATTCTTACGGCGGACTCTTCCGACCTGTATCTTGCCAAGGCCATTTACTATTTTGAAGAAGAATTAAGGGCAAACGGCTACGATTCTCTCCTGTGCTGCACAGGATATGAGCTCAAGGACAAGAAAGCGGCCATCGAACTTCTCATCAGTAAGAAGGTGGACGGCATCATCTTCGTCGGATCGCACTTCGTATATCCCGATGCTTGCGACAACAGGTACATAATAAATGCTTCCCAGAGAGTTCCCGTAATGCTCCTCAATGCGGAAGTCGAGGGCGACAACATCTACTGTGTAAGCTCCGACGACCATGACAGCGTATACAGGGCGACCATGAAGCTGGTGGAATCCGGCTATAAGGATATCCTGTACTACTACAACACCACCTCCTATTCCGCACATCTCAAAGAAAGAGGATTCAGGGATGCGATGAAAGAATCCGGAATAGAAGTCAGTGACAGACAGTTCCAGTTTTTCGACGGATCCAATGAAGATATTCACGCAATGTCCGCACAGCTCGAAAAAACAGCATCTGCGGGACTTAAGTTCAATGCGGTAGTGGCGTCCGACGATACCCTGGCACTCAGTGCCGTAAAATATGCTCAGTCCAAGGGATACAGGATCCCCGAAGACTTTGCCGTTATCGGATACAACAATTCAATGATTACGAACTGCTGTAATCCCGAGATCACATCGATAGATAACAAAGTAGAAACTTTGTGTAAACATCTTACTTCCATTCTGCTGGGAGTTCTCTCCGGTGAAGAGATGCCCAAAAAGACCGTTTTTAAGGCTGAGATCATCGAAAAGGGAACAACCAGACTTAAGAAGGATTAATTCAAACCCAAAAAGGAGGCCCAAAGCCGTGAAAACATTTATGGACGGGGAGTTTCTGCTCCAGAGTGAAGTAGCATCAAAACTCTATCACGAATATGCGGAAAACACTCCCATTCTCGACTACCATTGCCACATCTCCCCTCAGGAGATCGCAGAAGACAGAAAATTTGACAATATAGCCCAGGTCTGGCTCGGAGGCGATCATTATAAATGGCGCTACATGAGAAGCTGCGGTGCTGAGGAAAAGTACTGCACCGGAGACGCATCCGACCACGACAAGTTCATCAAATGGGCAGAGTGCCTTGAGAAAGCAATCGGAAACCCTCTTTATCACTGGAGCCATCTCGAGCTTCAGCGCTATTTTGATTTCCACGGACATCTTACTTCCGAAAACGCTGAGGAAGTATGGGAGCTTTGCAACAAGAAGCTCGCAGATCCTTCAATGAGCGCACGCGGCATCATCAAAAAGAGCGGCGTTACTCTTCTTTGCACCACCGACGATCCCATTGACGATCTTCACTGGCACAGACAGATCGCAGAAGACCCTACTTTTGACGTAAAAGTACTTCCCGCATGGCGTCCCGACAGGGCTATGTGCATCGAAAAACCCGATTACAAAGAATACCTCGCTAAGCTTTCGGAGGTATCAGAAATGCCCGCCATCAGAACATGGGCAGATCTGAAGAAAGCTCTTCAGAAGAGGATGAAGTTCTTCAGCGAAAACGGATGCATCGTTTCCGACCACGGACTTTCATATGTGGCATACTTCCCTGCTACCGAGGACGAGCTTGAGGAAATCTTCCTTAAGAGAATGAACAACATTCCCCTTAATAAGATTGAAGAGACTCAGTTCAAGACAGCATTCCTGCTCTTCATGGGCAAGGAATATACCAAGTACGACTGGACCATGCAGCTCCACTACGGTGCTAAGAGAAACAACAACACCCGCATGTTCGAAGCAATCGGCCCCGATACAGGATACGACTGCATCGACAACTACACTCCCGCCGCACAGCTTGCCGATTTCCTCGATTCCCTCGAAAAAGAAAACGCCCTTCCCAGGACGATCCTTTATTCGCTGAATCCCATCGACAATGCTTACATCGGAACCATCATCGGATGTTTCCAGGATTCGTCCGCAGTCGGTAAGATCCAGCAGGGAAGCGCATGGTGGTTCAACGATCACATTAACGGAATGACCGATCAGATCAAGTCCCTCGCAAGTCTCGGAAACCTCTCCGGATTTGTCGGAATGCTCACCGATTCAAGATCGTTCTTAAGTTATACAAGACATGAGTATTTCAGAAGAATCCTCTGCAACATCATCGGAGAATGGGTAGAGAACGGTGAATTCCCCGAAGATTATCGTATCCTCGGCGAGATGGTTAAGAACATTTCGTACTACAATGCGGTAAGATACTTCAAGTTCCCTCTTTAATCCATGACATAAAGAACGTCCCCTTTGTCAGACAAAGGGGACGATTTTTTTTGATCCTTATTTTCCTTCGGGGATCACATTGGGAGCTTTCTTTCCCTTTGCGATCATTACTTCGTTGATCTTCTTCATTATCTGAAGCTTTACGTAATCGGATATCTCTTTGGATTTCATATCCTTGTAATCTTCATAATAAAGAGGCTCGAGATAATGAACCTGTGTTGTTATCTTGGCCAGGATATTTACTCCGAAAGCTCTGTAGGAATCGATGATAGCTACGGGAACGATCGGGCACTTTGCTTTCATTGCTGCCTTGAACGCACCGGGCATAAATTCCTGAACCATGTTTCTGTTGTGATAATATCCGCCTTCGGGGAAAAGAATGTATATCTTACCTTCTTTAACCTGTTCGGATACGGAGTGAATACTTTTTACCTGGGAACGCATATCGGATTTATTAAGTCTGCATCCCTCAAGAACATCCACCATCTCATCAGCAAGAGGAAGTCTCGATCTTACCTCATCCATAACGACGGTACAAGGTCTTTCATGTGAATAGACGATTCCGAGTACGTCGTATTTTCCCTGATGGTTGGGGAACAATACGTATCCGCCTTCTTTGGGCAGGTTCTCCATTCCGAAAGCCTTGGTCCTGATGCGACCGTTTCTCATACACTGAATGACCATACGCTTTACGAATGCGTAACGCTCTTCGAGGGGGTATGAGTCGAAATGGTTCATGATGTACCTGGACTTTATCATGAAATAAATGATCCAGGGAATCGATACGATTATAGTTACATAGAATCTTAGCATTTTCCCGATGGAGCACAGGCTCCGTAAAAGTTGACGATAAATACTGTAAAGTTTAAAATAAATCGATATGATTTTATCATAGCAATCGGTATGTTTACAAATTTTTTCCGTATATTAATACGAAATACGAAAGGCTGTATTCATAATGATCAAAGCAGTGATCTTTGACCTCGACGGCACGATCCTCGATACCGAAAAATACTACCGGATATGCTGGCCGAAAGCATGTGAACACTTCGGTTTTCATATGGACGAAGAAATGTATCTCAAGCTCCGCAGCTTCGGAAGACCCTTTGTTTTCGATCAGTTCAGGGAATGGTTCGGGGATTCGTTTAATTACGATGAAGTCCGTGCATACAGAAAGCTTATATACGAAGAGATCGTCAAAGAACACGGCATACAGCTTAAACCCGGAGCATTAAATGCTCTTAACTGGTTAAAAGAAAACGGGATCTTAAGGGCAGTTGCAACCGCAACCGATCTTGAAAGAACGGGAAGATACTTAAAGAGCGTCGGACTCGACGGAGCTTTCGATAAGATATGTTCCGCGGCGGATTGTAAGTTCGGAAAGCCCGCACCCGATGTTTATCTGAAAGCAGTTGAACAGCTCGGTCTTAAACCTTCCGAGTGTATCGCGGTGGAGGATGCACCAAACGGAATACTCTCCGCGAGCAGGGCAGGTCTTAATGTTGTATTCGTACCGGATCAAAGAGAAAGCGAGCCAGAAGTCGAGCATCTGTGTATGACCAAGATCCAAACACTGGATGATCTTCCGACGGTAATTCAAAATGGACAAGAGTAAATTTTCAACCTGGGCCGGCTTGGACAGGTTCAGGAATAACAAAAAAGAATTCGCAGCCAATGTGGTAATGGTTGTATGTGCGGTTCTGTGCATGGGTATATCCCTCGGATTTCTGCTCGAGACAGATCTCGGAACCGACCCCTACACTTTCATGAACGTAAGCATCGCGGGAAAGATAGGCTGGACACTCGGAAACTGGCAGCTTACATTAAACGCGGTAATGCTCCTTTTCGTAATAATCGTAACCGGCATCAAACTCATAGGCCCCGGTTCTATTGCGAACATGGTTCTTGTAGGTTATACGGTTGACTTTACAAGGATGATCATCGGAAAGACTTTTGCCGAAGGTTTCTTTATGGGCCCCGTTGCAAGACCCGTTACATTTATCCTCGGTCTTGTGGGATTCCTTATAAGTGCTGCTGTATATATGAATTCCCGTCTCGGTCTTTCACCCTATGACGGAACGGGCAAGATCATCTGCGATGCATTTAAGAAGATTCCTTTTTTCATCACGAGAATCGTTTTTGATTCATGTGCCGTTGTCATCGGTTTTCTTTTCGGAGACCGTCCGAGAATCGGTACGATACTTATGGCAGTATTCCTCGGACCTGCGATAACAACCGTAGGTTCATTCATGGACAGATATATATTCAAAAAGTCGGAGAAATAATTATGAAACTTTGGGAAATGAGATACGGTGACGAACCCGTAAACGGAAGATTGTTCCTGCTCAGATTTATCAAGAAGATCCCTCTCATGATCGGCTGCGCCGTAATAGGAGCTGCGATCGTCTGTGCATGTCATCTTTTCTACAGACTTTCATCACAGTATCAGTTTCAGGCAGAAACCGACGTATACCTCGAATACATTCCCGAGGCAGGATCAAACGAACTGATCTATTTTAACAAATATACTTGGGAACAGATGTCCAAAGATTCTGCGATCATTGACGAGATATTAAAAGCGGACCCCACTCTCGATGAAGATGTTGTAAGGCAGTCTTTCCTTGCGACACTTAAATCCGATGTAAAGGTTCTTACTCTTCAGGTTACAAACCCGGATCCCGATATGTGCACAAAGATCCTTAATGCGGGAGTCATCGGAATATCTGCATTTGCGGAATCACTTCCCGAGATTCTTTCAGTAAAAGAGATCGGCGGAACTTCCGAACCTGCTCTTCTGCCCCCCGATGTAAGAGCCGTAAGAGCGATCATTCTCGGTGCGGTCATCGGATTATTCATATCGGTCCTTGCAGTATGGATCCGGATCGTATCGGACGATAGGATCATTCTTCCCGAAACCATCGAAAAAAGATACCACCTTCCTTCCGCAGGATGCTTAACATCCAAGAATCTCCACGAGACACTTGAAGACCTTGCGGGTGAGGAGGGATTCATCGCAGCATCAACTCTTCCCAAAGAGAAATTCAATGCGATCATCGATAAGCTCATTGCGATCGGATCCAATGTAGAAGGCAAGACACTTAACCTTGCGGACACCGAAAAGCCCGGACTTTTAAACGAAGTTAAAAATTCCGATCATCCCATCGTATATATCTTCTCTGCCAAGAATCATACCGGCGGGGACGAAAGAGCATTATCCTTCTTAAGCAAATGCGGCAAAGAACCCATGTGTGCGGTTCTTGCAGATACCGACGATACACTTATCAGAGCATATTACATCGGCAAGGAATCAAGATTTGCCGAGGAAAGCAAAAACACTAAATGATAACCTACGGATTATTCCTGTATATAGCTCTCACTGCAGCGGTTGTCTTCATCTCAATGGGTGTCGATACCGTTAGCGGCCGCCTGCTTTCGGGCGAGACCTATCTTGCCAAGAGAGTTCTCAGAAACAGAATACTAGCCGCAGGCGTTTTCATCCTGCTGTCCGGTGTGTCCGTATGCAGGATCGCTGTAGGTAACGACTACTGGGTTTACAGGGACAATTTCAATCTCATAGCACAGGGCAGATATGTCAGCTATGAACCGGGATTCAGATACATCGTTAAGATCCTTCAGTACTTTCTTGATTACGATAACTATCTTCCCATCTTCGCTTTCTTTTCACTGGTCACAGTATTTCTGATGGTAAAAGCAATCTACGATCAGAGTGACTGGTTTGTTTTCTCAATATTTATATTCATGACCGCGGGATATTATTTCGGAAGCCTCAACAATGTCAGATATTATCTGGCACTTGCTGCGGCTATGTTTTCCATGAAGTATGTCCTCGAAAAAGATTACATTAAATTCTTTGCGGTTATCGGAGCAGCGGCGCTCTTCCACAAGTCCGTCCTTATCGTAATTCCTTTGTATCTTCTTGCTACGATCAACTGGAACTGGATGGGTCACTGCATCATAAGCTCGTTCTGTGCAACCCTTCTCTTTTTCCCGGGACTCTACAGGAAGATCATCTTCTACTTCTATCCTTTCTATGAAGGATCGATGTTCGATACCGGACAGACAAGCATTATCAACATCGCAAAGGCAGCAGCCATTTTTATCTTTGCACTCATATACCGTAAAAAGATTGCGGAAGACAGGAAGCTTAAATTCGGATTCTACTGCAATCTCTTTGCGCTTCTTTTATATGTCTTCTGTTCATTCATGCCCGAAATCTCAAGGATCGGATTCTATCTTAATGTGAGCAATGTGTTCTTTATTCCCGCTCTCATTAAGAAGATTGAAAATGATAAAGAAAGAAAAATATGGACCGTTCTTATCTGTCTTGCATTCACCATCCTCTTTGCAATGTTCTTAAGAAGTGCGTACAACACGGATATCAGGATTCTTCCCTATTACAACTGGATCTTCCAGTAAGTCTAATTCTTTAACCCTTTTTTAAGTTTCTTTAATGCTTTATTATATTTGTCTTTATCCGCTTTTCATGCGGATTTTTTGTGCTATAGTCTTCTCGTAACTGATCCGTGACATGTTCACGGAAGAATGTGAGGTTAGTATGAAGAGACGATTAGTAAGATTAATGCTTATCGGACTTACTGCCATCGCTCTTACGGGATGCAGTAACCTTTCCGAAGTTATACCGCCGTCAAACGACGAAAATATTGAAGATACAGACGACATCGAAGAAGATGATGAAGATAACGAAGGCGATGATGAGGAGGATGACCAGTCAGCGCACACGGGAGTCGCACACGGAAACAGCAGTTACATACTTGCAAGATCCCCGTTATCGGATACCTTCTATCTGTATGATTCCAAAAAAGATTCTTTGATGTATATCGACAGATACGAAATAGCAGCGAAATCACCGAATTCCAATCCGGATATTTATCGCTTATACGATGAATATGAATATTACAGGAGCACCCTTGTGGGTGAGGGCGACGGATTTTTATTTTTCCAGGACAGTGTCGTATTTGAAGAAGGCGGTGACTCCCAGCCCATCGTATATGCCGTAAGAGAAGATGATTACAAGATCTACGATGTATGGAGAAACAGCGGAAACGGATATCTGAGCGGTGTTGAATTCTATAACGGATGTGTATACATCGATTATACTATGGGATACGATGACAACTTCAGATCCCTCGGAGATAATGTTGTAGCCTTTAGATATGACAGTAAGACGGATTCTTTTACGGAAGAAGAAGTCAATGAAGAATTAAAAAAGGTCGTACAGAAATCCAACGATCTCGGAGCTCATATCAGAAGAAGCGGCAACTACAGCTACGCTCATGTTTATGATGAATGCGGATATCTTCCCGCAGTAAAGGACGCAGAACTTATTCTCATCAATTCTTCGGGAATGACGATCACGGTTCCCGGATTTGAAGACGGATACTATGCCTATTACGATGAGAATCACGTTTTCACCATCCTGATGGATTATGAAACAGGAAAAGGAACTGCCTGCGTCTACAATCTCAGGAACGGTGAAACGGTAGAAATAAACGAAGGCAGCAACGCGGACAGACTTCTTGGCAAAAACGGAACAAAGTATTATTACAGCGTTTCGAATAACGAAGAATACGGCATCACTCACAATTACGTATATGTGTACGATTCGGAAGCAGGAACCAATGAACTTATGTATGATGCCAAGTTTGCTCCCGGATCAAACATCGCTCCCGGAATCGAAGGATTTACGCTGACAGATTCATTTCTCTACTATATCGGATTCGATGAAGGAAGTATTTTCTGGGTTCCCGTTGAACTCGATAATCCCAAGGATGAATATCCAAGGATCGATCTTGGTTCGGACTCATTGTTCTACTACGGGACCATCGATTATATGTCAAATACTTATGAATGTCCCGATTGTAAAACAGATCTTGTCTGCACCTACGTCGAATACCCTGTTTTAGGAGAATACGTATCAGAGAATGTTGATAAGATCAATGAATATATGAAAAACGTTGCACAGGGATTTATCGATGCGGACTGCAATGATGCATACATCGACAGTTCCTGTGAAGATCATCAGGAACATCCCTCATGGTACAGAGTTACCAATGATTATTATGTATCCAACATATGTGTGATCTGTGATAATTATCTGACCATCGATATATCCGGATACTGGTACGGAGGAGGCGCTCACGGAATGCCTTCAAGAGTCCAGTACCTCTTTGACACAAACACCGGTGAAGTAAAAACACTTTCGGATTTCTATCCCGGTACCGAAAATGATTTCAAAGCTCTCGTAGCCGAGAAGACCAAAGAGCATTTCCTCAGCTACGATGATGAGGATTTCGGAACGCCTTATTTTGCGGCAGATGCCGAAACCGTATACGATCAGGCTTATGACCTTGTATCCCTTAATTCGGGAACGGTAGAATTTACCGATGAAGGTATCATCTACTACTATCCCCCTTATGAAATGGGACCCTATGCTTCGGGATTCATCGATATCAAGATCTCTTACGATGAACTCCTCGGACGAAACTCGCTTTAAGGGTATCCTTTCCACCCCCCTCGGGAAAGGATATTTCTTAAGTCTTTCGGCTTTCCCCGAAAGACCCATATACAAAAAGGACTGCCCTCCCGGCAGTCCTTTAATTTTGTTATTATCCTTCGCGGATGACAGTCTCCATTATGTCATAATGAAGTTTTGTATATCCGCATTTTTTGTATGTCTCTATCGCTCTCTCATTCTCGGGTTCAACCTCGAGTTTGAAACGAACGATATCAGGATACATGGAAGGCAGCTTTTCAAAAAACTGTTTTGATATGCCGCGCCTTCTGTATTCTTCTTTTATATACAGATCCTCGATCCATGCACATATTCCGCCGTATTCGGTGGTGAAGCTTTTCGATACCATCGAATAGCCCGCTACATTTCCGTCTACCATGAATACATATCCGTCAAGATAGGGACAATCGCCTATGCAGGCTTCAATGTCATTCTTAAGAACGCGGTCAGAGGATGTGTGAAGCACTGCCGGAGAATCATAGAAGACTCTCATCATGGCATATACTTCGGAGGAGTTGGATCTGTCCATCCTGACTATTTCCATACAAAGCTCCGATCAGGCGTAAACCTTAGCTTCCTCTTCGCCGTTCATGACTCTGAGTCCGCCCTGTGCAAGAGCAAGAAGCTCATCCTCTCCGGGATATACGGTTACGGGAGCGATCTTTCCTACTCTCTCGATCATAGCCTTGGTAACTCTCTCGTTATAAGCGATACCGCCGGTGATGATGATCTGATCCACATCTCCCTTAAGAACGGTTGACTCAGCTCCGATATCCTTGCAAACCTGGAAGATGAATGCTTCCATAACAAGCTTAGCCTGAGCATCGCCTTCGTCCATTCTCTTCATTACTTCTCTTGCATCGTTGGTTCCGAGATATGCATTGAATCCGCCCTGGCCGGTAGCCTTCTTGAGCATCTCCTTCTCGGAGTACTTGCCTGAGTAGCAAAGTCTGATGAG
>JAEEGL010137993.1_pt1 | contig 11809 bp, 8 predicted proteins | sample 9134231 | NCBI WGS metagenome assembly JAEEGL01 (sample SAMN16246548, study PRJNA631951) | gut metagenome | biome: gut microbiome; feature: rumen; material: fiber-attached | host: Bos | place: Iran: Karaj | collected 2018-10 | reverse complement strand
ATATCAAAAAAGTAAGTTTATTAATCAACTTATGATATATGGAAATTCAAGTAAAAATAATATTATAGGTATTATTAATCCTAATGTTAAATCATGTGCTGATGCTTTGGAAATTGAAGAATCTGAAATTAAAAAAATGGAAAATGACAAAAAATTAAAAGATTTAATTATTAAAGATTTAGATGAAATTGCCAAAGAAGCAAATTTTAATTCATTAGAAAAAGTTAAATACATAATCATTGATTTTGAAGGATTTACAATCGAAAACGAATGTTTAACACCAACATTAAAAGTCGTAAGAAAAAAAGTAGAAACATATTTCAAAGAAAAAATAGATGCTTTATATAAAACAATTCCCATAAAAAAATAAAATTTATTATTAATCACAATATTAGTTTTAATTATAAAAATTAATGAATTTTTATTTTAATATTTTTTAAAATATTTTTTAATTAAAAAAAAATATTTATTCTTTATTTTCACCTGCTTCTTCATCTTCTTGTTCTTGTAAATCAGCATTCCACATATCAATATTTTCTTTTAATAATTGCAATATCGTAGTTGAATCTTTGTATTGCTCATCCTCAATTTTTTCTAATTGATGAATAGCAACATCAAAAGCTTCTGTTGCTATACTACAAGCAGTTTTAGCATCATTCATTACTTCATAATAAAAAACAGAAAAATTAAGAGCTAATCCTAATTTAATCGGATTCGTACATGCTAATTTTTCAGCTAATTCATTTGCTTGTTTGTAACTATTCATTGAATTATTAGCTACTTCTTTATTTTTTTCATCAGTTAAAATTTCAGCTAAATATCTATAATAATCACCCTTCATTTTTAAATAAAAAACTTTAGGTTCAGTCTCAGTCGCATTTTTTAATAAATGTTCATCTATTAATTTTATCATTCTATTACATAAATCATTTAATTCTTTTTCTAAAACGGATTTTAAATCGGTGACTAAATATAAAAATTTTGAACCGTTTGTTTTTTCTTTTACTTCTATACCATATATACTTCTCCATGCACTTCTTCTGGCAGAAACACAATTTTTATAGGCACTTGATAAAATGTTTCTTTCTTCTATTGTAAGATCTTCTTTTTTATTTTTAACTATTTCTTCCATGTATTTTATTGTTTCTTCATGTCTTTCTGCTTGTTCAGTAATTCTTGCAAGAAAAAGTAATTTATCATAATTAGCTTCTGACATTTTAATTATATTATAATAAATAAATATTCAAATTTTTAATTTAAATCAATTTTTTTTAAAATTAAAAATAATTAATTTTTATTTATATTTTAATTATATATTACATATTTTAATAAAAAATAATTAATTTAAACTAATTCATCAATTGATATATCTTTTACTATGTCTATATTTTGAACTTTTTTTGGTTGGATTATTTTATCATTAATTTTTATTGGTTCATTGTAATTTCCTGTTTCATTTTGATTTAAATCTTTTTTAATTCCACTTATAATATTTAAATTATTATTTGCATATTTCATTAATAAATCATCTTTTTTTTTACGTCTATTAATGTCAGGAAAAATACTAAAATGATTTAAATCAACCATTTTATTATTTATTTTCGTTTTATGATCCATTGCGAATAAATCTTTCGGTTTATTGAAAATATTTTTATTACTATTTTTATTATTGTTTAGTTTTAAAATATAATTTAAATTATTATTATTTTCAAATAATGTGCTATTTAATACATTTGTCATATGATTTAATCTTTGAACTGAAGCGCTTTTTGTTATTTCTTTTATTTTTTTATTTTTATTATCGTATAAATCAACATGAGGATTTATTTTTTGAACTAAATTTTGATTTATTAAATTTGGTCTTATAAAATTTTTTAAATTTTTATAACCATAATCTTGAATTTTATAAGTAACGTAACTTTCTTCATCTTCTTTTATATTTTTTAAACCGGATTTATAATTTTTATAACCTAATAAATTATAAATATCGTTTATTTTTTTTGCTTTTTTTAATTTTTGTTTATTATTATTTTCTTCGTTTATTTTTATTAAATTTTCTTCATTATTATTATTATTATTATCATTATTATTATTATTATTATTATTTTCTTGATTTAAATTTTCTTCTTTTTTTCTTTTTTGTGAATTTTCATAAATTTGAATAATTTTTGATTTGCATTTTGGTGATAAAAAATTTTGATTATCTCTTGAATTATTTAAAGGTAAATATTTATAACTTTGATTTAAACTATTAAAAAAATAATTTTTTTTCAAATTAGATAATTCATCTATTGAATTTCTTGAAATATGTGAATTATTTTTGACATTAAATATTGAATCTTCATTTGAAAAACTATCTAAATAATGCATTGCTTCTTCAAATTTATTTTTAATATTTTCTCTAAAATTATTATTTGAGATATTATTTTTATTTATTGAAAGATTTAAATTATTTGAATTATTTATAAAACTACTATTTGATTTTTTAGAAAAATTATCAAGAAAAGAATTTGAATTTGAAATATTTTTTTGTATTTTCATTTTATAAAAAATAATTTAAATAAATAAAAATCAAAATAAAATTTTTTTCAATAAAAAAAAAAAAATAAATTAAATGGGAATTAAATCATATTTTTTTCTTTTATTTATTAATTTTTCAATACATTTTTTTTCATTATTTGTTATTTTTAAACAACAACATTTTTCAAGTTTATGTATTCGTTCATCAAATTTATTAAGTATTTCAACATTTTCTTTATTTATTATGAGCAGTAGCATAATTTCATATGAATTAATAGATAAATTTGATAATATTTTAAATTATAAAATGAGCTATTGTAATATTATTCCTTTTATTTTTATTTTATGTCATTTTTCTTTTTTTATTTCTTTTATTTTTAGAATGCAAAGAATAATTCAATTGCAAGAAATTAATAATATTTTTTTAAAAAACAATGTTAAAAATAAAGCTAATAAATTTTATTCTAAAAAATATTCTTTATCTGAAATTTTTTATATAAAATTATATAGTTTAACTATAGTTATGATTTTTGTTATATTATTCATATATTTTTATAAAAATAAAGGTTATATTCCAATTCCTTTTCATTTTTTGAAATATATTACAATTAAAGATAATAATTTAATAAATAATCAAAAACAATCTGAACAAATATTATTAAAAGTTAATAAATATTGGATTTGGATTTATTTTTTTGAATCTCTATTATTAATTTCTTTTATACCTTTTATTTATTTTTCAAATTTCTTAAAAAAAATTAAACGCGAATATTATATTCAAATATTTTTATTCATTTTATATTTTCACTTAACAAAATTCGTTTATGAAGAAGATTCATATAAAAAATTTAGTAATACTGGAACGATTTTTTTATTATTTAGCTATAGTTTTATTTCAATTAGTGTTTTATATCCTTCTTATATTTCTTTTATAGATAAAATTAAAATTTCTTATAGTTTTAATCCAAAATTAGTTAATAATTTATATTTATTTTTAAGTGATGAAATATGTTTTTATTCACTTAAAGAATATTTAAAAGAAAATGTAATTGATTCATATTTTTTAAATTTATATTCAAAAATAATGATATATAAAAATAAATACACTTTAGAAGCAAATTTTCATAATGTTTTACATGAAGCAAAAAATTTATATAATAATTATTTTAGTGAAAAAAGTGACAATTCGTATTTAAATAAAGAAATTTTAATAAGATTAAGAAATAAATGTAGTTTAATGCTTAATAATGATGATTGTACTTATGAAATGTTTGATGAAGCATTAGTGTGTGTTTTTGAATATTTAGAAAGTAAATTTAAAGAATTTAAAGAAAATGAAGAATACAAAATTTTAGTTGAAAGTTTAAATATAAGTTCTTATATAAAATATAAAATGAGCAATCCAATAATTGATTTTGGAAGACCATTAATAAATATTAATAAATAAAAATTGGTAAATTATTTATAAATTTACTTATAATAATAATTATTATTATTATATTTTATATATTATATATTAAATTAAAAAAAATTTAAGTTAAAATTATTAATATAAAATTTTTAATTAAATTTCAATGAACAATAATTTTGATGAGAATAATAATAATAATATAAATGAGTTTAATTTTATGAATTATTTTCAAAATAAAATAAATGAAAATGGAAATGATATAAATCAAAAGAAAATTGAAGAATTAAAATCTAATTTGAAAAGTTTAACTCAAAATTTTGATAATAATAATTCATGTGTTGAAGTGAAAAATAATAATAATAATATTTCAAATAATTATTCAAATATTAATAAAAATAACATTGATATTAATCAAATTTTAGAAGGAGAAAAAATTATAAAAAATTTATTAAATCAAATAGAATTAGAAGAACAAATGAATAAAATATTATTAGAAAAATATAAAAAAAGTAAGTTTTTAATTTATATTTAAATTATTATTTATAGAACAAAAAAAAATAGAAAATTTAAATAATGAAATGAAGAAAATGAAAATAAACATTGAAAGACAAAAAGATCAAATTAAAATTTATTCAAAAGAAAATGATTTTCTAAAACGAATGATAATTTATATAAGAAATAATAAAAATGTATTTTCATAATTAAATAATTTTTTTTACTAATTTTTATAAATTTTATAAAATCTTATTTTAAATTTATAATATAATATTTTAATTTTAAATAATTAATCATAATAATATTTAAAATTTACATGTGAATGACTAAATAATTAAAAATTAAAATTAAAAATAAAACTTATTTTGCCACAATTCGAATATTTACATTATAATTCGTATCAGAATGAATATAAAAAGTTATATAATTATCTTCATATTCATTAATATCAAAATTAATTACTCTATCTTTTTCATCAGAATCAACAAAAACTTCATAACCATTTGGATAATTTAATTCTTTATTAACATAAATAACAGTTCCTTCTTCTAAACTACTATTTAAATAAAACTTGGCAGTTAATTCCTTCGTTTCATCATTAAAATTCATATAAAGTGGATAACCTTGAAATTTTTGAACATAACTTCTACTTAAAGCATACTTTTTAAGTTCCATAATCGTTCCATCCGAATTAAATATTCCTTCAGTTTCATTTTGTGCAGTTGTCGTATGATCATGATACCCTTTATACATCCAATATGCCCAACTTACTAAATTCTCATCAGCAGCCTGAACGAAACCCAACATTTCATGATAACAAGCCTCACTTGCACTGCATGCTCCAAATTCAGTGACAATTAAAGGAGCATTTAAATCTTGGGCCTGTTTTTTATTAATTGATAGTTTACTCTTATGAAATCCCGGACAAAAGTTTTTCGCATCGTCTAAATTAGGTTCCCCATTTCTACATACACTAGCACCCCCTAAACAACAATAGTCATGGACATTAAAAACTTGGGGTCTCTCTTCGGGGTCAACAGGAGGGGTCGAAAATGAACTTAAAGTCCATCCTCCAAATAAAGGAAGATTATCAGGGAAAGGAACAGGTTGATAAAATAATATATAATTAGGGTCTACCTTTTCTATTCTCTCATTTATTTTTTTATACATAGGGTTAACATATTTATCATCTACATATCCTGGAATTAAAGAACGTATATCAGACCATAAATTATTAGGCCATGGTTCATTCCAAACATCAAATCCTATAACGTTTTTTCTTCCTTTGAATTTTTCGGCTAAAACTGCCCAATATTCTGTAAAGGCATCCAAAACACCATTTTCGTTTTTGTAAAAAGAATCATATATACTTGCTAATTCAGGACTTCGATGATAATCCATAAATAATCCTTTATTTTTACAATCTTCTATTAAAGGCAAACCTTGTTCATCATAATTCCAATTATAATCACTTAATGGTATACATGCTGTAACTAATTTAAAGAATCTTGAAAGTAAATTACTTTCACATTTTCTTTCGATTGTTAATTTATTTGCATAAAATGTGGGGGCACCCTCTCCACATAATGTTCTAGAAAACATGTCTTGATGGGTATCTATTAAAACATAAAAATCATTTTTTTCTAATTTATCTACTATTTCACTCATTTTATTTAAATATTCTAAATCATATTCACCTTCCTTTTTTTCTAATGCTTCCCAAATAAATCCCAATCTTATGAAATTTATACCTAATTTTTTAAGAATTGATATATCTTCATCAGAAAATGACATTGATGGGTCAAATTTTTCTGTGTTTGGAATGTAAGGAGGGAGCTTTACTACCACATTTACACCGTGTAAAATCATAGGACGTCCTTCGTTATCTAATAAAAAATTTTTTGTTGAATCTATTGAAATAGATTGAATATATATAAATAAAAATGTGAATAGTATTAATTTTTTTGACATATTGTTTATATATAATTAATTAATATTACGTGAGATATATATTTTAATATTTATTTTATATATTTTATATAATAAATATTAAAATAATAAATTAAATTATTTATAAAAAATTTTTTAAAGAAAAAATCAAAATTTTTTGAAATAAAATCATAAATTTAATTATTTAATTAAAAATATATAAATTAAATATATTTTATCATTTATTATAAAAAAATAATAATATGAGTTTTTTAACATTAGATACATTTTTATTATTACCATTTGAAAGTTATCAAATCTCAGTAATTAAATTTGAAACAAAAAAAATAGGTGCAACAATATATATAATAGAATTATTAATATATAACCCCGAATTAAATTTTTCAACCGAATATTTAATAAATCGAAGATATTCAGAATTTCGAAACTTATATGAAACAATAATGAAATTAGTTCCTTCTTTAAAATTACCCGAATTTCCACCAAAAATTCAATTAATAGACAAAGAAGAAAAGAGAATAAAATATTTTAATTTATTTTTAAACACTATTTACGAAGTTGCTAAAAGCAACATTAAATTTAAAAAAGATTTATTAACTGAATTATACAAATTTTTATTTAAAGACACTGATTTTAAAAGAAATAATTTAACAGATGAGCAATTATTAAAAGTTTTTAAAATTAATCCAAATACAAAAGAAAAAATTATATCAGACAACGAAAAAGAAAATAATGAAAAAGATAATTTATATCCTCCAATTGATTATTCAAATTTAAATGTAGATGATCCTTCCCCAAAAAATAAATTATTTGGTGCTTTTCAAAACATGCATGAAAATTTAAGAAATAATATAAAAAACACAATAGAAAATTATAAATCCGATTTTGAAAATTATTTAACAAATTTTACATTAAAATCAAATAATAATAATAATTCAAACGATAATATTTTTATAAAAACCGTGAATAAAAAAGACCCAAATAAATTTAAAAATAATACATGGGAATGGAATGACATTTTAGTAAAAAGTTCTTTTGAAGATTATAATATGCGAACAATAAGAATTCATGATCAAATTTTATTTTTATATGAAAATTCAACAAACGCAAATTTTTATTTTTTTATGCCTCTTTACAACATTAATATTGATGTTTATCAAAATATTTATTCATTAAAATCAGAAAATTTTAATTATATTAAACATGTAAATTTAATAAATCCGCAAGAAATTTTAAATTTATATGAAAAATACCCAAATTTAATTTTAGGCGAAATTAATTCAGATTTTTATTTTCGTTTGTATCATGATTTTGATACGTTCGAATTTATTATAAAATTCGATAAAAATAATTTATTAGCTGAAATGAAAACTATTTTGCAAATGATTATTAATAATTCATATTCAGGAAAAACAAATTCACTTTATATAAAAAATATCAATAGAACTAATTTAAATATTTTAGGATCGATTTATGTAGAAATTTTAACTTTTTATGCACCATTTTTAGAAAGAAGTATTAAATTTAAAATTAATTTAGATCCTTATAAAATTTATACAAAAACAGTCACGAGCACACAAAAATTTTCTATAAATCAAAGATTCAAAATCCCTTTGCATAATAGATTTAATATATTTAAAATTAGTTTATTTAAAGTCGAAGAAAAAAGTTTGTATGTAAAAAACGAAGAAAAACAAAAATTAAGTGAATATTCAATTACTCTTCCAGAAATATTAAATGTTATGCATGGTAATAATAAAGATATAATAACCATAGATTTAAAAAATTTAAAAAGAAAGAAAAAATATGATAATATGAAATTAGAAATTAAATTCATTGATTATTCAGCTTTAGATGTTTTATATTCAAAAAATTCAAATAAATTTATTTTAGAAAATTATCCTTTATATAATGAAAATGGGGATACTGAACCACCTTTTACAATAGCTATATTTTTAAAACGTGCTAAAAAAATGATATCTTTTTTTGTTAATATATTTGATATTAAAGATAATATAACTCAATTTAAATATCCTAATTTTAGTATTTTTTGTTTAATTTTAGCTGAAATTTATTTTATTTTTTTTAAAACTCAATATTTATTAAATCATATTTTATTTATTTTTGGAATGACTTTATTTTTCAATAGTAAAATTTACTATACATATTTTGCTAAAGATTTTAATTATTATTTTTTTAGTTATAAAAATAAATATTATACAACTTCAAAATATGTTGAAACTGATAATATAAGAGATAAAAATGAAATGAAACAATCAAATTATTTAGTAAAAAAAAAAAGCGGGTTTAAAATACCTTCAATAAAACAAATAAAAGAATTTAAACAAACTTATAATTTAATGTTATTTACTTTTTCAAAAGTTGTAACAATTTTAGAAAATCTAAAAAATTTATTTTTTTGGACCGATCCTTTATTATCATTTTATTGTTGCATATTAATTTCCGCTTTACTTCTCATTTTATATGGAATAGAAACAAGATGGATTTTAATGTTTAGTATAACAAAAAAATTCTTTGAAGGATTTCAATATTATGAACTTAAATTAATTAATAATAAAGAAGTTGCAAGAATAATTTTACAAAATAGTTATCAAAAATTTAAAAAAGATTCTATTGGAACGGGATTAAAATCAAAAACACTTGAATCGCCCAGATTAAGAGAAATTATCAAAGAAAATTTTAGAGTTAATGCTGAAGTGTTTATAAATGATGAAGTATATAAATATGTTCATAATATTGGAGATTTAATTGAAGAAGTTGGAAAATGTGAAGAATTGATAAAAATTAAAAAAAATAGTGAACTTTATTATTTAACTAGAAATAATGATGATATTTATATTAAAAGTCCAGAAATTGAAGATATTATTGGATTTTTTTTAAAAAATATTAAAAGCGATTATTATATGCAAAAAAATGGTTTAATTGATTTGTATGATATGGAAGATTTTAAAGAAGAAGAGTTTAATAATAGTAATGATAGTAATAATAATAATAATAATAATAATGATAAAAATGTAGAAAATAATAATAAAAATAATAATAATAAAAATAATAAAAATAATGAAAAAAATAATAAAAATAATGAAAAAAATAATAAAAATAATGAAAAAAAATAAAAATAAATAAAATATTTAATTATTTAATTAATTTTTATTTTAATATTATAATAAAAATTTAATATTTAAAGTTAATTTAATAATTTAATTATATTTTAATTTTTATCATGAGTAGAAATTTATTGGGAAAAAAAAGAACAGAAAGAAATTTTGAAAATGAAGAATATGAAAAATTTAGTAATATTCATGAAGATAAAAATAATATTAAATTACCTTTTAAAAAAATAATAACTGAAAAAATTACTGAATATGAAATTTTAGATTTAAGTTCAAATAACGACAATAATAAAAAAAATATTAATAAAAAATTATTTGAAGAAAATTCTTTAATTAATAATAAAAAAGAAATTAAAAATGAAATAAAAAAAGAAGAAAAAATTAATAATAATTTAGATACACCAATTTTTGGAGTAAATAAAAATAATAAAAATATATTAATTGAAAATGAATCAAAAAAAAAATTATTTGATGAAAAAGATGAAAAAAAAGAAAAATCAAAAGAAAAAAATAAAAATTCTTTATTTAGTAATAATACTAATAAAAATCCACAAAATTCTTTATTTGAAGGAAATCAAGGAGAAAATTTAAAAAATAATAATAATAATAATAGTTTTAATTTATTTAGTAATAGTAACAATTCAAGTTTGTTTAAAAATAATAGTAATTCAAATAAAACGATAAAATTAAATAATAAGAGTAATTCAGAAAATTCTTTGTTTAAAAATAAATCAAAAAATGAAGAAAAAAATAAAAATGAAAATAAAGAAATTTCTTTATTTGAAAAAAATGATAATAATAATAATAACAATAGTTTATTTAATAATAATAATAACAATAGTTTATTTAATAATAATAATAACAATAGTTTATTTAATAATAATAATAATAATAGTTTATTTAATAGTGATAATAAAAATAATAATAGCAATAGTTTATTTAAAAATGATAATAATAATAGCAATAGTTTATTTAAAAATGATAATAATAATAACAATAGTTTATTTAAAAATGATAATAATAATAACAAAAATAGCTTATTTAATAGTGATAATAATAATAACAAGAGTTTACCTAATAGTGATAATAATAATAATAAAAATAAAAGTTTAATTAAAAATGATAATAATAATAATAATAACAGTAATAGTTTATTTAAAAATGTTAATGATAATATCAGTAATAGTTTATTTAAAATTGCTAATAATAATAACAATAGTTTATTTAATAATAATAATAATAATAACAATAATAGTTTATTTAATAGTGATAATAAAAATAATAATAGCAATAGTTTATTTAAAAATGAAAATAATAATAGCAATAGTTTATTTAAAAATGATAATAATAATAATAGCAATAGTTTATTTAATAATAACTCATCAAAAAATGTATCAATTTTTTCTGCAAAAACAACTCAATCTATAATAATTAATAATAATAATGATTCAAAAAATGAAGAAAATAAAACAAATAGTCTTTTTTCAAATAATAATAATAATAATAGTTTATTTGGAAATAATCAATCAACTAGTTTATTTAATTTTAATAATGTTGATAATAATTCAAATTTTTTATCAAATAAAAATAATAAAGAAAACAACGAAGAAAAATCAGAATCAGATGAATTTTTTAATGAAGAAAATAAACAAAAAGAAAATAAACCTTCAATAATAATAAAAAAAGAAGATGAAAATTATATTAAAAAATATTCAAAAAATATTGAAGATATTTTTGTTTTTTCAAATGAAAATAGAAAATATATTTCAAAAGGAAATGGAATTTTATCAATAGAATTTTCTAAAGAAAAATCTAAACAAAAAATAGCAATTTTAATTTTTAGAAATCAGACTGGAAAAATTTTAATTGAAGGTTGTTTTAATAAAAATTTTAAAAATTTTAAAAATTATATGAAAGGTTTAAAAAATATAGTTGAATTTTCTGTAATTGAAATTAAAGAAGATAATAAAAAAAATTTTTGTTTAATTAGAATTCCATTTTCTAGTCAAGATGATTTATTAGAATTTAGTTCAATTTATAATGAAGCCATGAATTTTATATCTTAAAATATTATATTTTTATATTAATTATAATATTTTAAATAATATTTTTAATTTGAAAAATTAAAATAATTTTAATTTTATTATTATTATTTTTATTATCTTATATTTTATCTATTTGGAATCATTTTTTTTATTGATCTAATTTAAAAATTTATCTTTTTTAATTGTAAAATTTATTCATAAAATAAAAAGTTAGAAAAATAAAAGAATTAATTACTTTTTATATAATTCATTTT
>JAEEGL016329771.1_pt1 | contig 11810 bp, 12 predicted proteins | sample 9134231 | NCBI WGS metagenome assembly JAEEGL01 (sample SAMN16246548, study PRJNA631951) | gut metagenome | biome: gut microbiome; feature: rumen; material: fiber-attached | host: Bos | place: Iran: Karaj | collected 2018-10 | reverse complement strand
ATCAGAAAATAGCAATGACAAATGTGGAAGCGATACTGAAAACATGATAAGCCAGATAGTGGATACGTCAAGAGTTCTTGACTGTTTTCAAAATAACAGCAGGGAACAGTACCGCATGTTTGTGGAGGGGAAAATATCTCACGCCGAACAGGAAATGCTGATACAGAAGGACATGAAGGAAGATGAAATGTGGCTTCCATGGTAGTGCTGTGCTGCTTCAGCTACAAGAAGCAGTCTAGCAGTCTTAATTGAGAATATATAAATCAATCATAAGGAAGGAAATTGAAGTAATAAGTATATGGCAATAACAGTAAAAAGCATGGCAACATCAGGGGTTGATGGCTTCATGGTGGAAATTGAAGCGTCCACTATCAGAGGCCAACAGCAATCAATGTCTATAATAGGCCTGCCCGACCAGGCAATTAAAGAAGCCGGGGAGCGGATCCAGGCAGCAATCGAGTCATGTGGGTATGACACCCCAAAGGATAAATCGATCATAAGCCTTGCCCCTGGTGATAAGAAAAAGCGGGGATCACACTTTGACCTTGGTATGATAATCGCACTGCTCTATCAGACCGATCAGATATCACCAAAAAATCTTGCTGAATACGCATTCATCGGCGAGCTAGACTCGCTAATGGTGGGGTGGTTAGCTCCTTACCATATGGGGTTTCCACGTAAGTCCTCAACCACAGGTACCTTCTAATAGTACCGCACTCATGAGATGATTTTTCCAAATAGCAATGCACGATTTGCACATTTTCAGCAATTCGCGCGTACAAGAAACGGAGGTATCTCATGAACGCAAAGCAAAAGTTACATCAGGCAATGATGACCAAATGGACTGCTCTGATCAAGCAACAGCTTGAAAGTGGCCTGCCCATCAAGAAATGGTGCATCCAGAACAGCCAGTCATTCCACGCCTACAACTACTGGAAACATCTTATCAAGGAGTCCATGGTTGATTCCGTCATCCCCGACATCGTTCCAATCAGCCCAAACATTGGTACCGTGTTCTGTTAACAAATTGTGAACATCTGTTCTTGGCTGTTTTTGAGTTCACATTCCCGCCTACCACTTGTCATAAGCACATAAATACAGCGTTTGAAGCTGATTAAGGTGGATTGTAAACCGCTTTCTGTGTTTGACAGAGCGGTCTGCGGATGATAAGATTAAGACAAATAAAAGGGCATCACCTTTGACGGTTAGCCCTAAGAATATCGTTTAGCAGTAAAGCCGCACTCATCTTTAACAGGGATTTAGGCGGCTTTTACTGTGTGTTTATTTATTATCGTTACGTCCGAGAACGTATCCGAGACTAAAGCAACCAACACAAAGGCTGATTACAGCTATTAGACCTTCAATCGTTAACATTCGCTTCGCCCTCCTAATTTATTTCTGCTCTGATGTAATGTCCAAAAGCCTTACTCACAGATTATATAAACAGAGGGTCACAGTCCCTCCGGTGGAGGGCTAACCGTCAACCATCTAGATGACGCCCTAGGTGGATAATGTAGCATTAATTCTGGAATGCTGTAAAGAGTTTTTTATTATGGCAACTAGTCAATGCATTCGTAACCTCACGATTTAAAATGATACCCAGATGATGGACTTCAACATGACAGTTGAAATACCCATTGTCTGGGTATTTTTTATTGTCAGGAGGTGCATACTTTGGATCTGATGTCGTGGCCCAGAAGGATAAATGTTGAAAAGCTAAAATCAAATCCGGTTGTCGAATCTGTGAATTATAAGGGTATAGAGTTTACACTTCAGTTCAGAATAGAACTGTTTGAAAAATGGAAAGTCAGACCTACGCCGGATACTATCAAAAACGAATTGGAAAAGGTTGATATACTAGAGCAGGATCTTTTTAGCTTAACAATTAAAGATATCAGTACAGCATTCACCACTGGTGGTTATCCTATCCCACGATGCAAAACCCATCCTGAAAGAGAGCCTGGTTACAAGGAGACCAATCCTCTGATTTTATCCGGTAAGTTTTATAGAAAACAAAAAGGATTTGGAATAACAATAGACCCGGGATTTCGGCAGAAACTGAAGGATGCCTATCCTGATGTATCAATTGAAGACATGATGAGTTGTAATGGTCTGGATCCTCTTGATGTGGGATATAACAGAATTCACAGGTTGGAACTGGAGTTCAAATCGGAAATGGAAGCTGATTATGCCGCATCTGAGGGGACTGACGTAGCAGAACATCCTATTGAAGTGTCATCTGCATGTCTGTTGTCACATCCTTATGTTAAAGCAATAACTCGAGGAAGCCTGTACATGACGGAAGCTTTCTATAACGAGGCTTATGTCATTCCAATGTCTCTGTCAAAGGTGTTGGAAATATATGGGATAGATGAATCTCTGGTAAATACCGCCAGTAAAATGCGAATCAGCGCTTTGCTGGCAGGCTGGAAACCTGTAGGGAAGGAAGATTTTTCATGTGCCGGAGAAGTCATTGCAATACAAAGAAAACGAGCCACAGTGATGTTTCGGGCGGTAAAGGATGGCTTTGGCGGGCTGGGGATGATGTTTAGGTCGACTGAAGTTGGTGGTCGGCGCAGAAAGGCATTGGTACCGTGTTCTGTTAACATTATCATAACAATAAAATAGAATATAAGAATGCGCCAAGTTACTATTGCCGATTTATTTAATGTGTGAGTTTTTTCACCACAACCATCCTTATACAATCTTCATTGTTTTCAAAAAGCCCGTCTTCTTGGTAAATTCTTTCTTGTACTTCTTTATCAGATTATTGGGAACATTGATGACAAGCTTCTTAGAGGTTCCGGTGATTGCATTTTGCTCAATATCAACAACCTCGTTTGCATTAATAGTCAATTTCTTTAGTCTCTTACAATCCTTAAAAGCATTCTTACCAATTTCATTCATGCTCTTAGGCAAAGTGAGTGTTTCCAGCTTGTTACATTTTCTGAAGGCGCTAGTGCCTATTTCCTCAACCTTTTTCCCAACTTTTACTGTTTTTAGCTGTGTACATCCGTAAAATGCATAATTCTCAATAGTTTCAACTGTATTGGGAATGATAAGGCTTTGGATAGTAGTATCTTTGTAAAAAGCTTTTAATCCAATTGATGTCACTTTATAGGAAACGCCAGCAACTTTTACAGTGCCAGGAATGGCGACATTTTTCGTCTTTTTGTTCAAAGAAATCACTTCAACTTCGTGATCCTCTTCATCAGTGACCGTGAAGTTGAATGATTTTGAAACAAAAGTCTCTCCTTCATCCAAAGTGTGTCCGGAACCTTTTATAATCTTGAATGTACATGATGCACTATCACAGTAATTGCCTTTTCCAGTAACAGTCACTACTCCTATTCCAATATTGGTGTTATTAGAATATCTTACCGTATAATCAACTTTCTTTTTTAGCGTTTTACCATCCAAGACCACTGACGTAACTGATGGCTTCTTCTCAGAGCCATCATATGCAAATACCGATTCATTTAGGGTAATATTGGCTTCTTTTATTGATTTCCTTTTAGTAAATACAATTCTCTTATACTCATCAATTCGTTTCTTCGATTTGCTGATTGGAATATCATAAGCTTCTGTTTCTCCATCCACGTCCTTCCAGCCTGTTCCAGATATCCCATTTTTCACAGGACCGCATGCCATGGTATTACCAGATATTTCCACAAGGCTTACATCATCAGATATTATTACTGGTCCAAAAGCATTCCATATGCCGTAACCATCAAGGCCATTTCCATAAGCCCTTACACTTGATTTATTTTTTATTTCTATAGAGTGATCAACATCAATTCCACGGCCTATATCATCAGAATCTTTGTTAGAAGCAAACAAGTTTGAATTATCAACTAATATACTCCCAAAATCAGGTCCACCTACTTGCAATCCTGTATAGTCTCCGGTAGCATTTACATCCGCATTTATGATACTTAAGTCCCCGCAAAGGCTTATCCCAATAGAAGTCTCTCCAGCAGCGATAGATTCTATCGTACAACCCTTTATGTTCATAGTAATGGGTACATTTTCATCATGTTCATCACGTCCACCTTCACAATGGATGCCACGAACGATGCCGCGTCCTGTTACTTTCACACTCAGTTTTCCAGAACCACTAATATTAAATGTTCCATTAGGTACAGTAGATAGCAATACATAGATCCCAGAACTATCATCTACATTTACATTGATGGAATTATTCCCAACCAGAACAAGATTCAGATTCCTTAGATTTAATGCATAAATAGCAGAATCTTTACCATTATAATTAAATCCGTTGAGTGTTATGGTTTTTGTACTTGCATCATATGACCACCCATTACCATTTGCATTCGTATTGCCAATTCCAAGGTCAGTTCCTGCAATCCGTAAGGCAGGATCATCTGCAAAAGCTGTAGTCTTTACACAGATCAGTAATCCCAAAAACAAAACTACTGATAACAATCCTTTTATTATTCCTAATCTTACATTTTTCAAGGCAGTGTCCTCCTTTTAGGGTTGCTTTTTCTTATGGTGAAAGAGTCAGACATTGGTGCCTGTCATTTCTGCGTCACTCAGAGAAATCGGTATTTGCTGCTCTTTTCGTTTTGGAATCATCATCCTCGTCCGAAAACTGCGTATCCAGTTTCAGTATTATGTCTTTAGTTCATTGGCGTAACTCTTACATTAAAATATTCGGAGTACTGATAGCTTGGAGGGACTTCTGGGTAACTTCTTTCCGCCTCAAGAGATTTCAATAAAGATTCTTCGATATTATTCATATCGTGAAGCGGTAATAAATAATCGTTTGCTACGATTTTGTAATCTCTATTTTCAATAATATATGGGTATAAAATCTTTTCATATTCTTCTTGTGAAATTTCAGTTTCATTATACTCATCGTCTACTACGGCAAATTTATAGCCTTTTTCAGCAGAAGATGATGGGCCAGCCATTTCCAAGTCAGTAATGACTACTTTATATTTATTTATCAGCTTTCCACCTTCTACAATCCCTACACCGTCATAAGTGCAACCTTGGCCGGACCAATATCCATATACTATACCTGCACGATATTCATAGCATGCGCTTCCAAAGCTTCCAAACCATCCCAGCTCTGTTACGTTATTTCCGTCACAGGAATAGAAGCAAACACTGCTAGCATGTGCTGTACCATTACTTAGAACTAATTCAGGATATTCATCATCATCAATATGAATAAGTCCAACGGCCCCAAATCCTTCCTCAAAATCTTGTTTATTCTCATTTATGTAGTTCGCATAAATGTGCGCCACTTCAGCTTCAATAGCTTCCCTGCTATTATTTTGTACTGATAATTCAGCATCATATGTATCAGGCTCTTTGTCATTGACTACAACTATTGTTGAAGCATCACTTGTATCAGGCTCTTCGTCATTATCAACAACTATTGTTGGAGCATCACTTAGTTCCGCTTCCTCCTCGTGCTGTTGCGGATCTTTAACATTATATGCCTGATTGGAAGAGCCACATCCAGCCAAACAAAAAAGAACACATGCGAAACATGCTTCCAATTTTAGCTTTTGTCTCATAGATCAACTACCTCTCATCATCTTCATTGCATATTTGTAATGAACCCCTCAATATATGAATATGCGTTCGGTGCAGTTGTCTTAAGTTTTTCATTTCTCGCAAAATATGCGGCGAACGCTTCAGCAAATGCTTCGCCTGCACTGTACACCTGAGTCGGGCTATATGGCTGCATTTCAGTCCATCCTTCCCAATTGTTTGAATACCTGCCATCCCGATCCAGGATGTGACCTAATTCATGATAAAGAGTGTATACCGGAGGCATAAATGAATTTGTTGTTCCACAAACATAAACATCCGCAGATATCAATTCTCCACTGTCCGCTATGGTGTAATGTGTGAAGCCCAGACTTTCTCTTCCATGGATATCACCAATGTGCTTCCTTGTACATGCGTAGATCTTAATATTTCTCGAATTATAATAGTCTTTGACATGCTGAGGCAGTGCGGAATATCCATCCTGCATAGCTTGCTGCTTCTCTGCTGTCTCATCGATGTTTCCGACTACGAGATCATTGGTCTGCGGAGTCGATTCAGGAGCCTCAGTAGCATATGGTAATCTTCCCTCCGCTTTTCCAAACTGCATGTAGTGTTCATATAGTTTTCCCTCATCATTGCCATAGGCTGCCTTAATATCAGGATATGTGTTAGCATAGAATTCAGGATCGAAGGTCTGACCGTCTGGCATGGTTTTGGGCGCGGCATAGGCGTTTGTTGAACATGTTATAAAGAAGACAGATGCTATAACTATTGATAATAATCTAGAAATTTTCATTGCTTAACCTCATCATTTCGGGAAACGATGCCCAGGCATGATGATTAGTCCTGGGCATCTTAGCGTTAATGGTTCCAACACGTGTAATTACTCAATTCTTCATATTTTATTAGTTAACATTTACAGTACATTTGGCTTTCTTCTTTCCATCTTTAGTAGTAACAGTAATCTTAACTTTTCCTTTCTTTTTTCCCTTAACCTTTCCATTCTTATCTACTGTAGCGATTTTCTTATCGCTGCTCTTGTATGTCACTTCCTTGTTAGTTGCATTCTTTGGATTGAAGGTTGTCTTTAATGTAACTGTCTTGCCCTTCTTGACACTATAGGTCTTTTTATCAAATTTGATGCTCTTTACTTTTATAGGGTTAATGACTGTGATCTTACAGGTTGCTGTCTTACTGCCATCTTTTGTTGTTACCGTGATTTTAGCAGTGCCCTTCCTGATTCCTTTGACCTTACCGTTTTTATCTACTGTGGCAACCTTTTTGTTGCTGCTTTTCCATGTCACGCTCTTGTTGGTAGCATTTGAAGGCTTTATTACAGCTTTTAAGGTGATGGTCTTTCCTTTTACTACAGATACTGATTTTTTGCTTAAGCTTACTCCTGTTACAGATTTTTTTGAGGTATTTGAAGATTTGTCGCCTTTCTGATTACTATCTTTTGATTTTGAATCCTTATCAACCGAAATCCTGACTGCTGTACCCTGCGATATTGAGTCTATTGGCCGCTTTTTATCCTTAATGTTATACCACTTAGAGTCATCGGTTGATTCTAAATCGATCGAATCCTTCGAATTATTTACGATTTTCTCCAGTTTTGCGCAGCCGGCAAATACTCCACCACCCAGGTAGCCAACAGAACCAGGTACAGTCACTTCCTCTAAACTTATACAATTTTGAAACGCATAGTTTTCAATACTCTTCAAGGATTCTGGAAAACTCACACTTTTCAGGCTTTCACAATCCATAAATGCGCCTTCACTAATGTTGTTAACATAGTCAGGTATCGCAACACTGGTTAAGTGTTTACAGTTTTCAAAAGCATATCTGCCAATGCATGTTACTGCATTAGATATTGTCAGACTTTCTAAACTTTCACAATTACTAAAAGCATGATTTCCAATGAAATTAACTGAATTGGGAATTATAACACTCTTTAGGCTTGTGCATCCCCAAAAAGTACATTCCCATATCTTTTCAACAGAACTGGAAATTTTAACGCTCTGTAAACTACTGCAATTTTCAAATACATATGATTCAATATCATTTACAGAATCGGGTATAGTTATGCTTGCCAGACTGACGCAATTTCCAAAAGCATTTGTATATATACACGTAACAGAATTGGGAATAGTAATGCTTTTTAAATTCGTACAATCTAAGAAAGCGTACGGTCCGATACCTGTAACAGAACTTGGCAGATCAACACTCTCTAAGCTGGTGCATCCTGTGAACGAATTCGGGCCGATTCCAGTAACAGAAGCTGGGATAGAAATGCTTCTCAAATTTTCACAACGAGCAAACATATCCTGCTCTATATAATCCACTCCATCAAGAAGGACTACTGAAGTGATTTTGGAACCAAAATCTTTTCTATATGATAATGCATCATATTTTGTCCAATCCCAGTAATCAGCAAACTGTTGTATTGCTAATAAACCACTGTCATATAATGCCCACGAATACTGCTCCTCTATTCTGCTGGCAACAACATGTCCTGCTGAAGGAACAGGATTTTCTATGATTTGAATTGTTTCTTCTGTTTGAGAATTGTCATCTGCTGATTCTGTATTAGCGTCATCTGTATTAGAATCATCTGTATTAGAGTCTGATTCTTCGTCATCTAAGCTATCTTCATTGACAGCATAAATATATCCTTGAAACGTCCCATCCCAGATTTCTGATTTTCTGTTTTCCAATCTACCTTGATCATCAACTTGATAATTATCGTTGTCTTCAAGATACTCAACTGATATTGCATGATGGTTCTTCCCCTCGCCATCAGTTGAAATATGCCCAGCAAAATCATTCGTATATATTTTTACCACATTAAAATCCTTGTATTTTAAGGCACTATTGTCATGAGATGAGTAATTAGATTCCGACACAATAATATACTGACCCCCAGAGTCATTACCAATAGACTCAACTACTTGTACATGACCATATAGTCCATCATAACAGACAATCGCTCCTATGCATGGTTCATTAGCATTAGTGCTTGAAGGGTATACATTATTATTGTTGTTGTAAGCAAAAAAAGTGTTTGCATTTCCCTCAGAAACATTCGGACGTTCATTAGTTATTTCATATACACGTCCAAATGCATAGGTAGTACAGTTTGGCATAGCCAGACCACCGTAGCCATTTTTACCTTTATCATAATAATAACTGCTGAAATCGGGAGGCGAAGTCCTTTGATCAAAGGCATAAGAACAAAAGTCATAGAAAAGAAAAACCGTCAAAAATGCTGCAATGCATAAAAGAATTGAACCAACAGTATATAAACGCCTTTCTGAATTATTTTGGAGTCTTTTTGTTGTCATAATTACTACCTCCCTGTACATAATTATAAAACATAACCTATAGCATGCTTTCATAAATACAATTATCTCAAAAAAAAGTTAAACAACTCTTAAATCCGTCTTAAATAATTCTTATTTAATCCCTATATTAATCGACATTGTGCAAAGTCGACGAGGGAGATTACTCTCCCAGTCTTAGTAGTAAAGATGGATTACCATTCATTTTCACCATCCTTCCGTCTTAGGGATGATTAGTGAAGTGATATGGGATATGACTAAATAAATGCGATGCCGAACAGTTTTTGCAACTAATATTAGTTGCAATATGACCGCTATTTTGATATACTATATGTAACAAAAAGAATGAGGAGTAGCTGTTCCAATGGGGCAAAAAGAAAAACTTATAAAAAAGTTGAAATCAAATCCTAAAGACTTTACTTTTATTGAAGCCGAATCATTATTAGGGCTACTTGGATATCGAAGAGTAAATAAAGGGAAAACAAGTGGCTCTAGGGTGATGTTCACAAGTGAGGAACATGAAACAAAGATATTGTTACATAAGCCTCATCCTCGAAAAGAACTGCTTGATTATCAGGTAAAACAGCTGTTGCAGCAATTGGAAGATGAAGGATTGATATAGAACATTTATGTTTGATTATGATACCTATAATTCTTTTTTGGGGAATGATTAAAGGAGGCTAAAAATGAATAATTTAATGGAGTACAAAGGCTATGTGGGAAGCGTTGAGTTTTCTGAGAAAGACGGCCTGTTTTATGGGAAAGTACAGGGAATTAGATCTTTGATTTCCTATGAGGGAATAGATGCCAAAAGCCTTGTTGCAGATTTTCACAATGCAATTGATGATTATCTTGAATTATGTGAAAGCGAAGGTAATAAACCAGAAGTTGCTTACAAAGGAAGTATGAATGTGAGGTTTAAAAACAGCGACACTCATAGAAGGGCAGCGATTTATGCAATGACGCATGAACAGAGCCTGAATAGTTTCATCGAAGAGGCTGTTGAGGAAAAACTGAAAATGGTGAAAGCGTGATGATTAAATTGAGAAAATAGCTGCCCCAGTCTCGACCGGGCAGCTATTCCATCTTGATCCTTGGAGCTTCTTTTATTATCTTATTTGATCTTCTGAACTTTGATCTTATTATCAAGCCCTTTACTCTGTAAGAGCTTTTTATACATAGACTTCTTACTGCCGGGAACCTTCACGGTTACGTTCTTGCCAACTCCCGAACATGCTTTATCAGAAAGAGTACTCTTGGTCATCTTTGTGCTCTTTATCGTCAGAGTCTTAAGATTTTTGCATTTTCCTACAAACTGCTTTCCAATATTTGTCGTCTTAGCAGGAAGTGTGAGTGAATTTATTGCTGTGTTGTAAAAGGCCTTATTTCCGATTGTCGTGACATTTGAGCCAATTGTAACAGTAGTCAGGTTTGTACAACCAGCAAATGCTTCATCTCCTATCTTAGTAATATTCTTATCCAGCTTAACAACCTTTGCCTTCTTATTGTTTTTGAAGGCTTTTGAGCCTATCTCCGTGACTTTGTATGTTATACCACTAATTTTTATTGTTTTAGGAATTTTTAATGTCGTGGCATTAGAATCCATACCCTTAGTGAGTTTTACAGTCGGATTTTTTTGTTATCGGAAACAACAGTATAATTTGCAGTTGAATCTTTCAATACTGTTCCTTTTTTCTGGACTATTCCGTAGTCAGTATCTAACTCCCATTTAGCCTTGAAGGTTATTTTTTTTAAACCAGTCTTCCAAAGCTCTTCCTCGGTAAACAATAATCCGCCTCCGTCTCCTAAGCAGTATCCTTCACCCCCTAACTTAAATGCCCATTCTTTAAACTTATATCCTTCTTTTGTAAACGCGTTTTGCGGAAGATTAAGTGCATCATTACCGTTTACTGTAAAGCTGCTCATTGAACCACTTGTGGCACCATTACCATCAAAACTCACAGTATAATATCTTAATATCTTTGGCGAGACTATTGCAATTCCCTTTGAAAGTGAAGAGATTGGGACAGTTGTATCATTAATATCACACCATGAATAGTTTTCATTCGTAATATCTAATGCTATTGTGGACGATGAATTATTTATTATTTTTTTTACATTTGGAAAGAATGTAAAAAAAATATCTCCCATAATCCCATTCAAAATTTGATACATCTCCAGTAATGATGATCGTCTTCACCAGATCTGTTTTATTCCAAAAGCCAAAATCTTCGTTTGAAAGCACACCGGTTCCTCCACTTATTGTAAGGGTTCCGCTTTTATCGAGTACACATGTATAATCTTTCACAGAACCTTTCTGGATTTTCTCCAAATAGTTTCCATTGCCACACTCATATTTATTAAAATACCATGGAGTAGCAATAAATGAATCATATACATCAGATATAATGCCTTCATCAATAGTTACGTCTTCCAGGACACTACAATATTTAAATGCACCACTTCCAATATCTTTGACAGACCCAGGAATTACTATACTGGTCAAACTATGACAATTGTAGAATGCTTTTTCTTTTATAGGGGACATTGGTGCCTCGTCACAATGAATCAAATCGGACGAAGGAGTCGGAATAATGTCAGTGGATGGAGAGGAAGTAATAATTCCTGTGCCTGGGCTGATTGGGACGATGTCGGGGATGACGGAATCAACCATGGATTCCTTGATGAGATGTTTCCAGTAGTTGTAGGCATGGAAGGACTGATTATTCTTGATGCACCATTCTCTGATGGGTAGACCACTTTCAAGCTGCTGGTTTATCAGAGCAGTCCATTTGGTCATCATGGCTTGATGTAACTTTTGTTTTGCGTTCATGAGATACCTCCGTTTCTTGTACGCGCGAATTGCTGAAAATGTGCAAATCGTGCATTGCTATTTGGAAAAATCATCTCATGAGTGCGGTACTATTAGAAGGTACCTGTGGT
>JAEEGL012505824.1_pt1 | contig 11810 bp, 12 predicted proteins | sample 9134231 | NCBI WGS metagenome assembly JAEEGL01 (sample SAMN16246548, study PRJNA631951) | gut metagenome | biome: gut microbiome; feature: rumen; material: fiber-attached | host: Bos | place: Iran: Karaj | collected 2018-10 | reverse complement strand
CGATCAGTACCGGCTCCGCGGACTGCAATACTTCCTTTTCGAAATTTTCACTTGTTATTGTCATAACTTCCATGGTCTTATCCTCCTTTGATTTGTCAGTGTGATATATCCATTACCGTAGTGCGGATATTTGATTGTTTACAATTCAATTAAATCACATACAATTTAATTTGTCAATAGGGATTGTGATAAGATTTTATTCTTGCCTGCCGGGAAGCCAAGGGAAAAACACCGGAAAACCACGGAGAAAACCATGGGGACGGACCTGATGGTACTAAAGTACCACCAGGTCCGTCCCCATGGTTTTCCCCCTGGTTTTCCTTGGCTGCCCGGCAGGCAAAATCACAATCCCTATTGACAAATTAAATTGTATGTGATTTAATTAAATTGTAAACAATCAAATATCCGCACTACGGTAATGGATATATTACACAGACAAATCAAAGGAGGATAAGACCATGGAAGTTATGACAATAACAAGTGAAAATTTCGAAAAGGAAGTATTGCAGTCCGCGGAGCCGGTACTGATCGATTTCTGGGCAAGCTGGTGCGGCCCCTGCCGTATGCTTTCCCCGATCGTGGATCAGGTAGCAGAGGAAGCTGAGGGTGGCTTCAAAGTCGGCAAGGTCAATGTGGATGACGAAGGAGAACTGGCAGAAAAGTACGGAATCATGAATATCCCGTGCCTGATCGTATTCAAAGATGGCCAGGTAGCCAACAAGTCCGTTGGTATGATCCCGAAGCCGAAGGTTGAAGAACTGGTTAAGTCTGTGTTATAATACAATCAAATTGTATAATATTAAAATGTATAAATGCGATTAAAGAACCGGCTGAGCCGCAGGAAAGGCTCGCCGGTCCGGCACCCCGGATATTATAAGGAGAAAAATATGTACGATATCATTATCATAGGAGCAGGAACGGCAGGACTTTCTGCCGCGATCTACGGCCTGCGTGCGGGCAAGAAAGTTCTGGTGCTGGAGCAGATGAGCTACGGCGGTCAGATCATCAATACTCCGGAGATCGAAAACTATCCGGGGATCAAAAACATTTCCGGTTTTGATTTTGCAACAGGTCTGTATGAGCAGGCGACTGCACTGGGCGCCGAAGTAAAATACGAGCAGGTGACCGGAATCGCCGACGGTGCGGAAAAGCAGGTGACCACTACAGCGGAAACCTATTCCTGCAAGGCAGTCATCATCGCTACCGGTGCCAAGAACCGTCCTTTGGGACTGGATCGTGAAACCGAGCTGGTCGGCGGCGGTGTTTCCTACTGCGCAACATGTGACGGTGCATTTTATAAGAAACGTCCGGTCGCAGTGAACGGAGGCGGAAATACGGCGCTGGAGGATGCGCTGTTCCTTTCCAACTATTGCAGCAAGGTCTATCTGATCCATCGCCGGGATACTTTCCGCGGGGAAGTAAAACAGGTCGAGCAGCTCAAGGCTAAGGAAAATGTGGAATTTGTTCTGAATTCCACCGTAACCGCACTGCTTGGTGAAGACCAGGTAGAAGGCATCGAGGTAACCGACAAGATCACCGGAGAGAAGCGCACCCTGCAGGTGGACGGCCTCTTTATTGCGATCGGTCAGATGCCGGAGAATGCTGTTTTTGCGCCGCTCATCCAACTGGATCCGGCGGGATATGTTGTAGCCGGGGAAGACTGCAAGACCAATGTGGAAGGAATCTATGCAGCAGGTGACTGCCGGACCAAGACGGTGCGCCAGCTGACAACCGCAGCTGCGGACGGCGCGGTTGCCGCGCTTGCCGCATGTGCATACATCGGTTGAAACCTATGAGCCGCCGCAGGCGACAGATGAGGTGTACGTTGAAAAGCCATACTCTTTAAGGAATGCAGCTATGTCAAAGAAAGATAAAAAATCCAAAAAAGAGAAAGAAAAAAAGAATCAGTACGGATCCGATACCCCCGATTGCCTGAAACTGGAGAATCAGCTCTGTTTTCCGCTCTACGCATGCGCCAAGGAAGTGATCCGCCGTTACCGGCCGCTTCTGGATCCGTTTGATCTGACCTATACACAATACATCGTAATGATGGTATTATGGGAGGAAAAGCAGATCAATGTAAAGACGCTGGGCGAGAAACTGTATCTCGATTCGGGTACGCTCACACCGCTGTTGAAAAAACTGGAGAGCAAAGGTTATGTGAAGCGGGAGCGTTCTTTGCAGGACGAGCGCAATCTGAACGTGACCATTACGGAGGAAGGTGAGCGGCTGAAGCAGCTGCTCCGTGATGTGCCGGGATCTATGCAGGCATGCGTGTGCCTGGAGCCGGAGGATGCGATCGAGCTGCATCGTCTGCTGAAAAAAGTACTGAAGGTGATGAAATGAAGAATACACAGATCAACGAGTTGACACTAAAGGCGTTTGCAAAGATCAATCTGGTGCTGGATATCACCGGACGACGGGAGGATGGCTATCACGATCTGTGTTCCGTGATGCAGGAGATCGGCCTGTATGATACGGTGATTTTGCGGAAGATACCGGAGGGCGTGCGCCTCAAAGTGGAATTTGAGGATGGCGTGGAGCGGGGATTCTCGCTGGTACCGGATGACAAAAAGAATCTGGCATACCGGGCAGCGGAGCTTTTGCTTGCCGATGCGAAGGTGGACGGCGGTGTAGAGATCGTTCTGCATAAGAACATTCCGGTGGCAGCCGGTCTGGCCGGCGGCAGCACGGATGCCGCAACGGTATTGCGCGGGATCAATGTGCTTTATGATCTGTATTATGACTCGAGACGCCTGTGTGAACTGGGCGTAAAGCTGGGCGCCGACATTCCGTTCTGCATTATGGGCGGTACCGCCCTGGCCGAGGGGATCGGCGAAAAACTGCAGGGACTGCCCATACCGGGTTCAGTTTATGTGCTGTTGGCAAAGCCGCCGGTGGCAGTATCCACAAAGGAAGTATATCAGGCCTATGATAAACTGCTGGAAGAGGATCCGCCCGAGCTGGTCGATGTGGAAAAAGTAAAGGCGGCCATCGACAAGGGCAGCATTTCGGATCTGGTACCGTGCCTGTATAATGCGCTGGCACTGGTGACAGAGCCGTTGCATCCCGAGATCGTGCAGCTGCGGGAAGAGATCCTGAAAGAAGGTGCAAAGGGAGCGCTGATGAGCGGATCCGGGCCGTCGGTATTCGGGCTGTATGACAATCTGCAGGAAGCAAAGGATGCAGCAGGGCGTCTGCAGGAGCGTTTTCCGGAAGTATTTTTTGCGGCAGTGCCGTTTTGCTATAATCATAAGGAGTTGGACTAGATGACAAAAGACATATTGATATCGATCCGGGGACTGCAGTTTGAAGGGCCGATGGATGACCGCCACGAGCAGGTGGAGCTGATCGTCGCCGGCAGTTATTACTATAAAAACGGGGTACATTATCTGATGTACGACGAACAGATGGAGGGATTTCCGGAGCCTTCCCGTACTATGATCAAGATCGCGCCGGAACGCGTGGAGATGTCCAAGCAGGGCGGCTTTGCTGTATCGATGAACTTTATCGAGGGACAGAAGAATATGAGCAGCTACCGGACACCATTCGGCAATATGATGATGGCGGTGGACACAACGGCGATCCATATTAACGAAACGGAGGACACGCTGGATCTCGAGATCCTGTATCATCTGGATATGAACTATGAGTTTTTCGCGGAGTGCCGTGTCGAGATCAAAGCCTGCTCCAAGGAAGCGGGGGCAATGTTGTTTGAGTAAAACGCCCGGTTGAAACAAAAAACGGAACCTTTCGGCTCCGTTTTTTGTTTACTTTAACGGCTTAGCGCCGGCTTTTTCCTGCATCTTTTCAACCCACTGCTTGAACTTGCCTTTTTTCTTTGTTTCCTTCTGGATCTTGGTGCCGTGGATACCTTTGACACCGACCAGATACATACCGCTCACTTCAGCCTTGATCTCTTTCTTGACCGGAACCAGATCGAAAATGCTTTCGTCACAGAACATCGTCAAAATCTGGGGACCGATCTTTACCTTGACCATCGGGGCTTTGAGATTCTTGGACATTTTCGGCATTTGCGCCATCACATCCGCCGGTAGTTTGGCGTCCTTGATCTTGAGCCGTTTCTTATCGATGACCAGGAGGGTGACCGTCTGCTTGTTCGCCTCCATCATCGCCTTTTGCTCTTCCTGCTTCTGCTGCAGCTTCTTTCCGGCAAAATACAGAACCACCATCAGTATGATGAATATTGCCAATATGATCAGAAAAATGACCCAACCCTTCATATAAGTGCTCTCCTTACCTTAACTTACAATGATACACAACATTTCAAAGTATATCATTTTCATGCCTACAATTCAAGGAGAGAAATTCAGGTTTGTTGTCTCTATCCAAGATGCAACTTGCATAATACGGAAATTCTGATAAAATAGTACAAGCGATTCAAGAAGGAATGATTCAGATAAGGAGTGTAAAGTTATGGAAGAACAATCCATAGAGTTCCGTTATGATACCCAGCTGTTGATCGACGGTGAGGATCTGGACGAGGATGAAGTAAACGATTATATAAAAGAGCATTTTGAAGGAGACTGTCTGCTGGCCGTTGGCGGCGACGGGGATCCGATCAAGATCCATTTTCATACCAATGAGCCGTGGAAGGTATTGGAGTACTGCCGCAGTCTGGGCGAGATCTACGATATCGTGGTAGAAGATATGGATCGTCAGGCGAGAGGGCTGCATGGCTAAGCAGAAGGCAGCGCAAAAAAAGCCGTCGTTTCGGTCATATCTGACGGCGGAAAATATCGTTCTGTTTGCGGCAATGCTTTTGCCTTTCGCTTCTGTCTATTATGAGGATGCCAATTCCATCATCCGACAGGGCATGAATGTCTGGGAGGCGCTGTTTTCCGGGCATTTTTTTCATTACTACAGTATTAACGGTACCTCGGTCGCACAGGGACTGATGGTGCATCAGGCCAACTACGGTCTGGTCATGAATCTGATCCTCGGCCTCTGGAACCTGCCGCTGTATATCGCGGAAAAGATCGCCGGCGGCAATATCCTGGATCATTTTGCGGCCAGGATGTGGGGCAAGGCGGAAATGCTGCTCTGTGCATGGATCTGCATGGGACTGTTGAAACGTGTTGCCGGGAAGCTTGGCTTCGATGAGAAACGAAAAAAGCTTCTGGGCTTTTTGTTCTTAAGCAGCGCATGGCTGATCCTCGGGGCGCTGGTGGTAGCCCAGATCGATATCATCTGTATGGTCTTTATCCTGCTGGCCCTGGAGGCGCTGCTGGACGAAGACACAAAGCACTTTCTGATCTTCTTTACGATCTCGGTAATGTGCAAGGAATTTGCGATTTTCGTATTTTTACCCATTATACTGCTGAAGGAAAAGAATCTGATCAAAGCCGGTGTGGCTGCGGTCCTGCCGTTTGCGGTCTCGTTTGTTCTGGGGATCCCGTTCAAGGTGGCGGATCCGGCGGGAGCGGTGCTCAAAAAGCCGCGTACATGGGTTATGATCGATCAGCTCACACGGATGCGTATCACGCTGTTTGGCGAGATCGCGATCCCGGCCTTTTTCCTTGCGCTGGCAGCGGTGATCGTATTTGCCTATCTGACCGTGGTTCCGGACAAAAAAGAGCAGCCGAAATGGATGATCTATTTTGGCCTGATCGGGATGCTGCCGGTGTTTGTCTGCGGTTATTCCTATCCGTACTGGGGCGCGCTGCTGTTGCCCTTTGTGCTTCTGCTGCTTCTGTGGGAACGGGACAGACTGTTCCTGCGGCTGTTTCTGGAGACGGCGGCGGTACTGGCACTGATGGTAGCCAATATGGTAGAGTTTCCCTGGGTGTTTGACCGGGTGGGCGGGATGCTTCCGGATCTGCTGTTTGGCCTGCAGGGCAATGCACCCGGTGTGTTGGAGCAGCTGAGCGATTTTCTCAAGCAGGAAAAATACTTCGGTATGTGGACCCTGGCTTATGCACCATTTCTGGTGTGGCTTGCGGACAGTCTGGTGCGCTATTACCCGGGGCGGAAGAAGGCGGAAGCCAAGTACTCATCCGCAGATGCCTGGATCGATGGTACGGAACAGAGCATCCGTATTCTCTCGATCCTGCGGGCGATCGGCGCGTTTGTTTTGTGTGATGTGGAAATATTCCTGATCTTATTCTTCAGGTGAGTATAGAGTAGTTATGGCAGAGATACAGACAGAAAAAGAAACAGAAAACGAGATCGTAGCATTGATCCCGGCGTATGCGCCGGACCCCGGAATGATCGATCTGGTAGGGGAACTGGCGAAACATTTCGCGCATATTGTGATCGTGGATGACGGATGCGGGGAGAAATATGCGCCGGTTTTTCAAAAAGTATCGGTCCATCCGCAGGTAACGATTCTGACGCACGAGGTGAACAAAGGAAAAGGCCGCGCGATCAAAACCGGTTTTTCCTATATCTGTGAACACTTCCCGGATGCCCTGGGTGTGGTGACGCTGGATGCAGACGGCCAGCATACGGTAGCGGATACCCTGAAATGTTGTGCAAAGTTCCGGGAAATGCCGGAAGGGATCGTCTTCGGGTGCAGGGATTTTGCTTCGGATCTGCAGATCCCGGCGCGCAGCCGGTTCGGCAACCGCCTGACCAGCCGTCTGATGAAGTATTTCTGTGATATATCCCTGTCGGATACGCAGACCGGACTGCGGGTACATTCCATGTCCTATCTGCCTGCGCTGATCGAAGTGGCCGGGGAACGTTATGAATACGAGATGAATGTGATCTTTTATCTCAGGGAGATCGAGGTTCCCTTTGCGGAGGTGCCGATCGAGGTCATCTACCTGAACAATAACGAAGGATCCCATTTTAATCCGATCGTGGATTCCTTCAAGATCTACAAGGTGTTTTTCAAGTTTTGCATCTCATCCTTCGGCTCGGCGGTTCTGGATTATCTGATCTTTCTTTTGATGGTGTGGGCGCTGGGACGCTTTGCAACGGAAGGCTCCTTTGCGCTGCTGTATTATATCGAGATCTCCACTGCCGTTGCCAGGATCTGTTCGGGCCTGTTCAACTACAATTTCAACCGGCGGATCTTTAAAGCCAGAGAGGGGATCGCCTCTTCCGGCCCGCGGTATCTGCTGCTCTGGCTGGTACAGATGTGCATTTCCGCGATGGCAGTCAAAGGTCTGGTACGGCTGGCGCCGGGGATGGAATGGCTGATCAAGCCGCTGGTGGATACCACATTGTTTTTCCTCAGTTACAAGATCCAGCAGATATGGGTATTCCAAAAGAAAAAAGCAAAATGATACAGGGGCTCCGGCCTCTGTATTTTTTGGCCATTTTTTCCGAAATATGTTATAATATATGGTAATAAAGGGGTATTGCGTGCTATGAGAACAGCTTTTTCGAAAAAAATCGGAAGATATGGTATTTTGACTGCTGCGACACTCACGATGTTGTTGTCTCCGCTGACTTCGGATGCGGCATCCGTGGTGACCGGCGGCGTGGTAAGCAACAATATCCATGATAATGAGTATACGCAGCAAAAACAGATCGCCCAATCGTATCTGTGTAATAACGGAGACGGCACCTTAAGCCGCGTGGAAAATTTCGGCGACATCATTATGGTGGAGTATTACGACGGGGCGTTCAATGTGATCGGGCACAAATTCGTGAAGATGGAACTGCCCAAGTTCGGCGGCTGCTGGTTCGGGGCCAACTACAATTACGTGATCTTCGGCCAGGACAATCCGGGCAATAAGAACGATGTGGAGTGTTTCCGTGTGGTGCAGTACAATAAAAACTGGGACCGGGTGGGTGCACTTTCGATCAAAAACTGCTATACGCAGGCAGCGTTTGAAGGCTGCAATACCGATATGACGGAATACGGCGATGAGCTGTATATCCGCACCGGCCACCGTACCTATCAGGGACAGCAGGCCGTGATGACGATCGCAATGCGGCAGAGTAACCGACAGCTGATCCAGGTGCAGGGAAATGTGTCCGGTATGGCAAAGGGCGCATTCGAAAATACGGTGGCGACTTACATTGATGCTTCGGACAAACGGATCGTTGCAGTGGATCACAGCCTGAATTATCCGAGAGGGATCAACGCAACACGGTACGGCGTCGAAGCGGGAAAAGGGAATTTTATCTCTGATGTAAAAGTGGCTACGGCAATGAAACTGAATGGGGACTATGGTACCTTTTCACCGTATACCTGCGTGGGCGGTCTGGAAAAATCCGGACAGTACAATCTGATCGTGGGACGTACGACACCGGGGGGCGAAAACTCCGGCAGTTATAATGTGTTCATTGCGGCAGTACCGAAGAATGATTTTCAGACACAGGATGTGAAACTGGCATTTCCGACCGGTTATGCTTATGGCGATTCCCTGACGGTTTCGACGCCGTATATCGTCAAAGTGGGGGATGAGCAGTTCGTGGTGCTGTGGGAAGTGCGTCAGGGCGCCATAGAGATGGAGCGTGTGGACTATGTCTATGTGGACGGTTCCGGGCAGATGACCAGCCAGGTGCAGACGATACAGGCCTGCCTGTCGGATTGCCAGCCGGTGGTCTACAACGGACAGGTGGTATGGTACACGAGCAACGGTGCAAAGACGACGATGTATTCCATCCCGGCAAACGGTGGTGTGCCGTATGCATCACAGCAGGTAACGGCGGCGAAAGTATCCGGCAGCGTGGATTACTCTGCGGTATACGATTTCGGCTACTATATCAATCGCTATCCGGATGTGCGCGTACTGTATCAGAACGATCCGGAAGGTGCATTGTGGCATTTCATCAACTGCGGTATTCCGGAAGGAAGACAGGGGAGTGAAAACTTCAATCCGCAGGTGTATTACAATAAGAACGCGGATCTGCGGGCAAGCTTCGGCGCCGACTGGAGATCCTACTATATGCATTTTATTAATTGTGGTGCTGCGGAAGGCCGCAGAGCCAGAGTGGAAGAATAAAAGAGAGGCAGGAAACGATTATGACAGATCAGACAGGTACGATCAACAGAGTACACGATATGGTACGGGAGTATTCCCGGATCGTGGTTATGCTGGGTGTCGGCACAGTGATCGAAAGCGGAGGTGAGAATCTCTGGTCTTCACGGGAGTGCTATCGTTTGGAAGGCCTGTACCACCAGTCGCCGGATGAGATGATGTCGGTGGGATATTACAGTGCCAGAAGAGACAAGTTTTTCGAATTCTATAAAAAAGAGATCATCGGAAAGGATCTGCAGGCCGCATCCCTGTACTATGACCTGAAACGTTTGCAGGACCGCGGAAAGATCCGCAAGATCATCACGCAGAACTATTACGGTCTGCATAATCAGGCCGGCCTGACCAATGTCGTGGAGCTGCACGGAAACATTCATAATAACTGCTGCCCGCACTGCGGCAAAAAGTTTGATCTGGACTATATCCGGGCACAAAAAGGGGTGCCCCTGTGCGATGAGTGCCGTTGTGCGATCCGCCCGGGTGTACTGCTTTTTGGAGAAAAGATCGGAAACGATCTGATGACAGAGGCGGTGAATGCGTGTGAATCCGCAGAACTGATCCTGGTATTGGGAACCAATATGTATGACAATATGGTGAAATTCTGTTCCGGAAATTACAACGGCGGCCGTCTGGTCCTGATCACCAAGGAAGACCACTACACTGACCGCTACGCCGATATCGTGATCCACGGAAAGGTCTCCGATATCCTGCCGCAGATCATCGACTAAACAAGAAAACCACGGAAACTTATCTATCCTCCTTCGGCAGCCGTCTTCGCACGATTATGAAGCACACGATATGTGCCAGTGCCGTGATCGCCCAGGAAACCGGGTAGGAGATGTACAGATTCTGCAAGGTATGATTCGCCTGAAAGAAGGTGAAGATCCACAGGACACGGAAGCCGCAGGCACCGATCAGGGATATGACCATCGGCATGATCCCGTATCCCAGTCCGCGGATCGCACCGCACAGCACATCCATAATGCCGCACAGGCAGTAGACTGTCATAATGATCCGCATACGGTTCATGCCGTAATCAATGATAGAGGCATTCCCGTCTTTTGCATAAAATCCCAGCAGTTCACGACCGAAATAAACAAAAGTATTGCCCATGACCAGTCCGGTGACGGTCACCAGCAGCAGGCAGGATAATAGGATCCGGTTAATACGCTTGTATTTTCCGGCCCCCAGGTTCTGGCTGGTAAAGCTGATGGCGGTCTGGTAAAAGGCGTTCATCGAGGTATACACAAAACCTTCCAGGTTCATACATGCGGTATTTCCGGCGATCGCCTCCGGCCAGAAGTTTACCGAAGACTGGATCAGCATATTGGAGATGGAAAAGATCATTCCCTGTACGCCGGCCGGCAGGCCTACCTGCAGGATCTTTTTGACGATGCGGGGGTGGATCTTAAGCTCGCGGAGATTCAGTTTGTAATCGGCATCCGATGCAGCCAGACAGCGCAGTACCAGAAACGCGGACAGCGCCTGCGAGATCACGGTTGCCAGCGCCACACCTTCCACGTTCATATGCAGATATTGTACGAAGCAGTAGTTCAGGATCACATTCAGTACACCGGCGGCACTCAGATAATAGAGCGGACGCTTGGTATCGCCCACAGCCCGCAGGATCGCACTGCCGAAATTGTAGAGCATCATCACCGGCAGACCGGCAAAATAAATGTGGACGTACAGAACCGCCTGATCGAGCACTGCCGGCGGTGTGTCCATCTTGATCAGCAGCGGCCGGGAAAAACAGATGGCGATGATCCCGATGCCGAATCCCAGCAGGATACTTAACAATACGGATGTATGGACGGCATCGTGTACATCCTTCGGCCGGTGACCGCCGAAGTACCGGGCCACGATGACATTGGAACCGACCGAGATCCCGATGGCGACATTCACAAAAAAGTTGATCATGGAACTGGTGGCACCGATGGCTCCCAGGCCCTGCTCGGCCAGTTCCTGCGTTTCGGCATACTGTCCGATGATGATCATATCGGCCGCATTGAACAAAAGCTGCAGAATGCCGGATGCGATCAGGGGCAGGGCAAAAAGCAGCAGCTTCGGCAGCAGAGGGCCGTTACACATATCGATTTCATAAGCTCGTTTTTTCATATCTCTATAGTTTATCCCTGTTTTCCATAAAAAACAAGAAAAAATCTACCCGAAAATCTACAATGAAAAATCTATCATTCTACGGTGTTTTATGCTATACTGCACTTATAAATGCGCTGTTGTAGCGGCAGGGCAGCATGAAAACAAGGTTTTGTCGGTGAGAGGGATCGGGAGGGTTACGGATATGGCAGAACAGGAAAAGAAAAATGAGGTAGTCGCGGAAAACGCACAGGCAGCAGATCCTATGGTGCCCGGTACGGCGCAGATCCGCAAGATTACGACCTATATGTCTTCCATGGAACTGTTGGAGATGGCGGCGCATCTGGCCGAGTGCGGCTATGACAAGAAACTGTTCAGCGTGCTTTCCCGTGTGTTTACCGAAAAGAAGGGCTTTGGCCACACACCGCAGGACGGGATGCAGGAGAAGGTGCAGAGGATCCTGTCTGCAGAGATCCCTGCGGAACTGAAGATGCAGGCATTCACATCCTTTGAACTGCCAAAGGAGATTGCGCCGGACTTAGAGACGGCAAAAGCGCTGGTAAAAGCCTGCTCTCCGAAACGTTTGAATATCGCGGCATTCTTTATTGCGGCGTATGAATATGAGGTCGAAGGCTATCCCATGATCGTGGATAACCGTGCTTTGATGAAGATCTTTGCCACTTCGGTCAAGGCGGAGCCGCTGCTTCTGATGTATGAGGCGATCATCGAGAAGGAGCAGAAGGAGTATATCACGGG
>JAEEGL012280482.1_pt1 | contig 11810 bp, 9 predicted proteins | sample 9134231 | NCBI WGS metagenome assembly JAEEGL01 (sample SAMN16246548, study PRJNA631951) | gut metagenome | biome: gut microbiome; feature: rumen; material: fiber-attached | host: Bos | place: Iran: Karaj | collected 2018-10 | reverse complement strand
TTCTATATCTTTTTGGATCAACATGATAGCATGAAGTCATCGGAATCTTACCCATCAGCATCACATCCGACTGCTGAATCTTAGGTACCACATATCCATCCAATATGTCTACTATACTATCGTTCCGTGAAGGAATCGTATTCGGCGTCTGCGCCAAGGCCACTTGGCTCGGGCCCAGCAAACCAACGGAAAGGCCTGCCACAACTGCCGCCTTGCCCATACGCTGCCGTTTCTCCAATTCGCGCTCCAGATAGCGCACCTCGGCTTCGCATTTCGGGCAAGTGCCGAGGCAGTCGCCTTGGTAGGTGCATTCCTCGACGACCAACTTAATGTCGTTCTCCGCCGCAATCTGCTTGCGGATTTCCTTCAGGATCTTGCAGGTTTGTTTGCCTCTTTTCATGTTTGAATTTTTTGGATTAACGCGGCAAAGATACGATTTATTATGAACAAACCAATGTTTAAAGTGAATTATCATAATTCGAGCACTTCGGCCAACCAAGTCTTAGCAGGCTTTAGAAAGCATATCATTCCAGCAGAGGTCGCTGGATGGCAGGGAAATCGAAAATTCGACGTAGTCAATCTATGCTTTCTGAAGCCGTCCATAATGACTTTTTCTTTTGAACCGCCGTGCATAGATTCCCTCTTCCGCACCTACCTACGTTGGAAATCGAAGATTCGACGGAGTCAATGACATGCACGGCTGACTGGAAATCGAAGATTCGCCGGAGTCAATGAAATAGGAGGCGCAGCTTTGACAAAGAAAGGCAGGCTCGTTCACCTTATTATATATTGAAACTCATCAACATCCACCACTCCCATCGCTTTGAGGCGTTCGATACTTTTCGCCACGTCCTCATCCGTGTTGAACTCAGGAATATGCGGCACACGCACCATGATGCGATTGGGGTCGCCGTGCTTCAGAAGCCATTCCAAATTGGCCAGCACAAGCAAGTTATCCTTGCCCGTATAGCCTTGATAGATTTCAGGATTCATATCCTTGATGTCAATGATGTAGCCATCCAGAATCGGGGCGATGGTTTGCACATTCTCGAAAGGCACATTAAGGCTGGTCTCGGCTAAAATCTGCCACTGCGGACCGCAAAGCTCACGAAACTGCTTAATGAACTCCACTTGAAGCAAGGGCTCACCCCCGCCAAAGGTGACACCGCCATGCGTGGCAAGGAAATACAACTGGTCAATCTTCACCTCCTCAAAAAGCGACTCTGGCGTATACTTACGGCCATTGACTATCTCCCAAGAAGCCTTGTTGAGGCAATACTTGCAGCGTAAAGGGCATCCGCTGAAAGCCACAAGTGTCGTAACGCCTTCGCCGTCCGTCGTCAGTCGGTGACGATTGATGCCGAAAATGAGTGCTGTATTGTAGCCCTCCTTATTCGTATTCATCATCATTGTCCTCAGGACGCAACACAAACACTATACCCACTTGCACATTCAATCCGCTCATATTCATCGGTTTGATGAAACCCAATACATTATTGGTAGTCAGGTAGATGTTACAAGTCTTAAACAATCTACCCGAAATACCCAAACCGATATTGTCATAACTATGAGGCATCATTGTGTAAGTCGCACATACATCTAACTTCTCGAAAAAGTTACCATTATATGCCAAAGTCAAAGCTGGACGAAAACCACTGTGAAGGAAACAACCCTGCACCTGCGCACTGAAACGATTGTGGCTGTCGAGGTCATAATTGCCTCGTAGCAAAACATTGGTATTCAGTGCCGTATTGTACTTCTCAAGCGAAGCGAATCCTAAATTGAAATACCGTTGCAAAGTATCCAAGAATTGCTCTTTATAATATTCATCGCTGCTAATGAGTTGCAATTCATCGACATTCAAGCCATTGAAAAGGAAGTCACCATTGTCATAGAACTGTCCTACATCATTCACCTCACTCGTCATATTGAAGTTGTTCATACCCCAATGGATGAAACCCAAGTCGCGAACAGCAGCCACTGCACTGAATTGGTCGTTGAAGCGATATTCGGCAGCCAAATCGACTCCGAAACCTGGATTGCGGAACAAGTCTTTCATACTGAACGAGCCATTAGTCATCAACTTGCCTGTTTCATCAACATAAATCACATTGGGCAAAGCAGCTTTCATGGCAATGGTTTCCCTTATGCGAAGTGCATATGTTTCAGGATCCGTAAAAAGTTGGGCATCAAAGGCATCAGTGGTCACATTGGCAACACCGAAGAGCAACTTGACACGACCGCCCAACGACAATTGGTTGGTAACGTTCAACTGATACCCCACAGCAAACTCCTGACGCCCAAGCACATTCACATTCATATCCACCTTTACAGGATTACTCTCTCCGACAAAAGCACTATTGCCGTAACCCAAAAACTTGAACAGCCCATCGTTGAACTTTGAATCAGCTTGGACCTTAATGCCATAATTGATAGTAAGCATTCCTTTGTTCAAGCGGCGATAAAGGGTGAAAAGATCCAAGTTCACGTTAAGACCCAAAAAATTATTTGATTTCAAGCTATTGGCGAACTGCCTCAAATTGATCGTTGCGGGACGGCCTTGAGCATCAAAATCGAACAAGTTGTCATAACGCAAGGTTGTGTTTTGAACATCAAGACCAGTATTGCCAATGACAAGTGACATAACACTTTCATAAGGCAAGTCAGTGGCAGGATTGGTGTTCATCTGATAAGGATTCATCCGCATAAAATCGACAGGTGAAACAGTTTGTGCCTTGACAGAAGAAATGACAAGAGTCAAGAGCAGTATTGTCGCAATCTTATATAACTTATTCATAATCACTTGTTTTTAAAATTCAACATTTCCATTATACTTCATTTTGGCTTTAAGAAACATATCTAATTTTTGATCGATATTCAATGTCACATCGTGCGCATCGGTATCTACTTCATACATCATGATGAGACCATCAGCTTGAAAAGCTTTCTGGAGTTTGTCTTCAGTCACCGTGATGCTGACATTTGTCGTTACGGGCTTTCCATCAAAGGATGCCGAAATCAATTCACCAGTAGTGCTCACAAGTTCATCCAAGACCACGCCTTGTTTGGAGTCGTACAGATAAAACTTCCCATCCAAATTCAAAGGTAGTGTAGAGTTGAAAACCATCTCCAAGGTGAGTTCCTCTATCATTTCCGGACTTTCCACCTCCGAAAGATCCATTTCAACCGTATCAATATACTTCACATCATCAATTTTGAAACTGAAAGGAATATCAACATCCAGTGCTATATCGATCGAGCTTGTATCAGTCAAGATAATTTGCTCTTCTTCTGGATTGAAAACCAAATCCGCTGAAAGGTACATACCAAGAGAGTTCGAATTCACATTCGCATTCAACTTATGATGTAAGGCCTCGATATAATTCGACGGAGAACTTTGAAGTTCAGCCTCAATCGGCATAGGGTCAAAAAACGAATAATGTCCCGACCCAGCGCTCAAAATCCAAGCAGTGTCAACCTTCAAGTCAGCAGCCAGCCCAAAACTGTTCCGTTCAAGCAATGTCACATCGATTCCGTTCAGTTCCAACGAACCACTGACATTCTCATTGAACAACGCAAATGTTGTGTCCAAATTAAATCTGAGCTCAAACTCTTTCATGCTTCCAATCATTTCCTGAATGTCGATATCGGTAGCAGCCAAATGGATGCCAAAATCAAATTCCGAAACTGTAGTATTATCAATGGAAACCCGTATTTCATAGCTAAAGACCAAAGCGTGCGTTTCACCCGATTCGAATCCAAAATGCAAGCCTGCCAAATCTATGTCTTTGGGACTTGAAACATCAGTGATGAAAACCTCAAACGGGTCTCCGTTCTCATCCTTGATTTCACTGGAACGAATGAGTATCGAATTGATGTGCGCCACATTAGTTTCAATGCCAAAACTCAAAATGCCTGAACGCATTTTACCTCTATCCAAAGTAACGTAATCCGATTCCAATATCACCGTATCGTTGAACTTTATTAAAGTATCAATCGGTTCTGGAATAGTGAAGGGGTACGGGTTATCAATGGAAAAATGCTCATCTAAAGTGAAGCCTTTAAACTTCATGAAATCACTTCCTTTTAGGACATCGTCCTGACCATAGTTATACTCAAAACGCAATCCACCATCTTCATCAAACGTAATGATAGTATCTATTTGGAAACTCTTCATCAAATCCCCAATGGAATAAGAGGCTTTCAATAACGGCAATTGGCATCCACCCTCGATTTGCATGCCTTGAATCTGGCTCGTGTCATAATGTTCTTTCTTGCATGAACAAAAGAGTAACGTACTCAACAACAGAAGTAATAATCCTTTGGTTTTCATAATAATACGATTTTATATTATCTCTTTCAAATCATTTTTCCATTCAGAATCATCTTGGCCACCTTATTGGCACCGTAGTAATATGGCATAAATTCCAGTTGGGTCATCGGCTGAGTAATGATGAGGTTGGCAAGCTTGCCTTTCGTGATGCTGCCCACTTCATCACTCACACCCATGGCGTATGCGGTGTTCAAGGTAGTTGCATTCAACGCCTCTTCGGGTGTCAAGCGGTAGCGAATGCAAGCCATCGAAAGGATGAGTTGCATATTACCCGAAGGTGAAGTTCCAGGGTTGAAGTCGGAGGCCATTGCCACAGGCAGACCCGAGTCAATCATTTTGCGTGCCGGCGAGAGCGGCAGGTTGAGGAAAAAGGCGCAGCCAGGCAGGACGGTCGGCATGGTCTCAGTGTCTTTCAGACACTCAATCTCTGCGTCGCCCATCTGTTCAAGATGGTCGACGGAGATGGCACCATATTTCACGCCCACCTGCACACCGCCAGAAATGGCCATCTCGTTGGCATGGATCTTCGGCCTCATACCGTATTTGATACCCGCCATAAGGATGCGTTCAGTGTCCTCAACAGTGAAGAAGCCTTGGTCGCAAAACACATCGATGAAGTCGGCCAAGTCCTCGGCGGCCACCAGTGGAATCATCTCGTTAATGACCAAATCGACGTAATCCTCCTGATGCCCACGATACTCCATCGGGATGCCATGCGCTCCGAGGAAATTCGACTTGATTGTCAAGGGCGAGCTTTCTTTCAGGCGGCGGATGACGCGGAGGAGCTTCAGTTCGCTCTCCGTAGTAAGGCCGTAGCCACTCTTGATTTCGATGGCACCAGTGCCCATACGCATCACTTCGTCGAGGCGTTGCTGGGCCATATCGTAGAGTTCGTCCTCCGATGCAGCAGCAGTCGCCTTGGCCGAGTTGAGAATGCCTCCTCCCCTCTTGGCGATTTCCTCGTAACTGAGGCCACGGATCTTGTCCACGAACTCCAGTTCGCGAGAGTTGGCATAAACCAAATGGGTGTGCGAGTCGCAGAAAGCGGGCATCACGACACTGCCTTTCACATCGTGAATGCGATGGTTTTCAGCGAGATATTTACGGCAAGCCTCCGAATCCATCGGGCCATAATCCTCGATTTTCTTACCTCTAATATATAGGAATGCATCCTTGATTCTTCCCGTTTCGGCCATTTCGGAACCGCGTTTCAACAAACGACCTTGCTCCTCAACGCCAACGAGTTCTTTGATATTAACGATTAACATAAATGATAATTTTCGGCAAAGATACAACAATTCGCTGGATATAAACAAGGAATTTAGCACATCATTTTTCCCGAACCACCGAACCCTGTTGATACGCTACTCATCGCGTCTCCCGCGACACAAAAAAAACGCATTTCCCGTTGAACCCAAGATGCAACGAGCCAGAGTCTCTCTAAAAGAACGCAGCGAAAAAGTTACCGGACGGGGGCTTCCGTGCACGCTACCGCGTGCGCCCCCGCCCGATAACTTTTTCGCCCCTTGCCCGTCTTGCCCGTAACGGAACAAAGGTTAGTTCTCGCGGACTGCGCGTACAGATTGACCGTAGTAGCGGTCGCTGCCGTTCACGTAGGTGTAGTTCGAACCGAAGTTGAAGAGCCACGCGCCGTACGGGTTGTCCGTGCGGAGCGAACTCGACCAGTAGTCGCCCTCGTTGCCCGCGTCGTCGAGTCCATCGACCCAACGGCTGCCCGCAGCGGGCAGGAAGAGACTGTTGCCGTTGCTCGCGGTGAAGAGCCTGCCGTTCACACCATTCTGGGTAGTCCAGGTCCTGATCGTGTTGTTGTAGAGTTCCTGCCATTCCTCCTTGGTGGGCATACGCCAGCCGTTTCCCCAGTTGGCCGTGGCCGCGTCGTCACTTGGCTGTAAGATGGTCAAGTTGTCCGTGAAGCCATTGTAGCCATAGCTGGAGTTGTTACAATACTTGGTTAACTTGTTGTAATCGCCATTGCACCACTTGTAGGTGCTCCAGTCATAATAGTCTTTCGGTTGGGTCTCGCCCCAAGCGAAGTAGTCGCCATAGCCTTCAGGCGTTTCCGCACCCACATTGCAGGTAGCCCAAAGCGTACCACTCGGCAGGCCGAGGTCAACGTAGGCGTGGCTGCCCCAGCCGCCACCGCCTCCGCCACTGTTGCTCTCGGTGGTGAAGCTCTTGTCTTCACCGTAGTAATACTCCAAGCCACGAAGGGCATAGGCACGGACGTGGTACGTCGTTCCCGGTTCAAGACCTGTAACGGTGCAGACGTATGGCTCGCTCCAGTTTGTGGTGGAAAGATGGTAACCCTCTGCCGTGGGGTTGCGCTCCTTGCTCCAGCACACGCCAAGCTCGCTCAACGAGAGGCCTTGCGTCACAATCGCGCCGCCGCCGCACTTCGCGGTAGTTTGGGTGATGTCCTGCGGTGTGTAGGTGGTCACGCGAACGTCGCTGTTGCCGTTCCAACCACCCGAGCCATTGCCAGAATCATCGTCATCTGGTTTGTTGCAACCTGTGGCACAAATCACCGCAACCGATAGCATTAAGGCTGCTAAAGCCTTTGTCGCTTTTCTTATATCATTAAGCTTTAATTGTTGGTTCTTCCTAGTTGCCGACAAAAGTAGGAAAAACGGATAATGCAAACGATTTTGAACAAAATTTCAAAACTTTGTGTATCTTTGCAGTCATCAACCTTTGAATCACTATGAAAAAAACTATCCTCATTGCCTTGGCCATCCTTGCGACCGCCATATCGGCCAACGCCCAAGAAAAGAAAGAAGAGACTAAAGTCAAGCAACTGACTTATAACGAGTTCCTCAAGAAGGTCTGGAACTTGGAAAACAATCCGAACACCTTTATATATAAAGGCAAATTGCCAGCCGTCATCGATTTCTATGCCGATTGGTGTGGTCCGTGCCGCCGTGTGGCACCCATTATGGAAAAACTAGCTGAGGAATATGATGGTAAGTTGCTCGTCTACAAAGTCAACGTTGACCAAGAAAAGGACCTCTCCACCGCATTCCAAGTGAAGAGCATCCCTATGGTGCTGTTCATCCCATTGGAAGGTCAGCCGATGATGCAAGTAGGTGCCCTGCCCGAAGAAGGTTACAGGAAAGTCATTGAGGAGCATCTTATTAAGTAGGATTCATTATTCCAAGATTTTACAACTTCTAAATTCAGAATTGCCAAGGCAGTTTTGAAATACCAATTGTGAAGGATTCTAGATTTGGCTATTTTTTGCACGGCATATTTCCCCAGCATCAGCTATATGGCGCGTTTTCTGAAAGAAGACGCGCCCGTCATTGAGATATGGGAAACCTATCACAAACAGACCTATCGCAACCGCTGCCGTGTGATGACGGCCAATGGTGTGGAAAGCCTCAGTGTGCCTGTCGTGAAAGTGAACGGCAACCACACTATGACCAAGGATATAGCTATCAGCCCCATCGAGCCATGGCAACACATTCACAGCCGCTGCCTTGAGTCGGCTTACAAGGCTTCACCTTATTTCGACCATTATTACGATTATCTGATGCCCATTTTTGAAGGCTCTTTTGAAAGGCTCACCGAATTGAACGATGCGGCTTTGGCAGCCGTGATGAAAATGTTGAAAGTCAAGAAGGAAATCGTTCACACGACAGACTATGTACATGAGGTGGATTGTGATTTGCGTGAGGCTTTTAGTCCTAAGAAACAAGTCGATGTCAGACTCTTCCCTGCTTATTACCAAGTTTTCAGCGAGAAATATCATTTTATGCCTGATTTGAGCATTTTGGACTTGGTTTTCAATGAAGGGCCGGAGGCAACATCCTATTTGAAACGAATTCTTTGATTACGGAATCATTTCTCGGGATAAGCAATCCTGACGTGATAAATACTCATCAGCTTTTTCTTCAGCACTTTACGACAGATTTCAATGTCGCGTAAGGTTAAATCCGTGTTGAGAAACTGCCCAGCCTCCATCTGTTTGTTGATGATGCCATCCACCAAATCGCTGATTTTCTTTTCATCAGGTTCTTTGAGGCTGTGTGAAGCGGCTTCGATGCTGTCAGCCATCATCAGCACGGCAGTCTCACGCGAAAACGGTGCCGGGCCATGGTAAGTGAAGGGTGTCGGGTCGACTTCCTCATTGGGATGCGCTTTCTGTTCATTGATGTAGAAATAGTCAGTACGACGTGTGCCATGGTGGGTTCGGATGAAGTCGATGATACGTTCGGGAACGTGGTTTTTATGCGCCATTTCGATGCCGTCAGTCACGTGAGAGATGATGATTTTTGCACTTTCAATATTCGAGAGGTCATTATGAGGACTATAGGCACCATGCTGGTTTTCAGTAAAATACATCGGGTTCTTGATTTTTCCAATGTCGTGATACAAAGCACCCGTACGGGCCAATTGGGTATCGCCACCAATCTCAAACAAGACTTCCTCGCATAGGTTGGCCACCTGTATGGAGTGTTGGAAAGTACCGGGTGCCGTCGTCGCCAATTTACGTAACAAAGGGCTGTTGGTATTGCTCAGTTCCATCAGAGAGAGTGAAGTGGTGACACCAAAAATACGCTCAAACATAAGTATGAGTGGCTGAGCCAAAAGGGTAAAGAGTGCATTGAGCAACAAGAGGAACACATCCGACCAGTCGACTTCGGAGGTAGACAAGAAGGTAAATGCCAGATAAACCAACAGATAACCCACAAAAACAAACACAGCAGATTGGATGAAGCGATGATGTGCCCTTGTGTTCGACATACTGAACACCGTCAGCACAGTGGCCACCAATTGCATAAAAATGAACAAAAAAGGATTGGGGACCACCAAGGAAATCAACATCACGGCAAAAACTTGGGTTGAAAAAGCCAAACGCAGGTTGAAAAACGATCCCACCATTATCGCCAGCAGACATACGGGCATCATATAAATCAATCCCGGAGAGAACTTAACCAGAACATATGAAGGGATAATGACCAAAAGTACAAGTGTCAACAGCAAGACAATATTCTTTAGCTCAGAAAAGATTTTTTTATGTAACTTGTTGCCATACAAACCCATAATAGTGAAAACTAAAGCCACGAGGAAAATCTGACTCAACAATACACGCACAGATTCATCACTCGACATTGATCGCGAGTTGTATTCACGCTGCAAAGAATTCAGTTTGTTGTAAATATTCTCATCTACCAATTGCCCTTCCGCGACGATGGCTTGATCCTTCTGCACCATACCATAGGTCAATGAAACCGCGTCGACCGCCTTGTCGACCTCCTGTTTGGTAAGGTCAGCATTATAGAACACATTTTGACGCAATGCCCCATTGATGAGTTCTGAAAGAAGTTTCTTATCAATATGGTTATCAGACTGTTCCAAGATATGAGAAACAGCTTCAGTGGCGGTATTCATACTATAAAACTCGCCATAACGAATGCTCCGCATTACTTTGTTACGAACGACATTGACCTCTGAGCCTGACTCCAAATTGGATATCGCATTGTCATATGCCACAATACCTTGATCCTCAATGGAGTCGAAGACATTAAAGAGACAGTCCAAATTGAGGTCACGATCGAAATGTGATGAGGGTTCCCATTTTGAATCAAAGTTGACAAACAAGAGGTTACGCGAAGCGACCATCTCATCATCGTTGAACACGAAGATAGGCTTAACCTTTGCTCTGGCGGCATTGGTTTCGGCACTCAAAGTCTCATAATCCTTGTAAATCGGGAAATCGAACGGTGCATACAAAGTCTCATGCATCCAAGGTTTAGAGAGTTGGTATTCATATTTGAATTTGCCCGTACGCGGCATCTGCCAACACACCAAGGCCGTTGCCACCATAAAAACAAAAGCCTTGCCCACAACATAATACCTATGCCTTATCGAATTGATAATATCCTTTATTTTATTCATAATCAAATAATTATAAACAATCTATTATGATTAAACTGAGGGCTAAATTAAGAAAAACTACAATCAGTTGAAAAAAAACAGCAAAAAAAGGCGACTCACACTGAATAGTTCGCTAATTTAGCGGTCAGAAAAAAGCAACTATTATGACCTACGGTATCTGCAACTTATCCGCCATTGCCATGCGCAAGGAAAGCCGACACGCCTCCGAAATGGTAAGCCAACTGCTTTATAATGAAACCTATACGGTTTTGGACAGGACTTTTGAATGGGTGCTTGTCCGGAAGGACAACGGACCTTCGACAAACCCAGAAACCTGCTATTATGAAGGCTGGATCCAGGCGAAACAATTTTGTGAAATCAGAGAAGATGAGTTCAACGCATTGAAGGACAAAAAAATCTACCTTGTCAATAAGCCCATCGCAGAATACAATGGCAAATTCTTGACTTTGGGTACGCCACTCTTTGAGCCACATCCTGACACTATAGAAATGCCTTCAGAGTTCCATCCAAAGATGATGGTGGATTATGCAAAATTACTGCTCGGGGTGCCATATCTATGGGGAGGCCGCACAGCGATGGGCATCGACTGCTCAGGCTTGGTGCAAGTATGTGCACGTATGGCTGGACTTCTCCTGCCTCGCGATGCCTCGCAACAAGTCAAGGAAGGCGAGTTGGTGTATTTCCTGCAAGAGACACAACCCGGTGACTTAGCTTTCTTTGGCGAGGAGGACGGCCACATCACCCATGTGGGCATCATTTTGGGCGACGAACAAATCATCCACTGCTCGGGTGAGGTCCGCATCGACTACCTCGACCAAACAGGGATTTTTAATAAGGAGAAAAACGAGCACACGCATCGGTTGCAGGTTATTAAACGGATGAAATAAGACATTTGAGATTCCCCTTGAGGGAATGGAGGTTGTAGACACAAAGCAACAAAAAAACACCACATGCTTTCGTCAATAACCCAAAAAGCATTATCTTTGCGAAAAATTTCGCAACGAAAAATTTCGCAATGAAGAATCCATTTAAATTCGGAACGGTCGTCAAGGAAGAGTTTTACACCGACCGACAGAAAGAACTGCAATACATCTGCCGCGTAATGGACAGTGAGAACCACCTCGCCCTCATCAGTCCGCGCCGTTTCGGGAAAAGTAGCCTCGTTTTGAAAGCCGTCAAGCTACTGAAACGGCCTTACATCATGCTCAACATGCAGAGCATCACCAGCACCAAAGACCTATCAAACAGGATTTTGGAATCTGTTTTAAAGCTCTATCCGATGAAAAACCTGAAAGTACTACTACGCAATTTCAGGATTGTACCCACCATCAGCACCAACCCGATGACAGATAGCATTGAAGTGTCGTTCAATCCGTTCAGCAAGGATAACAACGACATGATTTTAGAAGATGTGCTACAATTGGTCAATGAGGTCAGTACTGAAAAGAAGCGTGTCATCCTCATTTTCGATGAGTTTCAGGAAATCAAGGAGATAGAGAAAGGTTTGGATAAAAAACTGAGAGGGATTCTGCAGCTCCAAGACAAAATAAACTGCATC
>JAEEGL011568917.1_pt1 | contig 11810 bp, 10 predicted proteins | sample 9134231 | NCBI WGS metagenome assembly JAEEGL01 (sample SAMN16246548, study PRJNA631951) | gut metagenome | biome: gut microbiome; feature: rumen; material: fiber-attached | host: Bos | place: Iran: Karaj | collected 2018-10 | reverse complement strand
TGTTCACTCGCTTGCAGCTCGCTCCAGTAACGAATTCGCGCATTCATTCCAATTCGACTTCGTCGAAGGAATGCGCTCACTCCTGATTCACTTTCTCACGAAATGCGCAGCAGAGTGCGCATTTCTGTCTGAACAGTAACTTTCAGTCTGTTACTGAAATGCATCGATAATACTCACTCTTGTAATAAAGGTGAGTTGATGGTATCATTTTCCGAGATGGCGAATAGAACATTATTATTGGCTTGATGAGGAGCAATTATGGGAAATGATGTCAGAACTGAGCCCTACAAGCATCTCGGAGAAGAATGCGGCGTTTTCGGCATGTACGATTTTGACGGCGGAGACGTTGCGGAGTCTGTTTATTACGGGCTTGTTTCTTTGCAGCACAGAGGGCAGGAGAGCTGTGGTATCGCTGTGAGCGAGACCAATGGCCCCAAAGGAAAGGTTTACAGTCACAAAGAGATGGGACTTGTAAACGAGGCTTTTACACCGGATCACCTGGATAACCTTAAGGGAGACATCGGGGTAGGCCATGTGCGATATTCTACGGCTGGCAGCAGCACAAGAGAAAATGCCCAGCCACTTGTTCTAAATTATGTTAAGGGTACCCTTGCAATGGCGCATAACGGTAACCTTGTCAATGCACCGCAGCTGCGTCAGGAGCTGGCTTATACCGGTGCGATTTTTCAGACCACTATTGATTCGGAAGTAATTGCATATCTTATTGCCAGAGAGAGACTGGTCACAAGCTCTGTAGAGGAAGCTGTGGGAAAAGCAATGACCAAGATAAAGGGAGCCTACAGCCTTGTTGTAATGTCCCCAAGAAAGCTTATCGGGGCAAGAGATCCCTACGGTTTTAAACCTCTTGTTATAGGAAGGCGCGGAAACAGCTATGTTCTGGCTTCCGAGACCTGCGCACTGGATACCATCGGAGCAACCTTCATAAGAGATGTGGAGCCGGGAGAAATCGTCACTATTTCACCGGAATTCGGTATCAGATCTGACAAGAGCATGTGTCTTCCCAAGGACAAGCATGCAAGATGCATTTTTGAATATATTTATTTTGCAAGGCCTGACAGTAGTATAGACGGAGTAAGCGTATACGATGCCAGGATTGCAGCCGGAAGATTCCTTGCTATGGATTCACCGGTGGAAGCGGATATGGTTGTGGGAGTTCCAGAATCCGGAAATGTTGCGGCTCTGGGCTATGCCCTTGAGTCAGGCATCCCCTACGGACAGGCTTTTGTCAAGAATTCATATATAGGAAGAACCTTCATTAAGCCCAAGCAGACCAGCAGAGAGAGCAGTGTTCAGGTCAAATTAAATGCTTTAAAGAGCGCTGTTAAGGGCAAAAAAATAATTATGATCGACGATTCAATTGTAAGAGGAACAACCTCCGACAGGATTGTAAGGATGCTTCGGGATGCCGGAGCAAAGGAAGTCCACATGAGGGTAAGCTCGCCGCCGTTTTTGTGGCCCTGCTACTTTGGTACGGACGTACCTGCCAGAGAGCAGCTCATAGCTTATAACAGAAATGTGGATGAAATCTGTAAGATAATAGGAGCAGATTCACTGGCTTATCTTAAAATAGAAAGACTTGAGGAAATGGTGGGCAATAACCTTGGAATATGCAAGGGGTGCTTCACGGGAAATTACCCTGTAGACCCACCGGAAGTTGACATCCGCGGAGAATACGAGCGATAGGCAGATATTTTTAAAAAAGAAAGGAAGCATTATGAGTACAGATCGTTACAGCAGCCCATTGTCAGAGAGATACGCAAGTAAAGAGATGCAGTATATTTTTTCCCAGGATATGAAGTTCAGAACCTGGAGAAGGCTTTGGATAGCTCTTGCAGAGATTGAAAAAGAGCTGGGCCTTAATATTACTCAGGAGCAGATAGACGAGCTTAAGGCTCATCAGGACGATATCAACTATGATGTGGCAAGAGCAAGAGAAAAAGAGGTTCGTCACGACGTTATGAGCCACGTATACGCATACGGCCAGCAGTGTCCCAAGGCAAAGGGAATCATCCATCTTGGCGCCACTAGCTGCTACGTTGGTGACAACACAGATATCATTATTATGACAGAGGCCCTTAAGCTTGTTCGCAAAAAGCTGGTTAACGTCATTGCAGAACTGGCCAAATTTGCTGATAAGTACAAGGATCAGCCTACCCTTGGCTTTACCCATTTCCAGCCTGCGCAGCCTACAACCGTTGGAAAAAGAGCATGCCTCTGGCTTCAGGACTTTACCATTGACCTTGAGGATCTGGACTATGTACTTGATAATATGAAGCTTCTTGGATCCAAGGGAACCACAGGAACACAGGCTTCTTTCCTGGAATTATTTGACGGCGACCTTTCCAAGGTTGACAAGCTTGATCCCATGCTTGCCGAAAAGATGGGCTTTAAGGGCTGCATGGCAGTTTCAGGACAGACTTACAGCCGTAAAATTGATATGAAGGTAGTTAACGTCCTTGCGGGAATCGCTTCCTCAGCTACCAAGATGGCTCAGGATATAAGACTTCTCCAGCACCTCAAAGAGGTTGAGGAGCCCTTTGAAAAGAGTCAGATCGGATCTTCTGCAATGGCTTATAAGAGAAATCCCATGAGAAGTGAGCGTATCTGCTCTCTTTCAAGATATGTGCTGGTGGATACCCTTAATCCGGCAATCACTGAGGTTTCACAGTGGTTTGAGAGAACCCTCGACGATTCTGCCAACAAGAGACTTTCAATTCCTGAGGGCTTTTTGGCAACAGACGGCGTTCTTGATCTGTGCCTCAATGTTGTGGACGGCCTTGTGGTATATCCTAAGGTTATCGAGAAGCACATGCTGGCTGAGCTTCCCTTCATGGCTACAGAGAATATCATGATGGATGCCGTTAAGGCAGGTGGTGACAGACAGGAGCTTCATGAGAGAATCCGTGAACTGTCCATGGAAGCCGGCAAGACCGTCAAGGTAGAAGGTAAGGACAATAACCTTTTAGAGCTCATTGCAGCAGACCCTGCATTCCACTTAAGTCTTGAAGAGCTTCAGGCTTCAATGGATCCCAAGAAGTATGTGGGTTGCAGCGCTCATCAGGTCGAGAAGTTCCTTGGGGAAGTGGTAAATCCCATTCTTGAAGCTAATAAAGATGACCTCGGTGTAACTGCGGAGATTAATGTATAAATATGCTACCATTCACGTTTCAGCCGGCTTCTATGAACAGTCAGAAATGCTCGTACAAGAACTGCACATTTCTGATTGTCTCATAGGAATCCGGCTGACAATAGAATCGGAGCATAAATAATACATTCTTGAATCAGAGATTCAAGAATGCCGCAAATAGGCCATTAAAAGTCGACTTCGTCGAAGGGCCTATTTGCCTCTCGTATCATGTTCTCACGAAATCCGCAGCTAGTGCGGATTTCTGTAATATAATCTAAGAAGTCATACTTTGGGAGATAATTACATGACAATAAAAGATATACTCGAAAGGAAAGAAGTTACCCTCTCCTTTGAGGTTTTTCCACCGAAAACGGATGATGGATATGAGGCCGTTGAGGCGGCTGCGGCGAAGATTGCTTCCTTTGGCCCTGATTTCATGAGCGTGACCTACGGAGCAGGGGGCGGAACCAGCAAGAATACTGCCAATATAGCTGCGGATTTGCAGGATAAGTACGGAGTCAGCGTGCTGGCACACCTCACCTGCGTATCCTCCACAAAAGATTACGTGAAGTCCATGATTTCTGTCTACAAGGAAAAGGGCATAAAGAACATCATGGCTCTTAGGGGAGATATACCCAAGGAAGGCAGGATATGCTTTGATTATGATCACGCCACACAGCTTATTTACGATATCAAATCACAGGATGACAGTTTCTGTATCGGAGGAGCCTGCTATCCCGAGGGACATATAGAGTGTGCCAGACAGTCCGAGGACATTCAGCATCTTAAGGAAAAAGTGGATGCCGGCTGTGACTTCCTCACAACTCAGATGTTTTTTGACAACTCGATGTTATATCAGTTCCTCTACAGGATTCGTGAAAAGGGTATCGAGGTTCCTGTTCTTCCCGGAATCATGCCTATCACAAATGCCAGGCAGGTTGCCAGAAGCGTAGCCCTTTCCGGTTCCACTGTACCCCAGAAAATGAAGGTGATGGTGGACAGATTCGCCGATGACCCGGAGAAGATGAAGGAAGCCGGCATCATATATGCCTGTGACCAGATCATCGACCTCATCTCCAATGGTGTGAGCCATATTCACGTATATTCCATGAATAAGCCCGACATCGCTGAGGGCATCATGAGAAACTTAGGCACCATAATAAAATGATAAAACTTTAAAAGCAGTCCTTAAAAAGGGACTGCTTTTTTGCGCCATCCTCGGAGAGCATACAGGGAGCATAAGCTTTTTTGACCCTTTTGGCGAAAAAGTAGTATTATAGTAGGTAACAAAAATTTCGAGGTGATGAATTATGGATGCGCAGATCTCAAACGATCAGATGATCAAATGCAACATAACAGAAGATGAATACAACTATGCTCAGAGCGTTATCAAAAAACTCTCTGACTATTTTGATGCCAAGGTTGTTGGCCAGGGACAGCTGAAATTCTCCCTGATAGGGGCAATAATCGCTGACGGACATATACTTATAGAGTCTGTTCCCGGTCTTGCCAAGACCACGGCAGCCAAGGCTATTTCCGATGCCGTAGACGGAAAGTTTGCGAGAATCCAGTGTACACCGGACCTCTTACCGGGAGATATCATAGGAACCCAGATATTCAATCAGGCCAACGGCAAGTTTGAAACCATGCTGGGACCTGTATTTGCAAACTTTGTACTTCTTGATGAGGTGAATCGTTCCAGCGCCAAGACCCAGTCTGCCATGCTGGAGGCCATGCAGGAGAAGCAGGTTACCATCGGGGGCAAGGCATACAAGATGCCAGAGGATATATTTATAGTAATTGCAACCCAGAACCCCATCGAGCAGGAGGGAACCTATCCTCTTTCCGAGGCTCAGACCGACAGATTTCTGATAAAAGAAGTTATTACCTATCCTCTTGCTTCAGAGGAGGTAGAAATCCTTAACAGAATAGAGTCCGGCGTGATCTCCAGAGTGGATCCTCCGGTGCTTACCATAAAGGATATCGATCAGGTACAGGATATAGTTGAAAAAGTTTACGTGGACGAGGCTATAAAGTGGTATATCTCAAGCATTGTGGTTGCCAGCAGAAGAGCAAGTCAGATTCCCGGGTGTGAGGTTGGCAAGTATGTGAGAATCGGCTGCAGCCCCCGTGCTTCAATTGCATTTCTAAAGATGTCCAAGGCGGCAGCACTTATGCAGGGCAGAACCTTTGTAACGCCCGAGGATGTGAAGTTCGTGAGATATCAGGTACTTCGCCACAGAATCGGCCTCAACTATTCAGCCGTTGCAGACAATGTTTCCATCGAGCAGGTAATTGACGGAATCGTTAATTCAGTAAAGGCACCTTAACTATGAAACTAGACTATGAATATTTATCGCGAATAAGAAGAGCAGTCTCTCTTTACACCAACAGAAAGACCTCTAATATTCTTGACGGCGATTTTCATTCCATCCATCGCGGGCGGAGCATGGAGTTTGACGACCTGAAGGAGTACTCCTTCGGAGACGATGTTCACGACATAGACTGGAAATCTTCCTCAAGAATGGGAGATATTCTTGTGAGAAGATATATGACAGACAGGCGTCACAATGTGATGTTTATCTGCGATTGCGGAAGCAAGATGGAGGGAGATACCCCTGCGGGTGAGAGTAAAAAGAACCTGGCGCTTATGACCTTTGGCACCATAGCCTATATTACAGGAAGAAACGGCGCCGATTACTCCATGGCCTATCCCTTTGAGGGAAAGTCCAAGGTCAGCATGTTCAGATCCGGGGCAGAGCACCTGGAAAAACTTCTTTACAGTTACGAGGAAGATATCTGTAAGGACTCTCCTACAGGTATTAATGACACCATCATGGAGATCATGAGTACTGTAAATAAAAAGATGATCATTTTCCTGATCACGGATATGGAAGGTCTGGACGGTCTGGATGCCAACATGATAAGAAGTGTCACCAGGGATCACGACCTGCTCATCATAAATCTGGAAGATGCCCTGCTCACAGGAGATTACGTCTATGACAATGATGCGCACCTTTATGAAAAGCTCTTTTATTCCCATGACAGAAAGCTTCATGACGAGGAAGTGCGTATCCACAAGGATATCCTGGAGAGAGCCTCACAGATGTGCAGGCAGAACAAAGTGGGGCTAACTTCAATTGCTTCCGAAGAAAAAATAATCGATTCCACAATCGAACTTCTTGAAAGGTACAGACATGGTTACTACGGTTAAACAACAGCCACCCTTTGAGTATTACTGGTGGATTGTGCTGATTGTTGCGATTATTCTGGCAGGCGGGATCGCACTGCTTATATATACCCTGAACAAATACTTTGAACTGGGACTTTTTTCCCGGAAAAAGAATATGATAAACAAGCCGCCAAGAAAGGCTCTTATACAGATAAAAAATGAGTATGCACAAAAACTTCAGAGCCTTGTGGGTGAATATTCCGGCGGAAAGATAGATAAAAGAGAAGGCTACCAGAGACTTAGTTTTTTAATAAGAACCTTTGTACATGAGGTTACAGGGATAAATGTAGAAAACTACACCAAGAGTGAGATAAAGACCCTTGGAATGCCGCAGCTTGACAGACTTATGGAGGAGTACTATGTTCCTGAGTTTGCCGAGGAGGAAAAATCTTTGGACAAGAATTTTCTTGAGTCCTGCAACAGGGCCATGGGAGTGATCGGAACATGGAAGTAATGTACAGATGGGTCATCTATGCCGGAACTGCTGCGGTTTGCGTCTTGCTTGGGGGACTTATTTTTTTCCTCAGGAAAAAGAAAGACGAATATAACACAGGTATAAAGGCATCCAATACGGCCCGAATTAAATCAACCAAATTATATAAGAGCATAACCACAAGGTTTTTGATCCTACGCAGCATTATGATTCTGGGACTTGTTGGAAGTATGGTGGCAGCCCTCATTCTGGTGGCAAGGCCTTACAAGACACAGGACGTTGTCACGGGGGTAAAAAAGCGTGACATCATCATTTGTATGGATGTGTCCTATTCCCTCTACGATCTGAACTATGAGCTGACGGATTATCTCAAGGGAGTGGTGAAGGGACTTGCGGGAGACAGGATAGGAGTGAACATTTTCAACACATCTTCCGTAACCTATGTTCCCCTGACCGATGATTATGACTATGTTGTGGACAAGCTTGATGAGCTTACGGAATACTTTGTTCTGCAAAAAGAGTTATATGAGAATATCTATGACAATTATGATTATGTGAGCGAGATGCCTGATGACGTGCGGGCAAGATACGATGAGCTCATGGAGCGCCTTGAGTTTTTTGACGCAGGGACACTTTACAATAACTCCAAAAGAGGATCTTCCCTGGTGGGAGAGGGCCTTGGAACAGCGCTTTATTCCTTCCCTTACCTTGGGGATTCCGAGAGGACAAGGGTCATCATAATGAGCACCGACAATCAGCTGAATGCCTTTGCCGGGGAGATAATGAACCTATCCCAGGCGGCGGATTATTGCAAGAAGAATCGGGTAACGGTTTTTGGCATTTTTCCCTCCGAGGAGGATTTCTACGAACCCCAGACCCACAGCTATTCAGGGTGTCTCAATGACTTTAAGAAAGCCGTGGAAAAAACCGGCGGCAAGTTCTACGTAAGGACCAAGGACCAGAGCGTTTCTCAGATTGTGCAGGATATCCAGAAGCAGGAAGCCATGATAGTCAATATGATAATGACCAGAGAAACCACTGATGTTCCAAGAACTGCTTATATAATACTTATTATTTGCTTCGCATTTGCCTGCGGGGCAGGATTGGCATTACAAAAATGAAGATACAGCCTATTTTCCCTGCGGGGATAATGCTGGCAGTGTTTGCGGTTTTATTCGGACTGACAGCATTTGTGATCATAAAAAACAAACTGAATACCCGGGACAAGATTTTTACCCTGCTCAGGATGACCGTCATTTATGTGCTTATTCTTGTCATTGGCCTGAGACCTGTCAAGACCTACACCAAGTATGAATTTGCCACAAAGAATCTGGATGTTCTTTTCGTTGTGGACAGTACCATAAGCATGTGGGCAAATGACTACAACGGAAACCACACCCGAATGGAAGGGGTAAAAAATGATGTGGACTATATTCTGAATGAACTTTCCGGCAGCAACTTCGGCCTTATTGCTTTCGACGATACTGCCAGGGTGCTTTCTCCTTTTACCCAGGACCTTAAGTACATTTCGGACCTGGTGGGAGTAATGAACATGCCTGACAGCTACTATGCTTCGGGAAGTGATCCGGGAATTGCTTACAGGGACATTATGTCGCTTTTGGAATCCTCTGATAAAAAAGAGAACAGAAAGACCATTGTCTTTTTCATAAGTGATGGAGAGATAACCAACGGGAAAGCACTGACCAGCTTTGTGGAAATGGCAAAATACGTGGATGCGGGCGCAGTTATGGGCTATGGCTCACTTAGCGGTGGAAGGATGAAGGAAAAGTATGGGTATGTATATGACTATGGCACCTATTCCGATGCTATTTCCAAGATCGACGAGGAGAACCTGAAAAAGATCGCCGATGACCTGGGGGTGCAGTACCTTAACATGAACGGCGGCAATGCGTCTTTGGCCGGGCTTGTGGAACTCATAAAGGAAAGCAGCGCCACAATAGTTGAGCAGGGACAGGGAGCGGAGAAGTATATAGATCTTTATTATTATTTTGCTGCAGTCCTTTGTTTTATGCTTCTTTTGGAGGCTGTAATGTTTATTAGAAGGGGGAGACTGTGATGACGAAAAAGATTCCTCTAAGATATATTTTTATGTCGATAATGGCCCTGATACTGTGCGTTGTTTCCATTATCCTGGCCACCAAAATAGTGACGAACCACAGCTTTGTAAAGCAGTATAACTACGGAAATTATGTAGAGAGCAAGGAAAAAAGTCTTTTGGTTTTAAACCTTCCGGAAAGCTACCTGCCCTATTACAATCTGGGAAACGTGGCTTACAAAAGAGGTGACTACAACAGTGCCATAGGGTATTTTAATCAGGCCCTTAATCTCTATCCCGTGGGGGCCAAGGATTGCAAGATCAGAATAAATCTGGCTCTTTCCTACTGCTATAGCATTGATTACTACAACTTAAACAGCCAAGAGAAAATTGACACTGCAATCTTCACTCTTTACAAGGCAAGAGATGTTCTTCTTGCCAATGGCTGTGCCAAGGACGGCGACGAGGTCGGACACAACGAGGATGCCCAGCAGCTCAAGGAAGATATCGATGAGATGATCGAGATGTTAAAAGAGCTGAAGGAGCAGGATAACAGTGGAGGAAATGATCAGAATGATCAGCAGCAGTCGGAGAACCAGGGGGACAGCGATGACTCCCAGGCGGATAACACTCCCTCCGACAAAGAGAACCGCATGAAGGACAAGCTTGACCAGAACAAGAAAAACGCCCTCGAGGAAAGAGAAAAAACTCAGGACGATCTGGAAAAGTGGTCCAAACGTGACGGCGACGGTGACGACTCCGGTGCCTCCGAGGAAGAAGGCAGCGATAACGGAGGCTACACCCGCCCCTGGTAACATAAGATATGCCACATAGGGACGACGAAGAAGAAATTATTGTTATTTATTAAAATAATATAACGCACTTCACTATACATACAAGATGATGTATAATTAAATGGATTAAAAAGAATATTTAGTGTTTTTGACCTAAATATCGTAGCAAATTGTATGTTTTATAGGAGGAGTGGAGAGTGTATAAAAAGAGATTGTTGGCGGCGATATTATGCGTTGCAATGCTGGCTTCTTCTGGGGCGAGTACTACGGCCTATGCTCAGGAAGGTCTTTCAATAGAAAGTGTTTCCGAAATAAGTACCGAGTATGATGCGCAGGAGGAGAGCAGTTCGGAGATTTCCCTTGAATTAGGTGAAGAAAGCGCAGCAGTTGATGAATCAGATGATGCTGCTTCTATAGAGATGTCTGCAGATGAGGTCGACATCTCTATTTCTGATGCTTCAAGTGAAGAGGCTTCAATCGAAGAAGAGGCTGCAACAGATGCATCAAGCCAGGAGGCTTCCGTTGAGAATGCTGCGGAAGCTGCATCAAGTGCATCAAGCGAGGATGTGGAAGAAATTTCCCTTGATGATTCCGAAGTTGTTGCATATCAGGCAGGGGGAGTTGCATCAGGATGCTTTGAGGTAAATGAGGACGGCGTTCTTAGATTAAAGAACGGCTTCGATATTCCCAAAAGTGCCACCATCCCCAGCGAAGCTAAGGTCATCCCTTCGGATCTTTTCAGTGGTTCAGCTGTTATTGATTCTGTAAAGTTCGAAGAGGACAGTGAGCTGGTTGAGATTGAGGCAGGAGCTTTCGAGGACAGTACTCTTACAACTATGTATATTCCAAAGGGCGTCACAGAGATTAACGATGCTACTTTCAAGGATTCACAGCTTAAGACCTTAACTTTTGAGGAAAAGGGTAATATTACAAACATAGGCAAAAATGCTTTTGCCAATACCCTTATTACCACCATAGACTTACCTGCTGTAACGGTAGTAGGATCAAGTGCTTTTTCAGGTTGTCCGAACCTTAAATATGTCAATCTTCCTGCCCTTGTTAATATTGAGGCAAGCGCTTTCAAGAACTGTACAAATCTCGGAGACAGAATGGCATTCTTTAAATATCTGAAATATATCGGCAAGAATGCTTTCTATGGCTGTGGATTTACCAAGGTTGCCCTTGATTCCACAACTGATCTGGTAATCGATGCTCAGGCATTTGAGAATTGTAAAAGTCTTGCGGAGGTTATACTTCCCGATACCCTTGAGAAAATCAAGTCCCGTACCTTCTACAATTGTACTAATCTTACCAAGGTTACAATAGGTACCAAGACAGGCAGTAAGACTACAACAATTGAGACCAATGCTTTCGGTAATTGTTCCAAGCTTGAAGATATCACCTTCTTTAATGTAAAGAGTTTTGCAAGTAAGGCATTTGAAGGCTGCACAGGAATTAAGACAATCATCATCTGGACCAAGGATACCACCTCAGCTGATTTTGAGATCGCAGAGGATGCATTCCCCAACAAGACCGGCGTTACCATGAAAGGTTACAACGGTAAGGTTCAGACCTATGCGGAGAAGAGAGGCTACACCTTCATATCTTTGTATGAAAAGCACAAGATACAGGTCAAAAGAGATAAAGAAAAGTGCGAAGTATCCGCAAATGTTGAGGATGCATCCGCAGTAGAAACAGGAACCAAGGTTAAGGTAACAGTAACACATAAGTCCGGCTACCTCCTTAAGTCTATTGAAATTAATGAAAACGAACCTACACAACTCACTCTTGTTGAAAATAATGATAAATATCAGGCATTCACCTTTATCATGCCGGATACAGATGTAGTAGTTGAAGTGGAAATGGCTGCGTCAGACAAGATCATCAGTAAGGAACTTTACTACGAGGTAAGACCTGTCAACGGTTACACAACAACCTATGACGAAACTAAGAAAATTGAGTTCTTTGACTATGTTGGAAGACAGGCTCAGTTTGTAGTTATATGTGGAGTATCCAATGCCAACTGGCTCTGGTCCTATTCAAGTTCCAACCCCAAGGCAGTTTCCGTTTCAGAAACAGGTCTTTTGTCAGCCACAGGTATCGGTGAAGCTACTATAACAGCAACCTTTAAGGGCAATTCTTCCAAG
>JAEEGL010668998.1_pt1 | contig 11810 bp, 1 predicted proteins | sample 9134231 | NCBI WGS metagenome assembly JAEEGL01 (sample SAMN16246548, study PRJNA631951) | gut metagenome | biome: gut microbiome; feature: rumen; material: fiber-attached | host: Bos | place: Iran: Karaj | collected 2018-10 | reverse complement strand
CACCAATACCTTGAAGGTTATCTGTAAGGTTGAATATGGCACTGAAAGTGTTAAGGTGTTTGAGTCTCTGAAAAGCGCGCTGTATTTTATACGTGTGAATCATGATTTCTTCCTGGATGGAGCAACGATTCAGATGGTGGAAGACTATAACATGCCTTCAACAGATATTTTTGATGTTCAAGCAGGCGAAATTATAACGTTAACAACAGCAAGAACTGACGTAGAATCGTTCCCGTTTGTTACGGATAGAACTGAAAACGTAGATACAGCAATTATCACCAGAGATTATTCCGGTGGAAGTCTCTTTACAAATGCAGGCGATTTGACTCTGGAAAAAGTATGGCTTGACGGTAATAAAGACTCTTATTCAGCCAATACCGACGGTGGATTAATCAACAATACTGGTACATTAAATCTAAATAGTGGTGTTACTCTTCAGAATTCTAAGAGCAGCGGCAAAGGTGGCGCTATATATAGCAGTGATACTTTAAATATGGTCAGTAACACTGCAGTCATTAACAACTCTGCTTCAAACGCTTCTGCTATATATCTTGCGGCAAGCACCTTGAATATCAGCGGCGGAACCATCAGTAACAATAATGGCGCAAGCAATGGTGCGGTGGTTGTCGAAGATACCAGCTGTCATATCAATCTTTATGGTTCGCCGGTTATTTTCAACAATACGAATACTTCAAGTTCAGCTGCAAACATCTATCTTGGAGCTGATAGTGATAATGTAATCAATGTCATTTCTCCTGGACTTGAAGCTGATGCTCTGATCGGTGTCTGGGGAATGGAATCTCATCGTGAGATCGGTGAGCAGTTTGCCAGCTCTGAATATGAAGTTACAGCGAATTTGAATCGCTTTGTTAACGACCAATATGATTATCGTGGCAAACTTAAGGAAGGAACTTCTACCAACATCGTTTGGGATGGTCTTTCTTTAACGATTTCCAAGGTTGCTGATCCTGTTGGTTCTAATCCAAACGATTCCTTCACGATCACTTTAACTTCAACGTCGATTCGTAAGAGTAACTACACTATAAATGGTTCTTATGATTATACAGTAACTCCAACAAGAACGAATAGACCGGGGACGATCGTATTCAACAATGTCAGAGCCGGAAATAATATTTCCATTTCACCATTGCCGGTTGGTACTTATACGATCAGCGAAACTGAATCATATTATGAACCGGAATTTACAGCAGAAAATACCGATATTTCTCAACCGGTTGAAATAAATGATGGTGTATTTGCTTTAGACGGCAATACAACACTTACAGTAACTAATACCAGAAGACTTGCAGATGTTTCTTTAACTAAAACGTTAACAGATAAACTGTTAGGCAGCGCAGAATCCAAAGTATTCAATTTTGAAGTTAAATTAACAGAAGTTGATGGAACAGCTGTTGCCAATTTTGCTCTTGGCGAAGGAATCACTACTGGCACAAATGGCGTGGCATCCTTTACAATGACGCCGTTGAATTATGGTTCTTCAATAAAAAATTTTGTTGCTCCAGTTGGCGCTAAGATGGAAATCACCGAAGTAGCTGATGATAATTACCGTTTAACCACTTCGGCTAAAACAAAGCAAGGCACTGATATAACTGATCTGGATACTGAACATGACAATATCTTCAGTTTTGAAGTAACTGATGAGGGAGCAGATGTTAGCTTTGCTAACGTCCGTAAACTTGTCGAAATTGAGTTAAGCAAAGAACTTGTAAATAAAGTATTAAATACCGAACCATTTGAATTCACGATTACGCTGATTCGTGAAGATGGCAATCCGGCAAGTAATTACGTTCTTTACGACGATGAAGATCCGGAAAAGAGAATTGTAACCGGTAGCGATGGAAAAGCAACTGTTAATTTTGCTTTTGGTCCAGGAGAGAGTTCCAAGAGCGTTGAGCTATCAATGCCTGAAGGAACGAAACTGACGGTTGCCGAGACCGTAATAAAAAAGAATATAAATGGTACAGATCAGAAGATCTATAACACCACTTATTCTGTTAATGGCGGAACTCCTGTTAGCGGAGAAACGGTAACCATTCAGAAAGTTAAAGAAACTGATACCAGTATTGCTTTCAAAAATACCAGAAAAACACAGACCATAACGGTAAAAAACACTGTCAGTGGTTATTCTGGCAACGTTGTTCCTTTTACTTTCACTGCAACAGTAGATGATGGAGGAAACGATTATAATGTTCATGATTTTGTAAATGGCGAACAGACATTTGAACTGGCGACTGGTCAAAGCAAGACCTTAACAGTTCCTTATGGATCTACGCTTAAAGTGGCAGAAAACTTTGTTGTTGGCTATGATACAACAGTTAAACTTGGCAGTGAGACAGCTGTTACCGCCCTTTTCAAAGAATTTGTTGTAAGCAAAAATGATACTTTAAATTTCAATAACGCACAGTTGATAGGTTTAGTGCTTAAAAATTTAACGTCCTCAGCTTTAACTGGTGTTCAGGTCTATGTCAGTTATGGAACAAAAATGTATCGTGTCAATGAAGACATGCAAGGTCAAACTCCAGTTCCTTTGAATTCTCATTGGGCAACGATTAATATTGAGGCCGGAAAGACAGCCATTCTTGAAGTCAATCATTACAACAGCGTTACTGATGCACAGGATTATACTGTAAAAGGTTCTGACTTAGCTGAAAATTATTATTATACTATTGTCAACGAACCTTCTTTCCACGAGTATGCTGATCCGGCAATTCTGCGTATTTATGGTTCAGCTGCGTTTGAAGTTAAAGGTAAACTCCGTTATAGTGTCGCGGATTCAACGGTAACATTTACCGAGCAGCCACTGGTCAGTTTTGATGTGAATGGTGGAGTATGGACGACAGAGATGGAAGGATACCGCGATCGTGATGGCGATCAGAAAGTATATCAGAAAGCTGTAGATAAAGGTACGACAGTTTCTGCACCGGATCCTGAACCAGCGTATTCAGCAGAAGGGATAAATTTCCTTGGCTGGACAACAGATCAGGGTTATGCAAACCAGAATCATTCTGATGGACAAGTTGACCCTGATAAGCTTTATAAGTTTAATAATCCAGTGAATGCTCCTGTTGATCTATATGCTATATGGAGCAGAGGTAATACACGTACTGTAACTGTGAAAAACAGTCTCGCTGAAGACATAACTGTTACAGCAACTCTTACCAGAGATGGTGTACCAATTCCAGGCCATTTATTATTTACTTATGAATCGATTGAATATAGAACAGACGCAAATGGTCAAGCAACTTTTAGTCTGCCAAAGAATCAATTGCGAAATCTGACTGTACCGGAAAGTGGTACTAAACTTGTACTGAAATCTTCTGAAGAAAACTGTACTGCTTATTCGTCAACTTATTCTGATGCTGATACTGTAAATTCAAGCTTTACAATTAATCCGGTCGATTCAGATGGAACTGTTGCATTTATTGCGGGAATCTGTAAGATCACTGATAGGTCAGGGAATATCCTTTATAAAGCAGATGGTTTACCAGCTGTCTATTCAACGTTAGCTGCTGCCTTTACTGATTACAATGGAGTACTCTATACAGATGCTTCTCATACAACTGCAGCTACGCAGGCAGCAGTAAAGATGCTGATCGATGAATATGCCATCTCAAGCAAGCATACCTTCCCGACAAAAGACGTGATTCTTACTACTGCCGGCAAGAGTGATACTTATTTTCCTTATGCTGGTGTAAATGAACATTCTACACTATACCGTGCATCTGGTTTTAATAATGACTCGTTATTCACATACAGTAATACTGCTACTTCAGTTACACTTACCAACATTATCTTAGATGGAAAGAATGTTGCATTGAGCAAAACTGCTAACGGAAGCCTGATTCGTCAAAATAAAGGCACTTTAAATATTGAAACAGGTACAACTTTACGCAATGTACAATACAACGATTACTCTGATGGAAACAACAGCCGCGGTGGAGCGATTTACGTTACACAAGGAACTTTAAATGTAAATGCTGGTTCGTTCTATAATCTCGCTGCTAGACGTGGTGGTGCAATTTGTGCAATGGATAAAGCTAGTTTGAATGTTTCTGGTAGTAACGGTAGTACAAAGTTTGAAAAATGCTATTCGCAGAATGATGATGGAGGCGCGATCTATTATTCTAATACGAATGAGAATGCATCTTTGACTATTAATGGTGGACAAGATGATCAGCCTGGAATCATCTTTACGGACTGTAAGACTAATTTTAAGAACACAGCAAATACCGGAAACGGTGGTGCAATCTATGCACATACAAACTATATAAATAATGTTACGATATCTGGATGTGACTTTACGGAATGCAGCGCAAGAACTACAAACACTGCAAGTACTTCTGGTTATGGTGGAGGCGCAATTTCTGCGTTGAAAGTTAAAACTTTATCAGTTTCAAATTGTTCCTTCTCTTCTTGTGATACCTTGTGTGGTGGTGGCGCTATTGCTGCATATGTCAAGACTAATGAATCAGGAATTACTATCTCAGATTGTTCATTTGACAATTGCAGTTGTAAATCTCAGGGTGGTGCATTAGCAGTTTATCAGGATGATAATGGTGCAAAGACAAGCAATACAAAATTAACCATCATTAACAGCAGTTTTAACGATTGTTCAAGTGGAACAAACAATAGTAGTGGTGGCGCAATCCAGTGTTATCTCCCATGTATGGATTTCACCAGTACTTCTTTTGCCGGCTGTTGGGCAGGTAAAGAAGGTGGCGCTGTCAACCATTACTTTGGTTCCAATTATGGAGAGGAATGGAGTAAATCCTCGGTAACAATCACTAACTGCGAATTCTATCACTGCCGTGCAGAAGACCGTTATGATACTACTGCTCTACAGCATTATGGTGGTGGTATGAATACTAAAGCCAAGACCGTCCAGGTAACAGGAAGCTACTTCGAAGATTGTGTCTCAACTTTGAAAGAAGGCGGTGCTTTGCATCTTGGCGGCCAAGGTTCCAACAGTAAATCGACAATCAATAACAGTACCTTTAAAAACTGTACGGCAAAGAACGGCGGCGGTGCTTTGCTTTCTTCTGCTCAAACGTTAGAGATCAATAATTCCAATTTCTATGGTTGCAGCTCTTCTAATAGCAATGGCGGCGCTGTCTATCATTATAAGAACAGCAGAGCAGATTCGACACAGAATACTACTACAATCACAAACAGCACTTTCAGTGCTGTGCCTGGAACTGAAGGTGAGGACAAAGTAGGCTGCAATGCTGCCGTTAATGGCGGTGCAATCTGGACCAGAGCAAAGATTGTTACGATTCAGGAATGCACTATTGATAGTTGTTCGGCGAATGGTAATGGTGGTGCGATTTACTTATCAAACAGCAGTAGTACAAACGCCTTTATTACCGGAAGTTCCACTAAAGGTACAATTACTAATTGTAAGGCAGTCAATGGCAGTGCAGTTTATACCGAATACGCCACTATTTTCAAAGATGTGAGTATTACAGAAAATATCTGTTCTAATATAAATGATGGCGCAATTCATGGCGGTACTCTGTATTTTGAGGGTAAAGTAATTGTTAAGAACAATGAGTGTAGTGAAGACTCTCAATACAAACATGATGTACTGATGCAAAATAATAATTCTACAACGATCTACACTAGAGCAACTGCAGGACAAACACCACAAGGTTTAGATGAAAGTGCATCTATTGGTGTTTATGTTCCGGATGAGTATTTTAATTTGCGTGGTACTGAAGGAAAAGCTTTTGGTACTTGGAATGCTGGAGCAGATAATTATCTCGACTGTTTCTTCAATGACCGTGATGATGGACTTTTTGGCTATCAGTCTTCGTCAAATGATCACAATATTTATTGGGGCGTTTATCTCTGTAAAATAACTGATGCTGAAGGCAATACTCTTAAGCGTGCAAATGGCAGAGATGCTATTTATCAGAGACTGACTATGGCTCTTGATGATTTTACAAGTGTCACTGAAGGAGTTCCTGTTTATATTAAGATCCTAATTGAGAATTATAATATTCAGCAGGAAGCACAAATCGATAATTTCCCGAACGCTGACATTACACTGACCACAGAAACCTACACGGGAACAGATCCTGTAGAAGGAAAATATGATGGCAAGCATCCTTATCGGGGAAAAGAAGGTACGGTATGTACTATTTCACGTACCAACAGTAATAACCAGCTGTTTAAGCTTTCCAATGCTAGTGCAACTTTCCAATTGGAAAATATCAGTTTTGATGGTCGTAAGGACAAATCATCCACAGTAGGTGATTTCAGAATGATCGAAGCTACCGCAGGCTCGCTGATTATTAATGGAGGTACTACATTCCGTTATGGTCATGAAAAACTATATGGCGGTGCAATTTATATCAGTGACCCTTCTGCAAGTCTTGAGATTAACAGCTCTAAAGATGGAGATGTTCTTTTTGATCACTGCGTTCAGGGTAATGACAATAATCGTTCTAACGGCGGTGGTGCGATCTATTCAAAGAGCAGTGTAACGATCGACAACACAGATGGTGGAAAAGCTGCTTTCGCTGATTGCAACGCTGTTCGTGGTGGTGCAATAATGCTCGGCGATAATACTTCTGCTGATATGTTCCTTTCAGTGACAGGTGCAGAATTTATCAACTGTTACAGTATAAATGAAGGTGGCGCAGTTTATGTAAATAACAATAATAATAGTGGCGCAAGCACGACCATCAAAGACTCTTCGTTTGAGAATTGTTATACAGATGGCAATGAACAATGGTCATATGGTGGAGCTGTTGATACAAAAACAGCCTATCTGAGTGTTGATGGTTGCAGCTTCAAGGGTTGTTACGCGAGATCCAATGGTGGTGCAGTTAATCATGGCTCAAATGAAGTCAACCGAATAAAAACAACGATAACCAATACAAGTTTCGAAAACTGCAGTACAGTTGGCACAAATAGTACTTATGGACTTGGCGGTTCAGTATCTACTTATGCTGAAAATGTGGAAGTAACAGATTCTACCTTTACTAACAGTACGGCAAGTAGTAATGGTGGTGCTCTGTATTGTCAAAGTGAAACTGCCGGTTCAGCGATTATCTCTGGTACAAGTTTTACTAATTGTGCTTCCGATCTTACTAATGGCTATGGTGGTGCGATTTATGCAAAGGTCAAGACGCTTACCCTTCAAAACAGCGAAAGTGGAAAAGCTACCAATATCAAGAACTGTTCTGCTAAAGGTTATAGCGGAGCTGTGCATATGGCAACGAACAACAGCACAATGAATATCAAAGACAATACCTTGATCAGTGGATGTTATGCAGACAAGGGTGCTGTGATTTATCTGATCAATACAGCTACACTTAAATTGACCGGTAGTCCGGAGTTTACAAAGAACGGTTATACATCAAGTGGCCTCAATTCAACAGAAGGAGCATGTATTTACCTTGCTGAAGGAAGTCTGATTGATCTGTCCGACAGTCCAAAGTTCAGCCGTAACAACATCACTAATGTGCCTCGTGTAACCAATGGCGGTACAACGGACTATGTACGTCAGGATCTCTATCTGGCTGGTTATTCTGGAATTAAGGCTGTATCTATTCATGTAAGTGGCGAGCTGACTGGCGATACAATTTGGGTATGGCCTGAAAAATCGCCGCATAGATTGCCTGAAGAACAGTTTGCTACCACAGAAGCTAATGTATCTGCTGATAGTTTGGAAAAATTCCGTAATGCACTTGATGATTCAGACACAACGTGCAGCCATGGCGAATATCTTGCTGGTGTACGTTTACCAAGTAAAGATTCAACTGGAACCATTGTATATTGGGATAAGATGTACAGTCTTTCTTTCAAGAAGATTGATAATAAAGCTGTTGCAGTTGCAGATGCTTACTTTACCTTGTTTACTGACAAAGATTGTACACAAGTATACAGAAGCGCCAAATCCGCAAATGGTGAGACCGATACTGATCCACAGGGTGAAATTCTTGCTAGAGGTGTGGTTCAGTACAACTCGATTCCAATTGGTGTCTATTATATGAAAGAGACAGTTGTTCCTGTAGGTTATAAGGCTAACGATGTCACATACATTGTCTTGGTAGGTTCACCTTCGCTAGAACCGAATGATTATAATAGAGATCTTTGGTATGATGGTGGTCCACTTGATGTTGATAGTGCGCCGACATTGGTGGCAAAACATACTGTAAACAGTGGCAAGTATTATGGCATTTTTGCCCTTAAAACAGATGGAAAAGCAGATCTTTCCAGAAGCATAGCCAGTGCTAATGCCGGGATCGTCAATACCCGTAAGGATTATGAAGCTTACTTTATGAAGACGGATAGCGAAGGTTTGCCTTTACCAAATACCGCATTCACTCTGTACACTATAGTAAGAGATGAACATGGCGAACCTCAGTATTATGATAATAATTACCCGGTTCTGGAACTTTGGAGCAGAGATGGTGAGACATATCCGGATCCTGCTGTTTCAGCCGATGGAACATCAAAATACAAGAAGGCTGATGGAGGAATCCTTCCTAAAGGACTTGTCTATTTCCGTGAACTTCCAGTCGGTACATATTATCTTTTAGAGACTGCTTATCCGGATAGAAACGGCAATAACCGTCGTACTTTCTTTGTTGAAAGCGACCGCTTATTCAAACTGGTAGTTAATGATAACATTGATGACTTTGTCTTAAGTGAATGGCAAGAAGACGGTTCTTATATAGAAGTTATAAAGAAGGATGGTTACTTCACTGTCTCTAATACTGAGGCCGTGGTTAAACTTACCGATAATAATGATGTATTATTATATACACTTGGACACGATGGTGAATCTTTGTTCCCGGCTATTTATTCATCGTTAGAGAATGGCTTTAAAGCAGCTCAAACAGGTTCTCTTTATAATTCAAATGGCGAAGTCGTAGCTGATAGCACCCACAATCCGGCTTTGAAGCTTAAGATGATGAAAGACTTTACTATTAAGGAAAACATCATTTACAGCAGTGAGCGCGATCTTACTCTGACAACGGCGGAAAGAACAGCACCATCTGATAAGGATAGATACATTTTCAGTACGACTCGTACAAGTGATACTTCAAGAGCAGAAGTAAGCCGTGGCTATAATGAAAATACATCTGATAATGCCAACAGAGGCGCTCTGATCACTGTATCAGGTAATTCTGAACTGACTTTGCAGAATGTTAATTTCAATGGTCACAGTTCTGACTATAATGGCAGAGCGATCCATGTCACAGATGGTTCATTGAACATTCTGAATTCTACCAGGTTCAACAGTTTCAAACAGGAAGCTGCTGCTGGCAGTACTGATGAATATAATGTCAGAGGCGGTGCTATCCTGATGGATAATGGAACCTCGCTTTATATCAATGGTAGCTCAAGCAACAGGTCGGCTGTCTTTACAAATAACCAGGTTCTAAATAACCGGACAGGCGTTTATTCTGCTGCAGATGGTGGCGCTATCGCTATCGGTGATAACTGCACGGTCAACATTTCAAATGCTCAGTTTACTGGTAACAGTGCTTCATCAGCTAAAGATGGTTCAGGTTTAGGTGGAGCAATCAAACTGGAAGATACCACTTTGAACATGACAGATGTGGTAATGAGACAGAATTCGGCATATGAAGGTTCGGCTGTTTATGCGGTTAATAATGCTAAAGTTTATATCAACGGTGGCAGCATCAACGGTAATACGACTGAAGGTGCTTCAGGTGGCGCCATTAATGTCGGTGGTGTTGATTCAAGAGTTTATTTCTCTGGCAGTCCGTATGTCTTTGAGAACTATGATTCAACCGGCACTAAGCAAAAGGACATGGTACTGAATTATGATACAAATAGAATTATTCGAACTGCCAGCAATGGTCTGACCGGCGGTACGATCGGTGTCTATGTTGTAGATGGTCCTGATGGTTCTTGGTTCAAAGATCATGGTCAGAGCGGCAAGCCATTTGGAACATTTGAGAACGCCCAAAAACTAGATGTATTTAAAAATGACAGACTCCCAGAACTCTATGGTGTCAGAAATGAAGACGATACTTCTGATGTCTTGATCTATTGGGTTAATATCGGTGTTTCAGTTGCTTTCAAGAAGATTGACAGCTTTGGTAATCCGTTAGATGGAGCTACTTTCACGCTGTATACTGATCGTGATTGTACTCATGTTTATGAGAAGGATAATCATCAGTATGCTGTTGCTATTTCGGCAGATGGAATAACTACCAGAAATTCCAATAATGATCTTCTGAACAAAGGAACTGTGCTCTTTGAGGAGATCTATGAAGGAATCTACTATCTGAAGGAAAGAAGGTCTTCATCGTCAGGTTCTCCTGAAGGATATCTTGAAAACGTAAAGACTTATGTTGTTCTGATCGGCAAGGATACCCAAAGACCAGCTGATACCAGTGGAACGATCTGGGCACGAGGTAGATTACTTGAAAATATCACACAGGCTGACGTAAATGTCCAGATTGAAAAGTATAATAGCGATAAAGCTTACTATAAACTTACTGAGGATTACCGTTATGCTATATTCCTGATTGATGAAAACAGTAATAGCCCGACTTACGGTAAAGCTGTTTCTGTTCCGAATATAGCAAAATACGGTGTTCAGAACGATCCGGAAAACAAGCAGTTGACGATCCTGGAGAAGACTAATAATGGCAATCCGAAAGTTCCGCTTAGTGGTGCTGTATTCGAGGTTCTCAGATATGATCGAACTAAGATTTATTCTTATGATATCAATGATAATATGACATCATCATTCATCAGCGGAAGCAATGGCGTTTACTTTGTTGATGATCTGCCTTATGGCATCTATTATCTGCATGAAACCGGATATCCTGAAGGTGTGACTGGAAATGGTTCAGTAGGCTGGTGGTATATCCTGACGGTCAATGAGGATGGTGTCAGCTGTTCAGGCCAGCTGAGCGCAGAACCATCATAAATTGTAATAATAGGATAAATATTAAAAGGAAATGAACTTACATACAGAATTCATTTCCTTTTCTTTGTGCAGAAATTGACTTTTAATATTTATTTTTTGATTCTGACCTTGTAGCTTAATAAGATGCCTATTATCATCGATATGGAGTCGATCAGGAAAGCTACACAATTGCTTAGCAATTTGGCTTGTAGAGGGAACTGATACATCGCAACTTCTATTATTGTTTTTATGAGCCCGATGCCGATAAAGACGACGATTATCGTAAATAAGATCTTGAGCCAGGTATTCATTGTTTTAGGTAAAAGATAACCTAATGTTAGACCGATAAAGGTCTGAGCTAATGGCCAGGCTATACGGAAAGAACCGCCTTTAAGTAATTCCGAAATTATGCAGCCGGCAACACCGACGATCGTGGCCGACATCCCGAAATTGGCTAGATAGATCGCAAAGACAATATAGCCTAAGTCCAGTTTTATCCTGTTTATGATCGGGATATTTACGAAAGCTGATAGCACGACATAAAGGGCTATGCCGATACCGTATAGGGCAATGATCTGATTCTTCTTCATATGAATATTATTGCACGAATTGGGAGAGAAAAAATATAATAATAGTAGAAGAAAGAAGATCATTTGTGATCTTCATATATGGCGGACATAAAGAGTTCCTTTATTTCATTCCCGAAAGCTTTTACTCTTCGTCCGCTTCTTTTTTTGGAGGAATATCATGAATCAGCTGTCAGTGTTAAGACTGTTCAAGGGTTTTATTGGACAGGACAGTAAGGACTTCATCGAAGAAGGTATGAAGTATGGTTTATTAGTGCCGAAAAGTGCTCCTGAAGAGGTATATAAGGAAGCTGTAAAGCTTT
>JAEEGL016644344.1_pt1 | contig 11811 bp, 9 predicted proteins | sample 9134231 | NCBI WGS metagenome assembly JAEEGL01 (sample SAMN16246548, study PRJNA631951) | gut metagenome | biome: gut microbiome; feature: rumen; material: fiber-attached | host: Bos | place: Iran: Karaj | collected 2018-10 | reverse complement strand
TGCGGATGCGCTGAGGCGGGCCGCCGGGCATCCGGCGCTTCGCGACGCCGCGGCGCGGATGACCCTTTTGGAGGAGGACAGCGTGCAGGCGCTTCGGGCGCTCCCCTTCGTCCCGAACGTGGTGCTGCTCGACCCCATGTTCCCCGAGCGCCGGAAGAGCGCGCTGGTGAAGAAAAAGTTTCAGCTGCTGCACCGTCTCGAGCGCCCCTGCGGCGACGAGGAAGGGCTTCTGCGCGCGGCGTTTGCGGCGCATCCGGAAAAGGTGATCGTAAAAAGACCCTTGAAGGGCCCGTTCCTCGCCGGGGTCCGGCCCGGCTATTCGCTTTCGGGAAAGGCGATCCGTTACGATTGCCTGATCCCTCCCGAAACGCCTGCGTCGCGCCCGCAGAACGGTGCGGAACAATAAAAAAGAATCGAAAAGGAGAAGAAAATGGACACGGTCAAAGTTGCGGTGGGAAATGCGCGGATGGTCGCCCATCGGGGATGCTCCTATCTGGAAAAAGAGAACACCATGGCGGCGTTCGTGGCCGCCGGAAACCGGTCCTATTACGGCATTGAGACCGATCTGCACCTGACGTCCGACGGGCAGTTCATCCTCATTCACGATTTCAACACCTCCCGGGTGTGCGCCGAGTCGAAGATCGTCGAGCAGACGCCGTTTGACGAGCTGCGCGCGCTGAAGCTCCGCGATATCGACGGCGCAGAGGGCCGCGCGGATCTGCATCTGCCCACGCTGGAGGAATACCTCACGGTGATCCGCCGCTACGGGAAGGTGGGCGTGCTTGAGATCAAGGCCGCTTTCTCCGTGAAGGACATGGACCGCGTGATGGACTGCGTCGGCGACCTGCGCGATCAGGTCGTCGTCATCTCCTTCTTCCGCGAGGCGCTGATCAACCTCCGGGCCCATCACCCGCGGCAGACGGCGCAGTTCCTCTGCGACGAGGCCGACGATGCGTTGCTGGATTGGCTGGCGGAAAACCGCTTCGATATCGACATTGCCTACAAAGGCATGAACGAACCCCTGCTCCGCAAGTGTAAGAAAATGGGCATTGCCACCAACGTGTGGACGGTGGACGACCCGGCCCGCTGCGAGCGCTTCGCCGAAATGGGTGTCGACTATATCACCTCCAACTGCTGCGAGGCAAAGTAGGCGCAGCGATCCCGGAAAGCAAAAAAGACCTCCTGCCGACCGGCAGGAGGTCTTCTCTTATTTTGCGGGGGGATATTCGTTGCAGAGCAGGCGATACGGGGGCTCGTCCTCTTCGATGGCAGGGAAGCGCCCGGCAGGCGGGTTGAACCGGTTGTCGGTGTTGTCGTCGTTGCACTGGCTGACCTCGCCGAGCAGAACGGGCCCGGTGCCTTCCTCCACCGAAAAGTCGTGGTAAAGGCGCTGCTGCACGAAGATGCTTTCGCCGGGACGGAGACGGATCTGCGTTCCGGCGGGCACCGTATAACACCGGCCGTCGCAGTGAACGGTCACGTCGCTCTCATAGTCGATCTCTTCGTTCGGAAGACTGTTGTAGACTCGGATCAGCACGTTTCCGCCGCCCCGGTTGATGATGTCTTCCGTCTTATACCAGTGGAAATGGTTGAGGGCATACTGGCCCTCCTTGAGATACAGAAGCTTTTCGGCGTATACCTTCGGGTATTTCTCCTGCATGCCGCGGTTGCCGTTGCGGATCGTGATCAGGGAAAAACCGATTCGGTCAAAATCGCCGGAGCCGTAGTCGGTGATATCCCAGCCGAGCATGCATTCCCGCACCTCGTCGTACTCGTGGCCGAGCGTCTGCCACTCCTCCGGGGTGAAATGGCAGAAGGGGGGGAGATAGCAGTGCTCTTTTTCGCACATGGCCTCCAGCTCCCGGAGCGCCGCGTTGATCTCAGAACGTTTCATCGAAAGATTCCTTTCCGCCGGGTGAATTCACACTACCATGATACCCCTTTTTCGCCGCACCGTCAAGGGATCCGCCTTGAAAGCGCCGGAGATCTGTGATAAAATGAAACGCATCAGCAGAGGAGAATGACAATGCCGAATTCCATGCGAAAGGATCTGGGTATCCGCCCGGGGCGCATCGCTGCCGGCGTTCTGTCGGGGGCGCTCCTGTTCGTGTTTCTCGCGGCGGGGATCTTTTTCTATTTCATGAATTGGCGGCAGGAAGAGCTTTTTCGCATCGCAGATCCCGGAAGCGATCGGGAAGTGACGGTGTGTCAGCAGGGCCAGCCGTTCTTCCGCGGGGAGGCGAAGTTGATCCTCCGCCTCCTCGACGGCTCCGAGGAAACGGCCCTCGCGAAGGCCGTTCTGCGGACAGGCGGGGCGGTGCCGGATCGGGAAACGGTGCAGGCGGTCGTCTGGACAGAAGCCGGCGCGGAGCTGCAGCTGACCGGCGCCGACGGGGAAACGCTGGCGGTCGTTCTCACGCCGGAGCGGCAGAGTGGGGAATAACGCTCCGGCTCCCGGAAACGCCTCCCGCCGTTATACGACTTCCCCGCGGGATTTCAGCTCCAGCCGGTCGGAGATCATCGCGATGAACTCGCTGTTGGTGGGCTTTCCCTTCGCGTTGGAAACGGTGTATCCGAAGATCGACTGCAGCACGTCCAGATCGCCGCGCTCCCACGCCACCTCAATGGCGTGCCGGATGGCGCGCTCCACCCGCGAAGGAGTGGTCGCGTATCGCCGTGCGACGGCCGGATACAGTTCCTTTGTGACGGCGTTGATCACCTCCGGATCGTTCACCGCCATCATGATGCTCTCCCGCAGATACTGATATCCTTTGATATGCGCGGGCACACCCACCAGGTGCAGTATGCCGGTCACCTCGCCGTACAGGGAGAATGGATGCTCCTTGCGCGGACGCAGAGGCGTCGGCTGTTTTCCGCCCGCGAGATACTCCACCCGTTCGGAGAGCAGATCCGGATCAAAGGGCTTAGGGATCAGATAGTCAGCACCGTAGGCAGAAGCCTCCGAGGCGATGCGGTCGTTGACGAAGGAACTCATCAGGATCACCCGCGGCGGCGGAGTGACCAGCCCGGACATGACCGACCGGAGAACGGCGAGCCCGTCCATGCGGGCGAGCATCATATCCAGCACGAGGATAGCGGGCGTATGCTCCCGCACGGCGGCCAGCAGAGCGGGGCCGTCTCCCCACAGCGCGGTGACGGAAAGGTTCCGGTCCTGCGAAAGATACTGTTTCAACTGTTCGGCAAACTCCCGGCTTTCTGCGCCGATCATTAACGACGTGCTCATTTTCACACTTTCCTTTCTGTTACGGGTTCAGGATGGCCTGACTATAGCATTCCCGGCAAGGAAAAGCAATGTTTTTCAACAGATTTTCCATTTTTCGTATGACGGGTTTCGGTGCAAATCGGGGCGTTTCGACACGATTCGACATAAATCGACACGGTTCGCGATTTTTTTGCGGAAAAAGTTTCGCATCCGGCCGCCGCAGGCCGGGAGAAAGTGCTACAATAAAAAAGTCCGCGAAAGCGATCGCGGAGCCGATTGGGGAAAGGAGAAATCCACATGCTTCGGCTTGAGAACATCACAAAGACCTACGGAACGGGTAACAACCGGGTGCAGGCGCTGCGCGGAGTCACGCTCACCTTCCGCGAGCACGAGTTCGTATCCGTTCTGGGCCCCTCCGGCTGCGGGAAGACCACGCTTCTGAACATCATCGGCGGTCTGGACATCTATTCCTCCGGAAGTTTTACCATCAACGGGAAACCGACGGAGAAGTTCCGCGCCTCGGATTGGGACACCTACCGGAATCACACGGTCGGCTTCATTTTCCAGAGCTATAATCTGATCCCGCATCAGTCGGTGCTGGCAAACGTGGAACTCGCGCTCACCCTGAGCGGCGTCAACAGAACGGAACGCCGGCGCCGCGCGGCCGACGCGCTGCGCAGGGTCGGCCTTGAAGATCAGATGAAGAAGCGTCCCAACCAGCTCTCCGGCGGCCAGATGCAGCGCGTGGCCATTGCCCGGGCGCTGGTCAACGATCCGGATATCCTGCTTGCGGATGAGCCGACCGGCGCGCTCGACTCCGAGACGAGCAGGCAGATCATGGACATTCTCCGGGAGATCTCGTCGGACAAACTGATCATTATGGTCACCCACAACCCGGATCTTGCCGAAGAATACTCCTCCCGCATCATTCGCCTGCTGGACGGGCAGGTGCGCGACGACACGGCGCCTTACACGGCGGAGCCGGAACCCATGCCCACGGGCAAGCCTCCGAAGAAACCGTCCATGTCGCTGCGTACGGCCTTCGGTCTTTCGCTGAACAATTTGCTGACCAAAAAAGGCCGCACCTTGATCACCGCCTTCGCGGGGAGCATCGGTATCATCGGCATCGCGCTGATCCTCTCCCTGTCCAGCGGGTTTCAGAATTACATCAACCGGGTCCAGGAGGACACGCTTTCTTCCTATCCCATCACGCTGGAGCATTCGACGGTAGATATGTCCAGCCTGATGGCCAATATGATGGGGAAGCGGAAGCAAGCGGAGACGCACGAGCCGGGCTATATTTATTCGGCCAATATCATGAGCGAAATGGTCAACACGCTCGCCGCGGAAGTGCAGGAAAACGACCTGGCGTCGTTCAAAGCCTATATGGAGACCCGGAAAGAAGAGATCGACGGACTGTGCAGCGCCGTCGCCTATTCCTATACCACGCCGCTCAATCTGTATGCGGAGGATACCGCGTCGGGCGTGACGCAGGTCAACCCGAGTCAGATCCTGCAGCAGCTCTACGGGGACAGTTATGCCTCCATGATGACCTCCTTCCAGAGCGGAAGCACGGACGTGTGGAAGGAATTGCTGGACAACCGGGAACTGCTGGAATCGCAGTATGAGGTGCTGGCAGGGCGCCTGCCGGATGAGTGGAACGAGGCGGTCCTGATCGTGGGGCGCGACCTCGAGGTCAGCGATATGACCCTTTACGCGCTCGGTCTGAAAGATCCGTCTGAACTGAAGAAGATGATGGAGGCCGCCGCAAAAGGGGAGACCTATCAGACGGAAGTGTCGGTCTATTCCTATGAAGAGATTCTGGACACCTCCTTCAAGCTGCTGCCGCAGAGCGCTCTGTATGCGAAAAATGAGAGCACCGGTCTGTGGGAGGATCGCTCCGGCGACGCCGTGTATATGAAACAGGCGGTGGACGCGGCGGAGACCGTTCACATCGTTGGGATCCTCTGCCCCGCGGAGAACTCCAACATCCGCGCGGATTCCGGCCGGATCGGCTACCTCTCGTCCCTGATGCGCCACTTGATCGACTCGGTCGATCAAAGCGCCGCGGTCACGGCGCAGAAAGAGTCCTCGGATACGGACATCTTTACCGGGATCGATTTTGACGCCGGAAAAGATTTTCATCTCACCATGGATGACGTCAACGCCTATATCGCATCCAGACCCTCTGCGGAACAGATGCAGATCCGGGCGTACATCGCCCCAATGTCCGAGGAGCAGGTCCTGGCGATCTTTGAAAAACAACTGCGCCCGGAGACGACGGAGGCGACCTATGAAGGGAATCTGGCGCTCCTCGGCGCCGTCAGCCCGGATGATCCCTCGGCGATCCTGCTGTATCCGAAGGACTTTGAGTCCAAGGAAGCGCTGGAGCAGATCATTGCGGACTATAACGATGCGATGACCGCCGCGGGGAAAGAGGAGAGCGTGATCTCCTATACCGATTATATTGGCATCCTGCTTTCCTCCGTGAGCGACATCATCAACGCGATCTCCTACGTGCTGATCGCGTTCGTCGCCATCTCTCTGGTCGTGTCTTCCATCATGATCGGGATCATCACCTACATTTCCGTCCTGGAGCGCACGAAAGAGATCGGCATCCTTCGGGCCATCGGCGCATCCCGCCGGGATATCGCCCGCGTGTTCAACGCGGAAACGCTGCTGGAGGGCCTGGCCGCCGGAGCGATCGGGATCGGCGTCACCCTTCTGTTGCTCATCCCGGTCAATCTCGTGATCGACGCTCTCGCAGGCATCGGCGCGGTGGCGGCGCTGCCGTGGCAGGGCGGGGTGGTCCTGGTATGCATCAGCATGCTGTTGACCTTTATCGCGGGCCTGATCCCATCCCGCATGGCCGCCCGAAAAGACCCCGTCGTCGCACTTCGAACCGAATAAAAACCGTCTTCAGCCGAGGCGGGCCGAAAGCAGATCGCTTTCGACCCGCTCTCTTTTTCGCATAAAAACAGAACATATGTTCGATAATTATGAAAAATGGACGGTTTGAAAGAAAAAAAGGTAAAAATAAGGAAAAAAATTTGCAAAAAGGCCTTGCTTTTTTTTGTGGATCATGTATAATAACGATGTGGTAACTAAGTGGTTGGTAAGTGGTAATCCAATCCCAAAAAAGACGAAAGGAGAGGCCGGATGCTGCAGGGCGAGTACAGACACAACATCGACGACAAGGGTCGTTTGCAGATCCCCGTGCGGTTCAAAAGTGAACTGGGCGAGGAATTCGTGTTGTGCCGCGGCGTCGCCAGAGGCAACGGCCGCTGCCTTTGGGTCTTCAGCAGCGATGGATGGGAGAACTTCACCTCCAAGATCAGCAGCATGAGCTTCTCCGACGCGCAGGACTTCAAGCGTTTCTTCATTCAGAAATCCGTTGTCTGCCAGCGCGACGGGCAGGGGAGAATGCTGATCCCCCAGTTCCTCCGCGAGCATGCGGGCATTGAAAGCAAATCCGTCTGCGTGCTGGCCGGAAGCATCACCCACGCGGAGATCTGGAACGAGGAAGAGTTCGAACGCATCCAGAACGAGCTGACCAACGAGCGCATGGAACAGCGCATGAGTGAGTTCCATTTCTGATCGAAATGAAAGAGTTCGACCACGTCCCGGTACTCCTTCGGGAATGCATCGACGGTCTTGCGATCCGGCCGGACGGCGTCTATGTGGACTGCACCCTCGGCGGCGGTGGGCACTCCGCCTGCATCGCCGAAAAACTTTCCGGGGGACGGCTGATCGGGATCGACCGGGATGAGGACGCGCTTCGGGCGGCGAGCGCACGGCTCGCGTCCGTCGGCGAGCGATTCACCTCCGTGCACGCAAACTTCGCGGATGTCCGGCAAGTACTTCATGATCTCGAGGTCAAAGCGGATGGCATCCTCTTTGACCTCGGGGTTTCCTCCTTCCAATTAGACGAAGCAGAACGCGGGTTCTCCTATATGCAGAATGCTCCGTTGGATATGCGAATGGACCGGAGCGGCGGAATGACCGCCGCGGATCTGGTGAACGGGTTCAACGAGTCCGCGATCGCGGACATCCTCTGGCGATACGGCGAAGAAAAGTTCAGCCGGCAGATCGCAAAAGAGATCGTCCGCATGCGCTCGGCTCACCCGATTCAAACGACCGGAGAACTCGTTGAGTGCATCCGGAGAGCGATGCCGGCGGCCGCGCTGCGGGAAAAGCAGCACCCGGCAAAGAGAAGCTTCCAGGCGATCCGCATTGCGGTCAACGAAGAACTTTTCGCGATCGGGCAGGCGCTCGACGAGATCTGGACGGTCTGTAACCCGGGCGCGCGCATTTGCGTCATCACGTTCCACTCGCTGGAAGACCGGATCGTTAAGGACCGGTTCGCGGAGGCTGCGAAAGGCTGCACCTGTCCGCCGCAGTTTCCAGTGTGCGTATGCGGAAATAAACCGAAAATCGAGATCATTTCCAAAAAACCCGTCCTGCCGACGGATGAAGAAATCGAACGGAATCCCAGAGCACGCAGCGCGAAACTTCGGATTGCGGAGGTGCTGTAGCCGGGAAAGAAAGGGATAGAAAGATGGAGAAGGAATACCGTTACGTTCCGCGTCAGGACAACCTTGCATATGATTTCCGCCGCGCAGAACGTCCGGAAGAGCGTCCCGAGCGCGAGGAGAGGCTCCTTCGCGAGCCGAAGATCCAGCCCCGCACTCGGAAGCAGCATCGCATCAGCGCAGCCTATTTGCTGTGCGTATTCGCGGCGGCAGTGCTGCTGGTGATCACCGTGTCTTCCTATGCCCGCTTGACCGAGCTGAACGTCAAGGCTTCCGCGCTGAAAAAAGAGATTTCCGCGCTGGAACTGGAGCATTCCGGAATCCTCGCCTCGCAGGATAGAAAGATCAACGCCGCGGAACTGGCGGAATATGCGGAGACCAAACTCGGAATGGTTCAGTCCGGCGCCGCGAACATTGAATACATCGTACTCGGAACGGAAGACGAGATCGTCGTCGCCGGAGGCAGCAAGACTACCGCGGCGGAAACGATGGATTCCATTCTTGCCTTCGCAGATCACATTATTGAATATTTCCGCTGATCAAATGATAATATGAAGTGATGGCCGACGAAAATGAACGGCGTGTCACGAACGGCAGACGGGAAATGTGGCATGAACGCATTTCCTGTCGCTTGTCTATAAGGAGATCCGGGCGGAAAACGCGTACCGCCGAAAGGAGAACGCATGTCGGCACAACCGGTGGAAAGGAAAATGATCCGCAGATCGCTCCTGGTAGCGGTCGTGTTTGTCGTTTTGCTGGTCGTCGTCATGGGCGCAATGCTGTTTTACCTTCAGATAGTTCAGCATTCGTTCTATGAAAGCCGCGCGCTGGCACAACAGACGATGGATCAGATCGTAACGCCTTCCCGCGGCGTGATCTATACTCGCAGTATGCAGAAGCTTGCCTACAGCGTTCCATGCTATACGATCGTTCTTTCGCCGGCGACCATGAAAGACAGCCAGCGTGAGCGTGTAGCTCAGAAGCTTTCGGAACTGCTGGACGTCGATCAGGCTTCCGTTCTCGAAAAAGCCAACCGGACCAAACGTTACTACGAAGTGGTCAAACGCAAGGTCGATTCCGAAACCAAGGACCGGGTGCGGGCATTTATTTCCGAAGAAAAGATCAAGGGCGTCAGCATCTTGGAGGACACCGAGCGGTTTTATCCGTTCAACACGCTGGCTGCCAACGTCATCGGATTCGTCAACGCCGAAAATGAAGGCGCATACGGTCTGGAAGCATCCTATAACGACGTGCTGTCCGGCACGCCGGGACGGATTATTTCATCCAAAAATGCCAAGGGCGCCGCGCTTTCTTCCTCCTACGAGCAGTATTACGAGGCGGCGGAGGGCACTGCGATCGTCACTACGCTGGACCTGACGATCCAGCAGATCCTCGAAAAGAAGTTAAAACAGGCCTATGAGGCCAACAAATGCGCCGTCGGCACGGTCGGTATCGTTATGGAAGTCAAGACCGGCGACATACTGGCTATGGCGCAGTATCCCTCCTATGATCTGAATGCGCCGCAGAACGTCTGGGACGAAGCCGTCGCTGCCGAAATCGAGGCCATGACCGACGAAACAGAACAGGCCGAGGCGAAAAAAGCGGCCCTGTACGATCAGTGGAGCATCAAGCCCGTGAGCATGACCTATGAGCCGGGTTCGGTGTTCAAGGTTGTAACGGCCGCCGTTGCGCTGGAAGAAAAGGCGGTCAGCCTTAACGACACATTTTCCTGCCCCGGATACTTTTACGTCGGAAAGACGCGCGTTGCCTGCTGGAAACACGGCGGGCACGGGTCGGAGACGTTTTTGGACGGCCTGAAAAACTCCTGCAACCCCGTTTTCATGCAGACCGCGCTTCGTATCGGAACGGATGCGTATTATGAATACCTGAACACCACCGGGATCACGAGCAAGACCGGCATCGATCTTCAAGGAGAAGCGGTCGCCATCACGCATACCGAAGACACTTTCCACGAGTTGGAACTTGCCATCGCATCATTCGGTCAGCGCTTCAAACTGACCCCGCTTCGGCTGATCACCACCCTCTGCGGCATCGTCAACGGCGGCGTAATGATGCAGCCCCGCCTCGTGCGCGGCATCGCGGATACCGACGGGAACATGCTGGAAAACTACGAGCCGACGAAAGCCGGGCAGATCGTGTCGGCGAGCACCTCCCGGACTATTTGCTACATGATGGAGCAGGTGGTGGCCAAGGGAACGGGTAAGAACGGATACGTGGCCGGCTATCGGGTGGGCGGAAAAACAGGAACGTCCGAAAAACTCGATGCGGAGATGAAAGAAGGGGAGACGGAGGCCGACAAGCGCATCGCTTCCTTCTGCGGCATCGCGCCGATGGACGACCCGGAGATCGCCGTGCTGGTCCTCCTCGACGAGCCGCGCGGCGCGCTCCGTCAGGGCGGCCAGATCGCCGGTCCCGTGGTGGGAAGTATCCTCTCCGAGGTCCTGCCGTATTGGGGCGTCGAGGCGATCTATACCGATAAGGAGATCGAAAGCGCTCAGGTGGAAGTGCCTTCTCTGGTGAATACGTCGATTGCGTCCGCAAAAGAAAAACTGACCTCGAAACGGTTCAAATTCGAAGTGGTCGGGTCCGGCAGCGTGGTTACGGCGCAGCTGCCCGCGCAGGGCTCGCGGATCCCGAGCGGATCCACCGTGATCCTGTACTGCGGCGAGAGCGTAACGGAAGAAAAAGTCAGCATGCCGTCTCTGCTCAATATGACCTATGATCAGGCACGGCTGAAACTGGAGTCGATGGGCTTGTACCTGCAGGCGCAGGGCGCGCTGCAGACCGACGGAGGAAGCACCGTGAAGGCGACCTCCCAGACGGTGCCGCCCGGCACGGAAACCGCCGTCGGAACGGTTGTGACCGTCGTGTTCGCCGATATGGTCAACACCGCGAACGATTGATCCCGTCACTGTCGCGCAAGGAGGCAGACATTGAAAATTACCGCCTGTTTCTCGGAAACGGAAAGCATCCGCTGCGTCTGCGGCGGCGAATATGAGGTCACCGGGCTGTGCACGGATTCCAGAGAAGCCGCTCCCGGCAAGCTGTTTTTTGCCCTTGCCGGAGTGGCGGAGGGTGCCCGGCACGGAAGCGAATTTGCCGCCGACGCGCTGGCCGGCGGCGCGATCCCTGTGCTGGACCGGCTGCCGGATACGCCGCTTGAAAAATATGTGCTCGTGCCGGACGCGCGTCGGGCCCTTTCAGACGTCGCGCTGACTTTCTACGGCCATCCGGAGCGGGAACTCAAACTGCTCGGCGTGACGGGCACCAAGGGAAAGACCACGGTCACCCATCTTCTCAAGCACGTGCTGGAGCGCTGCACGGGGGAAAAAGTGGGGCTCATCGGCACAAACCATATTCTGATCGGGGAGGAGGAGAGCCCCTCTCCGAACACCACTCCGGAGGCGGATAAGCTGATCGCCGCTCTTCGCGCCATGGCGGACGCCGGATGTGCGTACGCAGTGATGGAAGTATCTTCCCATTCGCTTTCCCTCGGCCGTGTGCGCGGCCTGCGCTTTGCCTGCGCGGGGTTTCTCAACCTGACACACGATCATCTGGATTATCATAAGACCATGGAAAACTATGCGGCCGCCAAGGCGCTGATCTTCCGTCAGGCGGATCGGGCGGTCATCAACGCGGATGCGGACTTTGCCGAGCTTGAACTTGAAGCAGCGAAAGATCTGCCGACCGTTACGTTCTCGTGCGAAAAATACACGGCGGATCTGGTCGCGAAGGACATCCGATTCTTCCGCAGCCGGATTGCGTTCGCCGTCGGCTTCCGCGGGGAGACCGATCGGGTGACCCTCGGGATCCCGGGCCGCTTCTCCGTATACAACGCTCTTGCGGTCATCGGAATGGCGTGTGCGCTCGGCCTGACGCTCTCCGACGTGACGCTGGCGCTCGCCGACGCGAAAGGCGTGCCGGGCCGCTGCGAAACCGTCGAGACCGGCGAGGATTACTGCGTTTTGGTGGACTACGCGCATACGCCGGACAGTCTGCAAAACATTCTGAAGACCGCGCGTGACTTTACGAAGG
>JAEEGL011690939.1_pt1 | contig 11811 bp, 10 predicted proteins | sample 9134231 | NCBI WGS metagenome assembly JAEEGL01 (sample SAMN16246548, study PRJNA631951) | gut metagenome | biome: gut microbiome; feature: rumen; material: fiber-attached | host: Bos | place: Iran: Karaj | collected 2018-10 | reverse complement strand
GCATTAACTAGAAAGTTCTAGAGAATCTAGTTAATCTAGATAATCTAGAACTTTCGTTATAAACATTACTACCACTATGACATCCAACTTTGTCGACTATGTCAAGATACTAGTCCGCTCAGGCAAGGGCGGTGCAGGCTCAGCCCATCTACTACGGGTTAAATACAATGCCAAAGCAGGCCCCGACGGAGGCGACGGCGGACGGGGAGGACATGTCATTCTCCGTGGGAACAGCCAACGATGGACACTGCTGCACCTCAAATACACCAAACATGTGTTTGCCGAAGACGGCGAACATGGAGGCGAGAACCTATGCACCGGACGTACTGGACGCGACCAGATACTGGAAGTGCCACTGGGCTGCGTGTGTCGTGATGCCGACACGGGCGAGGTATTGGGCGAAGTGACTGAAGATGGGCAGGAACTTATCATAGCCAAAGGAGGACGTGGCGGACTGGGCAACGACCATTTCAAGTCGCCCACCAACCGTACCCCACGCTACGCACAACCAGGCGAACCCGCAGTGGAGCGTTGGGTGGTAATTGAGCTCAAAGTGTTGGCCGACGTGGGACTGGTAGGCTTCCCCAATGCGGGCAAGAGTACGCTACTCAGCGTAGTTTCGGCTGCAAAACCAGCCATTGCCGACTATCCGTTCACCACGCTGGTGCCGAATCTGGGTATCGTGAAATATCGCGACGACCAGTCGTTCTGCATCGCCGACATACCCGGCATCATCGAAGGTGCCAGCGACGGCAAGGGACTGGGCATCCGCTTTCTACGACACATCGAGCGCAACTCGATACTGCTGTTCATGGTCAGCTGTGAACAGTTGGACATCAACCATGAATACGAGGTGCTGCTGGAAGAGCTGCGCCGCTACAATCCGGAGTTGCTTGACAAGCAGCGCATCCTCGCCATCACCAAATGTGACATCCTCGACGACACGATGATGCAGCAACTGCGTGAGCACCTGCCACAAGGCATCGACAGCATCTTTATCTCCGCTGTATCGGGACTGCACATACAAGAGCTCAAAGACCTTATTTTCCAAAAATTGCAGGCGGAGAACAACGTGACCGACACCGATGTGACCAACCCGTCAGACATCGCATAATACAACTACAGATGGACCTGATACAAGCCGACACTGACCTCTTTATTTGGATAAACCAACACCATTGCACAGTGGCAGACTGGGCATTGTGGGTTGCCAGCCAAAGTTGGTCATGGGCCATTGTGCTAATTCTAGCCATCTTGTTCACCACCCTGCGACACGAACCACGCAAATGGTGGGTGGTACTGATAGGTATCGCGCTGTGTTTCTTGTTTGCCGACCGCACGTCGGTGTTCATCAAATACCTTGTGTGCCGTCCACGGCCCTGCCACGCGTTGGAAGGGGTACGCATGTTCCGTACCTCGTGTGGGGGTGAATACGGATTCGTCTCGTCACATGCCGCCAACGTCTTTGCGCTAGCCATGTTCCTCACCCTCCGCTATCGTAAGAGCTGCCAGACGAAAGGTTGCCACTGCCTATTCCCCATACTTTTTTTTATATGGGCGGCAGTGGTCGGCTATTCCCGTCCCTATCTAGGCAAGCACTACCCTGGCGACGTGGTCTGTGGTGCCATGTTGGGTTTGTTATTAGGACTACTCGTCCATTTAATCATCCAATTCATTGGCAATCTAAGACATAACCTCATAGAACAAAAAAAAGTTGCCTAACAATGAAACAAAAATGCAACATTTGCGTTTATATAGGCGTGCTTACTTATTTCAAAAGATGTATTTGACGGGACGTCTCCTTATGGGGGGCGTTCTCGTTTTCTAACAACAACACTTCACACCATGAACGTTCTCGACATCATCCTCGCTATTCCACTGTGCTACTTCATATACAAAGGCTGGCGGCGAGGGCTCATCTTCGAACTGGCAGCACTGGTAGGCATCATTGTCGGCTGCTGGGCAGCCATCCATTTCTCCTCATGGGTGGCAGAACAACTAAAACTGGAAGGCGACGGTGCCCTACTCATTGCCTTTTTCATCACCTTCCTAGGCGTGGTGGTGGGTTCCTATTTTCTTGGAAAGGCAGTCGAAGGCTTCATCAAAATGGTTAAGGCAAATGCCTTGAATAAGATATTGGGTGCCTTGGTGGGCATGGCAAAATGTCTCTGTGTGCTCAGCATACTGCTCAACTTTGTACTGATGGTGGATTACAACCACATCATTATCACCCCCAAGGTGCAAGAAGAGAGCAAACTATATAAGCCCACCTACAAAATTGGCAACAAACTCACTGCCACACTTAAAACACATCTGCAAGAACTGCGAGCCAAACAAGAAACCCGATGCTCATCCTAGCCCCCATGCAAGGCCTCACCGAACTGATGTTCCGCAAGGTATACCACCAGTGCTTTCCCGGAGCATTCGACTATGCCATATCGCCATTCCTCTCGCTCACCCATGGCAACTTGGCGGACGCATGGAAGAAGATTGACGATGTGCTACCTCAGGACAATCAGGACTCCATACCCGTCATACCGCAAATATTGGGCAAAGAGCCACTTGAATTTGTGGGGCTTGCCAACCGGCTATATGAAATCGGCTACACCGAGGTGAACTGGAACATCGGCTGCCCCATGCGCCGCGTCACCGCTAAGCATCGCGGCAGCGGCATTCTCCCCTATCCCAATGAGATACGCAGCATACTGGAACAGGTGGTACCCCAGCTCAAACCCCGTCTCAGCATCAAGATGCGTTTGGGACTCAACAGCCCACAGGAGATATTTGCCATTATCCCCATCCTCAACGACTATCCGCTAGCCAATGTCACCATACATCCCCGTACCGGCCGCCAACAATACGGCGGACAGGTGGATCTCGACACCTTCGAGCAGGTGTTGCCACTACTGCGTCACCATATAGTCTACAATGGCGACATCTGCACCACCGCCGACTACCGCCGACTACGGCAACGATTCCCGCAAATCACTGACTATATGATTGGGCGGGGAATACTATACGACCCATTACTGCCACTGCGCATCAACAATCTATCCAAAGAAAACGGAATGACACAGACGGTGCATTTTATTCGCACACTGCTTGATGCCATAGACAAGGGCGATGTGCGCGAGGTGAGTAAGATGCGCAAGACCAAGGAATACTGGTGTCTCATCCGTCGCAGTCTGCCCATCACCGAGCAACAAGCCTCCTCCGTGCTACACGCACAGGACTACGGCAGTACCATCGCCAGCATTCTCAACCTACTTGAGACGGTGAATAACGGTGAATGAATTGTGAATAACTTTTTCTAGAAAAGATATAATAAAAGTGGGAAACCAACGTTAAACTGATTAATGAAAAAAATTAAGGTTCTACTCATTCTCCTCATTCCTGCCCTATTTGCCCTCACCGGCTGCGGCAGCCATAGCGACACTCCCGACATGCCCAACGAGGAGGTTCTCAAAGTCCTTGACATTCAAATCCACAAACATCCTAAAAACGACAAGCTCTATTACGACCGCGCCAAGGTGTATATGGAGCTGGGCCGTGTGAACGACGCCATCGCCGACCTTACGCGTGCCGTATCCCTCAACGATGAAAAGCCCGAATACCACATGCTGCTAGGTGATGCCTACCTTGCCAACGGCAGCATCGAACAGAGTTATGCCAGCCTGCAGCGAGCCCTAGAACTAGACCCCGACAACCAAGAAGCCACTCTCAAACTAGGCGAAATATCCTACTACAGCCACAATTACGACCGCGCCATGGAGTGTCTCAGCAAAGTCACCGCCAAAGACCCGCAGAATCGAACGGCCTTGTTTATGAAGGGATTTATCTACAAGGAAACGGGCGACACAGCCAACGCCGTAGCCCTGCTTCGCAAAGTATGCGACCTATATCCCGACTACGAGCCTGCCTTCGAGGAGCTAGGCGTGCTCTATTCCACACGCCGCGACCCGATGGCCTTGGAATACCTTAACACAGCCATCCGCCTAGAACCGCAGAACACCAACGCACTATACGCCTTGGCAATGTACTACCAAGACCTCAACCAGATGGACAAGGCGGAGGAATTGTACAAACAAATCCTCGACATCAACGCCAACCATACGAATGCTTGGCATAACCGAGGCTATATCGAGCTGTTCACCTATGGCGACTACCCAGAGGCTATCAATTACTTCACCCGAGCCATACAATGCGACAGCACCTTTACAGAAGCTTGGGTGAATAGAGGGTGCGCCTACGAACTGTCGGGCGACAAGGCTCACGCCCTCGAAGACTTCCACACGGCCCTCGAACTTGACCATACCTTCCAACCCGCCATCGACGGAATAAAAAGAGTGTCGTAACCTGCATGAATACAAATTAAAAACATCAATATATGAGCACATTAAAAGGACGCAACCTCATCTCCATCACCGATTTCTCAAAGGAAGAATATATCGAGGTGCTGGACATAGCCGAAGGTTTTGAGCAGAACCCCAAGCAGCGTATTCTTAGCGACAAAGTTGTCGCAACCCTCTTCTTCGAACCCTCCACGCGCACACGACTGAGTTTCGAGAGCGCAGCCAACCAGCTCGGAGCCCGCATTATCGGTTTCAGCGACCCTGGTGGCACCAGCGTGCAAAAGGGCGAGTCGTTGCACGACACCATCGTCATGGTCTCCAGCTATGCCGACCTCATTGTCATGCGCAACCCCGTAGAGGGTTCCTCGCGCTACGCCTCCGAGGTCGCCACTGTGCCCGTCATCAATGCCGGCGACGGTGCCAACCAGCACCCCACCCAGTGCATGCTCGACCTCTACTCCATCCGCAAGACTCAAGGCACCCTCGACAACCTCAACATCGCCCTTGTCGGAGACCTAAAATATGGCCGCACCGTACATTCCCTTGTCCAAGCCATGTGCAACTTCAACGCCACATTCCACTTGGTTTCTCCTACAGAGTTGAAACTTCCCTCGTCGGTCAAGGCGAGTATTAAAGATGCCGGACTCAAATACTATCAGTACACCGACATCCGCAGCATCATTCCCATGTCTGACATCATCTATATGACCCGTGTGCAACGCGAACGCTTCCCCGACCCACTGGAGTATGAGCGGGTTAAGGACAGTTGCATCCTCTCTGCCGACATGTTAGAAGGCTGCAAGCCCAACATGCGTGTGCTGCACCCCCTGCCTCGCGTCAACGAAATCACCACCGACGTGGACAAGACCCCCTACGCCTACTACTTCCGTCAGGCACAGAACGGTGTCTATGTACGTCAGGCACTCATGGCCGCCATCCTCGGTGCCAAATAAATTGAGAATTGAGAATTGAAAGTTGATAATTTTCCGAGTACGACAGCCAACCTTCAATTCTCAACTTCCTACTTTTTAATTTTAAATTTTTTAATTTTTAATGTTCAACATGGAAAAGAAGAAAGAACTCGTAGTGCCCGCCATCGAAAACGGGACCGTCATCGACCATATCCCCACAGAGTTGGTTTATCAAGTCATACACATCCTTGGTCTTGAAAAATACAAAGACGAGGTACTCATCGGCAACTACCTCAAAAGCGGCAAGCTGGGTCGTAAAGGCATCATCAAAATTAAGAACAAGCACTTCACCAAAGAGGAAGTCAGCAAAGTCGCCCTTGTTGCCCCCTTCGTCACCATCATCACCATCGAAGGCTACCAAGTGATTGAGAAATTTGCCACCGAGATACCCGATCATATCGAAAACTTCGTCAAGTGTGCCAACCCAAAGTGCATCACCAATGTCGAGGCTGTGCCCACCCAGTTCGACGTAGTCGACAAGGAGAACCTCAAACTCCGCTGCCACTACTGCGAGAAATTCACCACCAAGGAGACCATCCACTTCAATCTCTAAACAAGGATAAATGGTTAAGGTTTAGATACTGTCCAAGTGCGGCAGCCACTCTAACCCCTAACATCTAACCCTTAAACATAGAAAATAGATGAAACGTTACTACATCTCACTCATCATTGTCACAATCATCCTTGTACTGGCAGCTTTTTGCACATTGTGGTTTTGCGACGGCATCTTCCAAACCATACTACCCTTCCTGCCTCTTTATTTTGCGGTGATTACAGGATTGCAGCACTACGTGGTGGTCAAAAGTCTCTACAAAGACCCACGCACCTTTGTCAAGAATTTCCTCGGTCTCACCGTCGGCAGCCTCTTCCTCCACCTTGCGCTCCTCTGTCTCTGGGCGTTCACCCACATCCCCACTGCACGCACCTTCATCATCGCCTTCTGCATCTGCTACATCGTCTACCTTGCCTTCGAGACCATCCAACTAGTGCTCCTCGTGAAGCGCAAGCGCAACGAGTAAGCAATCACACTCACATAAAGACACTCGCACCACGTCGGTGCGGGTGTTTCTTTATTATATAGAACTCACTAAAAAAAAGGAGACACCTCGAAAGGTATCTCCTATTCCATAATTATTACGCTGACAAACGTCCTACTTATTCACCAGCCGCTTGTGCACAAGGCCTTGTGCGGTCTGAAGTTCTACAATATAGATACCCGTATGGGGCAGTTCTAGTTCATAGCTTTCGCTCTTCACCGCCACTTCCTTTACAACACGTCCGTCAACCGTGAAGAGGCGCAGGTGTTCCACTGCCACGCCGCCAAAATCGACCACACAGCGACCCTGTGCCGGATTGGGACGGAGCGAGATGCTGGCTTCGTCGATGTCGGCAATGCCTATTGGTGGGTCAGGTATCGGTATCGAGTCGGTAGTCACGGAGATAAACACTCGCGGAGTCTCAGCCGAATCGCCACAGAGGGCACGGACGTAGAAGTCGTATGTGGTGAGTTCGTCGAGCCCAGTGATGACACACGAACTGTCATACACAGTCATCACTGTGCCGTAGCCTAACATAAAGCCGCTTTGGCCATATTCCACCTCCCAGCGGTCAGGGGTGGCACTGTTGTTCCACGCCAGTTCTACTCTGAAATAGTCGTGGAAAGTTTCACGCAGGTTCTCCACACGTCCGCAAGGACCCGGGAACTGCACCAACTGCAGGCTGTCGACAAACAGTCGCGAACCTCTATAACGTTCCTTCTCACCCACCGACGATATAACAAGCACTATCATCGAGTCGGCCTCCGAGTATGCATACCCCTCAGGCAAATAGTCGCCAATGGGGAAATAGTCCATGTCGAATGGCTCATAATAGACCGTGTCGTACAGCTGGAACAGATTTTTCGAACCCGCCCCAACAATCATGCGACGATGGTTGATGCTGTCGTAGCGTGTCCCGATGGCAACGATGGCACCATAGTCGCGCTGAGTGTAGCTGTGGTCATAGATATATTTATAATAACCTATCAGCCGACCAGGCAGGAACCCGTTGAGCGGGAAACCACCCGAGATATAGTTGTTGAAATCAGCCGTGTCGAGCAGATCAAGCATCCACGACAGATCCTCTGGGTCATCTAAAATTTGCTCCATCAACGGCAGAACCCTGTTTACATCCACATAACCTGTCGACACAATAGTCGGAATTACGGCGTTTACCAAATCGGTGTCTAAAAACTGCGTCGCAAGCGAATATGCCATCGGGGATAGCACATCCTCAAAAGTGAACGACTGTGCAACCAACGCAGAGTTGCCTTCTGGTGCATTCACACTGTCGCGATACACCTTTGCCAAAGGTATCGACGTATTAATCGGTATCGTCATACCGAAATAAGACACGGTGTCGTTGATGTCGTATCGGGGAATGTCCCATCCCTGGGGCAGCGTATAGCCGTCATTGATAGGAATAGGAAGGCCCATCAGCATCATCGTGTCGCCCGGATAAGTGTTCCACTGCTCAAAGCAGCCAAATGGCACTGTCATTGTGTCGGCAATCTGCGCCTTTGCTGACGGAGCTGCTAATATACCCGCCATCAGCAAACAAATAACAAGACAAAACTTCTTCATGGTCATAATGTTTTTTATGCTAATTATTGAATTGACAACTATAATAGTTAGTATCTCATTTCTACTTTTTATTTCAAATAAAACAACCTTTTCAGAATGCAAAGATACAACTTTTTTTTCTAATTCAAAAAAAAGTTGTATCTTTGCATTCGCTTTGACCGAGAGAAATCTCTGTTATCAACTGAAAATCAGGAGAGGTGCCGGAGCGGTCGAACGGGGCGGTCTCGAAAACCGCTGCCCCCTTTTGGGGTCCCAGGGTTCGAATCCCTGCCTCTCCGCTGAAAAAAAACAGTGCTATTTGGCACTGTTTTTTCATTCTACTGCCTGATACACCACCAACGTGCCGCCACTGACCTCGAACCTGTCGCCTAGCGACTCGTTTAGCGTGCCCTCCCACAGCCAGTTTAAGCAGCGACTCTCTATCGGATAACGCAAGCCGCTAACACTGACAGGCACGTCGGGCGTGAGCGAAAATATCGACACCTGTTCCCCTCGATGCGAATCAAAGCTCCGCTGTCCCAACACGGGATGGAATATGCCATAGTCCGTCACTATGCGGAACTCTATGCCAGAAAAATCCGTTGCATAATATGCCAAGAGGCTGATATTCCCTATTGTATGGTCTTCCCGCAAGCCTGTCGCTCCTAATATGTCAATACAGAGGTCGCCGTCTCCAGGTTTCCAATGAACTTGCGAAACAGCATAATGCAATGCCTTCGACAAATCGTTGCTCTCCTGTTCCGAAACCACCTTACGTATTACGTCCAGTCCTGCTTCACGAGCCTCGTCTAGCACAGCGGTGTCCAGCGAATCGCCGTCGCCTACCACTGCCACCTGTCTCGCCTTGTCGCACTCCGTCTTCTTCCACCAATGAAAATAATTTTCAAAAGCTCCGTCGCAGCAGACCACGCTGTCCGCCACCGACAACAATGACAATGGCAGCCTCTTCGTTGGGAACTGCCCTTTCGCTAAAATAATGATATACATAAAAGTCTGTCTATATTCATGATTTGTTTGTGTCTGCAAATGTACATTTTTTTTTTCAAACATCAAGAAGTCGTTGAATAGGTCTGCTGGAAAGCAAACATGATATAAAGGGAAAAACTCATTTATCACCTGAATCATACTTTTCATGTGACCTAAGAGAGCCTCTTAAGGACGAAAGAGAGTCTCTTTGACAAAAAAGAGGAAAAAGTGACATTTTTTTGCAAAAAAAGTTTGTTATGTCGTTATTCTGCACTATCTTTGCATTCGGAAACGGACGAGAGCCGGCCTCTCTCGGATTCGTTTTCTCGGAGTGCCTTCGCTCTGCCTTCGCTTTGGCTTCGCTCTGGCTTCATCTCCCGAGACGAAGAAAGGAGGGATACAGGGTGAAAGGAATTTACAACTGAACCTCATCAGCTTAGGTGACGTCTCTTGGGCTCGGCATAACGAGCAAACTCGCTCTGTTCTAACCTTGTGAAATGCCGGGCAATCGAAAAGAAGGAAAAACTGCTCATTCATGTCCATAATAAACTTCATCAATCAAAATAAACAGCTTCTAAAAATTGAAACAATTTCTTTAAAAAAGGCTTTCATATTAAAAAAAAAATATATCTTTGTAGTTCATTTGTTATGCTTCTAATGGTAAATATTTCCACACAACACAATAACACTCAGCGCACTACTCATACAATACATTACAGACAAACAGAAACAATTAATAACTTTTAACTAACAAATATCTCTTATCATGAAAAGTTTTTTACGATGCTTGACGCTCATCGCCGCACTATGTGTGGGATGGGCAACCAATGCACAGGTGCTCGATGAATTTATATATTCAACGGGCATTGATTCAACAAAATGGGTCACGCTGACCACGTACAACGACCTTTCGGGTACGGGTTCGGGCGATGGCTGGCGTTCGTCGGTGCAGAACATTGGGTTCAACTTCCCCTTTGGGGACGAAATCTACACCCAGTATTCCGTCAATTCCGACGGCAACTTGCGCCTTGGCTCCACCCAGACGGGCACATCCAATTACTCATCCCCGTTCAGCTCGACTAACTCCAACGTCAACAACCCGAAGATTAACTTCTTCGGCTGCGACGGCTACTTGGTGTCAGGCACCCACTTTGTTTACACACAGAATTTCGGCGACACGCTGCTAGTAGTCGAATACTGCCTGGGACCTTTCAGCAGCACCTACCGCAACAACCAGTTCCACTGGCAGGTACACCTGTACAGTTCTGGCAAGATTGAGGTCGTGTTTGCCTCTGCATCCAACCTCAGCTCCTCCAATTCCCACCAAATGGGACTCTGCATTAGTGCCACCGACGGCTGGATTATCAACAGCTCGAATGTTGCCACGCACTTCACCAACGGTTCTACAACCAGCTGGACCAGCACTACATGGCCGACACCATACACCTACTACACCTTTGAACTTCCCAACACTACATGCCCCCGTCCTTCGGCAATTGCCGCCAGCAATGTTACTGCGACAACCGCCACAGTCTCGTTCACTCCTGCAGGTACTGAGACCTCATGGCTGGGCACCATCACTCCCGGCATCATGGGCAACAACCAACTTGTGCTGACCGACACAGTGGTAAACCTGTTGATGCTCACTCCCAACACCGAGTATACCGTCAGCATACGTGCCATCTGTGGCGATGGCGACACCAGCACTGAAAGACGAACCACTTTCCACACCGACTGCGTGCCCATGACGCTCGCCGACCTACCTTATACCGAGGATTTTGAGGCTTATGGCACCGGCTCGGCAAATCCCATCGGATACTGCTGGACCAAGGGCACCAACAGCAGTACCGCCTATCCCTATCCATATTCTACCGCAGCCATCAATGGCAGTAGAGGTCTCTATTTCTATGGCTATAAGCCTTCATCGGCATCAGGCACTCTGATTTACAGCTACGCCGCTATGCCCGAGTTGGCATCGTCGGTTGATGTGTCGGGACTGACCTTGCGTTTCAACATGAAACGTTATAGTAACACCACTGCATACTACCGTACATTAATGCTTCTGGGTGTGATGACCGACCCGACCGACATCACCACTTTTGACACGATTGACACATATAATATTACCAACCTGCCGGGCTCGACAGTGGTGAACGTGGAACGCGAATTGAGCGACTACACCGGCACTGGCAAATATATCGCCTTCCTGGTGCCGCCTGTTGACACTAACACTTCCTACACATATAATTATGTTTATCTCGACGATGTGGAGCTGATGGTGACGCCCTCATGCCGCCGTCCCACAAGTCTGACTATTGCGAACATCACGAGCAGCAGCGCCGAGTTGAGTTGGACTCCCGGCAGCACCGACCAGGACACCTTCGCGGTGGCCTACGGCACTGGCACCAACCCCGACTCGATGACCTCGGTAGTGGTGACTGGCACCAACCTCACCATGTCGACCCTCGACCCTGCCACCCAATACAACGTGTTTGTGAAAGCAGTGTGCAGCAGCACAGACGAGAGCGAATGGAGCGCCGCTGCATCGTTCACCACGATGCAGATTCCCGTTGCCGTAACCACTGCCAACTTCTTCGAGGATGACTTTGAAGGTGATGTAAACTGGCTGATGTTCAATGATGCGAATAACAAATGGTTTATTGGCAATGCCGTGAACAACGGTGGCGAACGCTCACTGTATATTACCAACAACAGTGGTGTTTCGAACGCCTACGGCATCAGTACGGTGCAGTGGTCGTATGCCCAAAAGGCCTTTTCTCTGAACGAAGGCCAGTATGTGGTGTCGTTCGACTGGCAGTGCAACGGCGAAAGCAATTACGACTATATGCGCGTCTTCTTAGTGCCTGCCAGCGTGACCCTTGCAGGCGGCCTACCTCCCGT